>Ga0208856_1000339_pt1 | contig 18904 bp, 18 predicted proteins | sample LakMenEpi13Jul12_FD_150690 | JGI IMG/M metagenome (GOLD analysis project Ga0208856, IMG submission 150690) | Freshwater microbial communities from Lake Mendota, WI - 13JUL2012 deep hole epilimnion (SPAdes) | ecosystem: Environmental > Aquatic > Freshwater > Lentic | place: Lake Mendota, Madison...
AGTGCTACAACTTATTATGGTGATGGTTCTAATCTAACTGGTATATCGGCAGTAGCGACTGAATTCGTGGTTAATTGTCGTAACCAAAGTGGTTCAGATATGTATAGAGGTCAAGTAGTGTATATGAATGGGTCAACGGGGAATAAACCTACAATACTATTAGCACAAGCGAACTCTGAGATGACATCAGCCAGAACATTTGGTGTGTTAAAAAATGATATTGCAAACAATGGTTTTGGTGATGTAGTAACAATTGGTTCAATAACTAATTTAGATACAAGAACTTCTGCAACACATCCATTCACAATAGATACTTTATCTGATGGACAAACAATTTATTTATCCCCAACTAATGCTGGTTATATTACAAATGTTAAACCATACGCACCAAATCATTTAGTTTATATTGGTAAGGTAGTTAGAACTTCTCCAACTAATGGATATATAGAATATCAAATTCAAAATGGGTATGAATTAGATGAATTACACGATGTTAAAATAACTGGGGTAACATATGGTGATTTGTTAACATATTCAGCATATAATGGTAGTAATGTTTGGGTTAATAGTAAAACTCTTAATGGTTCTTATACTGTAACTGGTGATACAAGTGTTGGTGGTCAGATGAAAGCTACAACAGTTTCAGCTACAACATATTTTAATTTACCAATTGACATAAGAGTAACTGGGGGTACTTATAGTTCTGGAACTGCTACATTTACCAATAACACTGGTGGTACATTTACTGTAACTGGTTTCAGTACTGGTGGTGGTAGTACATTTAGTGGTGGGACTGTTACTGGTCCAACAACATTTACGAATGGTTTAACTGCAACAACTATTTCTGCTACTACATATTTTAATTTACCAATTGACATAAGAGTCACTGGTGGTACTTATACTAGTGGTACCGCTACATTTACTAACAATACTGGTGGTACATTTACAGTAACTGGTTTCAGTACTGGTGGTGGTACTTTTACTGGTGGTACTGTAGCTGGAGCAACTTACTTCACTGGTGGTGTAAGTGCAAATACTTTAACAGCATCTGGAACTGGTCAAAATATTTTAACTGTTATTGGTTCTGGGAATAGTACGACATCACCTATATTTAGCGTTGTTGGTTCTCAAGGTGAGTTATTTAGTGTTACCGATTCATTAACTGGTTCATTATTTAGTGTCAACGATATTTCTGGTTTACCAATTGTCGAGGTGTTCTCTGATAATACTATTTTAATGGGTAGTTATCAAGCACCTTCATTAAATACAACTGTAAAAGTAACACTTACAGCTGGTACGAATACAGTTTATTCAATTCCAACAAGTGGTTATACTGGAGCATTCTTTGATTACACAGTGATAAGTTCAACTGGTGCTAGAGCTGGAACAATTATGTCTATATGGAGTGGTACAACAGCACAATCTACTGATGTATCAACAAACGATATAGGAACAACAGCTGGTATTTCATTCTCAGTTGCAGTAGTTGGTAGTAATGCAGTGTTAAGTAGTTCAGCAACAACTGCTGGATGGACATTAAAAACAATTGTAAGAAGTATATAACATGGCATTTAGATATTCACCCAAAATAGTAACCGATGGTCTTATATTTAATGTAGACGCAGCTAATCCAAAATCATTTGTTAGTGGTGGTACAGTATGGAATGATTTAAGTAAATCTAGTGCTAAAGGTAGTTTAACAAACGGACCGACTTATAATTCAGCTAATGGTGGTAGTATAGTGTTTGATAATACTGATGATTTTATTGATTATGGTACAACTAATATTATTTTACCAGTAAATATAACACTATCAGCTTGGATTTATCAAACAACTACAGCTGGTTATAAAAATATAATAACAAAGGAAGGTGCTACAAACGATTTAGATTATGGATTAACGACTTCTCCTAATGGTAATTTATATTTTTGGTTTCATAATGGTAGTTTTAGAATACATGAAACCACTACAAATATAATAAATTCAATTAATACTTGGTATAATGTAGTTTCAGTATTTGATGATACTAATAATACTGTAAAAATGTATGTTAATGGTGTGTTAATATATAATCAACCAGAAAATACTTCATTATTAGCACATTCTAATAGTAAATTATTTGTTGGTTGGAGAAATCAATTTATATCTGGTCAAGCGTTTAGTGGAAGAATTAGTCAAGTACAACTTTACAATAAAGCATTATCAGATTCTGAAGTTTTACAAAATTATAACACATTAAAATCAAGATTTGGGAAATAATGGCTGGAAGAATATCATATTACGGTGGAATAGTTAAAGATAGGTTAGTATTAGATTTAGATGCTGGTAAAAAAGCGTCTTATGTTAGTGGAAGTACAGCATGGAACGATATTAGCTACACAAATAATAATTCTACATTGGTAAATAGTCCAGTGTTTAGTTCAAATAATGGTGGTACTATATTATTTGATGGTTTTGATGATTACGCAACAATTAATTCAGCAACAACAATTAATTCAGCAACTGAGTTTACATTTAGTATTTGGGTTAAATCTAGTGTAATTGCTACTGAACAAATGTTATTTCAATGTGCTAATGCCTCTTTAAGTGGTTGGAATTTTGAAATTTATCAAAGTAAATTTTTACTTCAATGCTATCCTGGAGGTGGGTTTACACAAGCGACAACTGTAATGTCATCAAATGTTTGGTATAATCTAGTTGCTACATATAGTAATGGTAGTCAAGTATTTTATAATAATGGGTCTCAGAATGGTACCGCTAGTAGAACATTCACACCTTCATCAGCTCAAATAGTTATTGGTAAATGGATAAATCAACCATTACCATTAACTGGTAATATAGGTCAAATATTATTTTATAATAAAGCGTTATCAGCTACAGAAGTCTTACAAAACTATAATGCAACAAAAGGTAGATATTTATAAATTATGGAAACAAATTTAAATGATTACGAAAACAGAAAATTCATGATATTTAATGTATCTGAATTAGTACTTATTGATTTTACTCAAGTACAAGAAACATCAATTGATACAGTTAGAAAATCAATCGATGGTACCAAAACATTTGTTAAATGGGATTCAGTTGAAATACCTTCATCGGTATTAGATTTAACAACAAGTGAAGGACCATATACTTATGATGAAATATCAATAATATTAAATGGCCCAGAATGGACTGATGATAGACCAATGCCATGAGTACAGCTAAAAATTATAGAGGACCTAACATTATTAAAGATGGATTGGTGTTGTATTTAGATGTTGCTACTAATAATTCATATAATAGATATATTTCAACTGCAACTTGGAGAGATATTTCTGGCAATGGAAATAATGGAACATTAGTAAATGGTCCTACATTTAGTAGTTCTAATGGTGGTAATATAGTATTTGATGGTACAGATGACTACTTTAATATCGCTAATCAAATATCAGATGTTATGAACACAATCGATATTTGGCTTAATATGAAATCAACATCACCTTGCCCTATTTTATATTATGGTTTAGACTCATTTGATTCAAATGTTTGGACATGGGGTATTGCAGTGTTCCCTTCATCAACACATGGTTTTAATGAAGGACCATTAAGTTACCCAACAACAAGTTTATATACTGATACAGTAGATTTAAACGTATGGAAAAATTTCACATTAGTCAGAAATGATAATGGTAATGTTAAATTATATAAAAACGGTGTTTTAGTTGGTACTAAAGTTGGTGGTGGAACTACTAGTGTTAGAAATGTTAGCGATAGATTATATATCGGTAAAGCTGGGTCAACATATGGTAATTATAGTATAGGTTCTATTAAGATTTATAATAAAGCTTTAACAGCAACAGAAGTCTTGCAAAACTATAATGCAACAAAATCTAGATTTGGATTATAGTTTATTTTAACAACTCAATATATTTATTATAAAATAACATTACTGGATAGGGAAAGTAAAAAATTATGCCGAACGAATTTAACATTAAGAATGGATTTATATCCAATTCAGACTCTAGAATTATTGGTGGGTTAACCGCAACTACAATATCAGCAACAACATTATTTGGTAATGGTAGTAACCTTACTGGAATACCTTCATTTACTGGTGGAACTATTGCTGGTGCAACTAGATTCACTGGCGGTTTAACCGCAAACACAATATCTGCAACAACTTATTTTAATTTACCAACAGACGTAAGTGTAACTGGTGCAACTTATTCTAATAACACATTTACATATACCAATAACACTGGTGGTACGTTTAGTACATTGTTTAATACAATGACTGGATTAACGATAACTGGTGATTTAACTGTTACTGGTGGTGCTTCATCATTATTTAGTGGTAATAGTTCATCTGACCTTGTTAGGGTTACACAAACTGGTACTGGGAATGCATTTGTTGTAGAAGATTCTAATAATCCAGACTCAACACCATTTGTGATTGATGCTAATGGTAGAGTTGGTATAGGTGGAGTAAGTCTATCTGAAAAATTAAATATTGATGGGAATATAAGTTTAATTAGTTCCGCAAGTACAAAAATAAATATAGAATCTGGAGCTGGTGTAAGAACCTATTTAGCGGCAGATGGTCAAGGTTCATCATTTGGGTCTTTAAGTAATCATGATGTTGTATTCTATAGGGGTAACTCTGAATTTGCTCGTAGAACGGCAACTGGATTTGGAATTGGTACGGCAACACCATCTGCTAAATTAGACGTTTCTGGTGATACTAAAATAAGTGGTGGTTTAACAGCGACTACAATTTCAGCAACAACTTATTATAATTTACCTACAGATGTAACAGTAACTGGTGGTACTTATGCTGCTGGTACAGCTACATTTACTAACAATACTGGTGGTACGTTTAACGTTACTGGATTTAGCACTGGGACAACCACTGGTTTAGGTACCGCTAACTATTTAACTAAATGGACTGGTTCAACTGGTCAAGGTAATAGTATTATTAGAGATGATGGTACCAATATTGGTATTGGAACAGCACCAGAAGCTGATAATAAATTTTCAATTTTTACAGTTAGTAATAACACTTATGGTTTATGGGTTAGAAACGCTAGTAATATTAGTGGTGCTAAAGGTATATATGGTTTAAGTAATGGTAATGTTGGAACTCAAACTGGTGTGTGGGGTGTAGGAGAAGGACACCCTACAACTGGTACTAGTATTGGTGTTGATGGTGGTGCTACTGATGGTTTATTGGGGATTGGTGTTAGAGGTACTGTTGGTACTAGTGAATTTGGTTCTATGGTAACTGGTATTGGTGGGTATTTTGATGGTAGAGGTGATGGTGGATATGGTTATCCATCAATTTCATATTCCGTACAATTGTTGGATGGTACTGAGGGTATAAATAAAGTATTGGTATCACAAACAGCGGATGGTAGAGCTAATTGGAGTTCAACATTATCTGGATTAACTACTGTTGCAGCTGCAACAGTTTCTGCAACAACATTTATTGGTGATGTTGCAGCCGTAACAGTTTCTGCGACAACATTTATTGGTGATGGTTCACAAATAACAAACATTCCAGTACCATATGGAATTATAAGTGCAATTGCAAGTGGTAACTATTTAATTTAAAAATAAAATAATTATAATATAAATAAAAAATAAATTATGGCAAATACAACATTAAATACAGCCCCAATATATACAGCATCTGGGGACACACAATGGGTTGTGTCGGCTACAACAGCCAATACAACAAAAGATTTAACAACTGGTACTATTTTTACTGCATTTACAGCGTCAGCTACTGGTGGTTATGTACAAAGAATTCGTTTTAAACCTCTAGGAACTAACGTTGCAACTGTTGCAAGAGTTTGGATTAATGATGGTGATGCTAATGCGGTGGCAAGTAATAACACATTATGGGATGATATTTCTCTTCCACCGACAACAAACTCTGAAGTGTCAGCACAACCAACGTTTGAGCTTCCTTTAAATATAGCTTTACCAGCTAACTATAAAATATTAGTAACATTAGGTACGGCAGTTGCTGCTGGTTATACAATAACAGTTATTGGAGGTAAATATTAATTGATATGAATTACATATTATGTGAATTTGAATATGGGTATGTTGGACAACTATATCAAGAAATAAGTGGTGGGTCAGTTGTTAGATATACTGATTTAGATGGAAATACGTTAGAATTAGTTGGTGATTACGGATATCATATTATTGATGCAAATCCACCTACACCAACATGGGTAAATGAATAAACTATGTTGGATGTTTTTAATATAAATAATAGTCTACTTAACCAAGTGTTTTACAATAAAGGTGTTAACGCATGGCAAGTATGGCATAAACCATCTAACTGCAATTTTGTACACTTTTATATATTAGGTGGTGGTGCTGGTGGACAAGGTGGCCCAACTGGTGCTGGTTCAACTAGAACTGGTGGTGTTGGTGGTGGGTCAGCTGCGATGTCTTATATTACAGTACCAGCGTTTGCTGTTCCAAATATGTTATACGTTCTTGTAGCTTCTGGTGGTACTGGTGGTGCTTCTGGTAGTGGTAGAGGTGGTGTTGGTGGTTTGTCTTATGTTTCTACACAACCAGATAGTACATTCTCACCTTATACTGTATTAATGCAAAGTGGTATTGGTAATGCTGGTGCTGCGACATCAGCAACAGCTGGTGCTGTTATAACTTCAGCTAATATAGTTTTAGCTGAAATAGCATTTTTATCAGCGTATGCTGGTCAAACTGGTGGTGCTGGTGGTGTGTCTTCTGGTGCTGCGGCTAACGTATCACCAAATGGTTTACCTACAACAGCTGGTGCTGGTGGTGCTGGTGTGTCATCAGTTTCTATTTTAGGTACATCTGGTAGTATTTTATCAATATTAGATTTCCCTAGAATTGCTGGTGGTACGTCAGCTGCATCTGCTGGTGCTACTCGTGGTGGTGATGGTTTTTCTACTAGACAAAATTTTGTAGGACCTAATTTTAAATATCCTATGTTTTTTACTGGTGGTGCTGGTGGTGGGTCATCTGACACTGGTGTTGGAGCTAATGGTGGTAACGGTGCGTTTGGCTGTGGAGGCGGTGGTGGAGGTGCTGGTGGTAACGTAACTGCTGGTTCTGGTGGAAACGGTGGTGATGGACTTGTAATAATAACAGCTAGTTAATAGATAAATAACATGTTAGATTTTTTTAATATAAATGATGGTAGTGCCAATAAAAGTATTTTTTATGCTAATGGTCCAATGTATGTTACATCATTATCGGCTATAACACAAACAGCTTTTCAAATATGGCAAAAACCTAATGGTGTTAAATTTGTTCATTTTTTTGTAATGGGTGCTGGTGCTGGTGGTGGTAATTCTTCAAATGCTACTGTTAATGCAAAAGGTGGTGGTGGTGGTGGCTCAGCTGGTCATGTTACTGGTTTATTTTTGGCTAGTGTTTTACCAGATACATTATATATAAATGTTGGTGTCGGTGGTGTTGGTGGTGGTGGTATTAGTGGTACTCAATCTACTGGAAACGGTGGTGATGGTTCTGGTGGAAACGGTGCTTTATCTTATGTAATGATATATCCAGATACTGGTTTTACTGCGACAAATGTGGTTTTACAAAGTGGTTCTGCTGCTGCGGTTGGTGGGAGAACTGGTGGGTCAGCAAGTACTAATGGTCAAGCTGGAACTGTATGGACACCTACTGGTAATCTTTTAAGTAAATTAGGTTTAGTTTCCGCTTATGCTGGTCAAGCTGGTGTTGCTGGTGTTACTAGTGGTGTTGGAGCAAATCTTTTAATATCTGGTATAACAACTGGTGGTGGTGGTGGTGCTGGAACAAGTAGTAGTGTACCTTTTAATGGGGGTAGTATTATAGGTTATGGGAATGTAATACCAACAGTATCTGGTGGTACTTCAGCTTCCACACTTACTACTAGTGGTACTAGTGGTTATATGTTATCAATACCTAACACAGTTGGTATGGCCAATAACCCAATGTTTTTTGCTGGTGGTGCTGGTGGTGCTTCTAGTAGTGTTGCTGGTGGAAGAGGTGGTAACGGTGCGTTTGGTTCTGGAGGCGGTGGTGGTGGCGGTATTTCATCTGGTAGTAATAAAGGTAGTGGTGGTAGAGGTGGTGATGGTATTGTAATAATAACTTGTTGGTAATTTTTAATAAAATGATAGATATATTCAATCTTCCTAGTAATGAACAAAATAGTAAAATATATTATGCTCTTTCTTCTGGTAGTACAAAATGGCAAACATGGCAAAAACCTAATGGTGCTAAAATGGTTCACATTTATGTATTAGGTGGTGGTGGTGGCGGTGGCGGTGGTAGAACTGGTGCTGTTAACACTGGTACTGGTGGTGGTGGAGGTGGTTCTACAGCTATTTCTATTGGTTTATTTCCAGCATGTATGTTACCAGATATATTATATATAAGTGTCGGTAAAGGTGGTGCTGGTGGTGCAGCAAATACTTCTGGAACTGCTGGAGAATTATCTTATGTTAGTGTTTCAGCATCAACTCTTAGTGCAGCTACTGTAATGCAAAGTGGTGCTGCTGGTGCTGGTGGTGGTGGAGCTGGTGGTTCTTCCGTAGCTGGTACTGCTGGTGTTGCTGGTACTATTTGGACATATACTAGCACTATTTGGGCTCAATTGGGACAAATAACACCGACTGTTGGTCATGCTGGTACTCTTGGTGGTAGTACTGTTGGTGCTGGTGTTAACTTAACTTTACAAAATGTAGTTTCTGGTGGAGCTGGTGGTGGTGGTGAATCTTCAAATGCATCATCTTTTAAAGGTGGTGATATAACTAGTACACTATATGGTTTTACAACACTTAATGGTGGAGTAGCTAACGCTGCTGACTCTACAATACATGGTAATCATGGTTACTCTTATTCATTTCCATCTTCTAATTCATTTAGTAGAGGACCAATGTTATTTACTGGCGGTGCTGGTGGTGGTGGTGCTAACACTACATCTAGAGATGGTGGTAGAGGTGGTAATGGTTCATATGGTTCTGGAGGTGGAGGCGGTGGTGCAGCTTATGGTGGTACTGGTGGTCGTGGTGGTGACGGTGGTGGTGGATTAGTGATAATTACTACGTGGTAAATCAATCTTCGTCATAAAGACCTTTTTTAGGTTGACATTTCTCCCTAATCAATTTTTCAACAAAAGCAAACATTTTAAGACCGTTTTCCTCACAATATTGTTTTAACATTTCGTGAGTTTTTGGCGTAATTTTTAAGTTTTTATCTCGTTTCATAACACTTTTCTCTATAAGTATGATAAAAGTATGATAAAATTCATACTAATTCATATTTATATTTTTAATTGGCCTTACTTTTGAAAAAAAGTTAATATTTATAATAAAACGATAAATAACATAAAACAAAAAACAAAATTATGCCAAATAAAGTATTTGTAAGCCCAGGGGTTTATACATCTGAAAAAGACTTATCTTTTGTAACTAGTCAGATAGGTGTAACTACGCTAGGTTTAGTTGGTGAGACAACTATAGGACCAGCGTTTCAACCTATTTTTATATCTAGTTATGATGAATTTAAAAACTTTTTTGGACAGTGTAACGCTACAAAGGTTAAAGATAACAACGCTCCTTTATATGAGTTACCATATATCGCTAAAGAATATTTAAATCAATCTAACCAATTGTTTGTAACAAGAGTATTAGGTTTATCTGGGTTTGAAGCTGGTCAAGCTTGGGGTATCACATTAGATGCTGCATTAGACTTGTCAACGACTGCTACGACAACCACTACTTCTTATTCACCATTATTATCATTTACAGCTACATCAGCAAACACTAATGTAACTATTGTTAGTAATGACCCATTATTACAACAAATCATCAATAGTGGTGATTTAGATGATACATTAGCTACATTATCACAAGGACCAACTGGTACTACGTATGTTGTTACTGGTAACATTAAAAATAACGGTTTATTCAGTGGTTTAACAACAACAATGTATCTTAATAATCTAGCTACTGTTGGTGCATTTATTACTGGTACAACAACTGGTGTTACAGTTCATTATACTGGTACTGGTTATTCAGACACTGAAGATAAATTAGTTGCCTTGTTACGTTCTAGAGGTGGAATTAATGGTGATACTCAATTACCAGCATACGAAATAACTGGAACAACAAACGGTCCAACATTTGTTTCTTCAATTACTGCTGCATTAACTGACCCATTAGCAGAATTTTCATTATCTGGTAAATCTAATATTCAAGGAAACTTCAATTATTCTTTATCATTAGATAACACTAAGAAAAGTTACTTACCAAAAGTATTAGGTAGAACAAATAATGATGGTAAAACTGCTGTATTCGCTGAAGAATTTTTTGAGCAAATGTTTGACACATTAGATAAAGCTGGTAAAATCAGAGGTATCAATCAAACAATGATTAAATATGCTAATTCTTTCAATGATTACAAACAAGAATACAAACCAGCTGTTACTCCATATGTTGTTTCTGAATTACGTGGTACGAAAGTATTAAGATTATTCAGATTCTGGACTATTTCTGATGGTAATGCTGCAAACGAACAATTTAAAATTTCTATTAGAAACATTAAATTAGATACTAAAGAGTTTGATATTGTTGTAAGAGCTTTTGGTGATAATGATACACAACCTACAGTATTGGAATCGTTCTCAAGAGTAACAATGGACCCAACTTCTGTTAACTATGTTGCTAGAAGAATTGGTACATTAGACGGTAACTTCCCTTCAAAATCAAGTTATGTTTTGATTGAATTAGATGACACTAATGACACTTCAGAAGCTTTCCCAGCTGGTTTCGTTGGATACCCAATGAGAAATTACCAAGCAGCTAGTAATAGTGGTGTTGTTTCACCTAACTTATTATTCCAAACTGCTTATGGAGAATTTGATACTTATAGTCAAATAGGTAAAAAGTATTTAGGTTTATCTGACCTTGTTGGTATTGATGCTGATTTCTTTGACCATAAAGGTGTTGAATTTAGTGCATTAACTAAAGGTTTCCATATGGATGTGGATGCAGCTTCAGCTTTAATTGATAACCAAGCGTTCTCTTTTGAAGTAGGTGCATACGAATTTAGAAGTGAAGCTGGTGTGTTAGGTACTAAATATGAAAAAATTAGAGCTCGTAAATTCTCATTTGTACCATTTGGTGGTTTTGATGGATGGGATATTTATAGAACTAGAAGAAGTAATTTAGATTCATTCTTAATCAACGGTACATTAGGAAGTAAAGGTAAAATTAGTGGTGCATTTAAATCTAGAACATTATTTAACGGTGATGCTGCAATAAACTCTGATTACTATGCATACTTAGAAGCAATTTGGACATTCAAAAACCCAGAAGCTGTTAACGTTAACGTGTTTGCAACTCCAGGTATTGATGTAATGGATAATGGTAACTTAGTTGAAGAAGCAATTGATATGGTTGAAAACGACAGAGCTGACTCATTGTACATTGTTACAACTCCAGATACTGATAGTGGTGGTGATGTAATGACTGCTGGTGATATTGCTGATTTCTTAGATGGTACTTTTGATAGTAACTACACATGTACTTACTGGCCATGGATTCAAGTTGATGACACTGAAAACAATGTTTATATTTGGATGCCAGCGACTAGAGATGTTGTAAGAAACATAGCATTTACAGATAAGAAAACAGCTCCATGGTATGCGGTTGCTGGTATCGAAAGAGGTACTGTTAACGCTATCCAAGCTAGAAAAAAATTAACATTAGACGAAAGAGATACTCTTTATGATGCAAGAATTAACCCAATCGCTACTTTCACAACTGAAGGTATCAAAATCTGGGGTAACAAAACTCTTCAAATTAAAGATACAGCTCTTAACAGAATCAACGTTAGAAGATTGTTATTACAAGCAAGAAAACTTATTTCTGCTGTTTCTATCAGATTATTATTTGAGCAAAACGATGCAGCTGTAAGAAACCAATTCTTATCACTTGTAAACCCAATCTTAGACAGTATTAGAAGTCAAAGAGGTTTAACTGATTTCCGTGTGGTGTTATCAAACGACCCAGAAGATTTCGACAGAAATCAATTGACTGGACAAATATTCTTGAAACCAACAAGAGCATTAGAGTTCATCCAATTAGAGTTCGTAATTATGAATACTGGTGCGTCATTCGACAACGTATAATTAGAATTAAAAATAAAGCAATAAAGCTCTCTTTTGAGAGCTTTTTTGTTTTTATAGATATTTATTAGTATGAAGATAATTAAAATTACGGCAGAGCAATTTAATAGATTACTTTTAAAAGAAGCTAGTGAGAAGAAAGTAACATTTAATTACTCAATTGAGATGATATTGGCTATGGGTAAAATATTAGGATTAGAATTAAAAAATTATAATCTAGAAGTAGCTAATAAAGAATTAAAACAAGAGTCAACATACACTAAAATCAAACTTATTTTAGATGATAAAGAAGAGTTAAATAAGATAATTGAAGATTTAGTAAATAAAGGGTTGATTGATGCCGATAAGAAATTTAAATATGATGCTGAAAAGATTGTAGACAATTATAATTCAATATCAAAAGAAAATGGTTTTGAATGTAAACTTAAACATTCTGAAGTAATAAATAATATTTTAAAAAATAAATAATTTTTATAACTAAAAATAAAAATATTTTAAGTTTTAACATATTTATAATAAAAAACAACAAATAATAAAATTAAATAAAAACTAGAACATTATGGCTGATTTATTGATGAAAATGCCCTTACCATACGAACCTAAGAAAAAGAATCGTTGGTTATTAACTTTCCCAGCAGATTTAGGTATCCAACAATGGTGGTTATCAACTGCTTCTAGACCTTCAATTACTCAAAATGAAGTTGAGATTCCTTTCTTAAATACTTCTACATGGGTTATTGGTCGTTTTACATGGGAATCAATTGATGTAACTTTCCGTGACCCGATTGGACCTTCTGCTGCACAAGCAATTATGGAGTGGGTTCGTTTACATTCAGAATCTATTACTGGTCGTCAAGGTTATGCCGCTGGTTACAAACGTCCAGTTGACTTAGAATTACTTGACCCAACTGGGGTTGTTGTTGAGAAATGGTTGTTAGACGGAACAATGTTAACTAACGTATCTTTTGGTGACTTAGGTATGGATGATGACGGTATCGCTGAGATTACTGCGACATTACGTTTCGATAGAGCAATATTATTATTCTAATAAAACAATACGAAAATAAAAACACTAAAACCTAGGAGACTAGGTTTTTTTGGTTATTTAAACTATTTATAATTAAAAATATTATGAGAAGATTTGATAAAAATGTAAATATTGAAAAAGCTAATTTATTGGTTGAACAAAGATATTTAGAATCTAAAGGTTTAGTTAATGAAGGTCATTTTGCTGATTTTATACCTAAAGGTACTAGGGTTAAAATTAATGGGAGAACTGCTGAAGTAATCGCTTTTGAAGCTAATCCATATCAAGAAGTATTTTACACTATTAAATACGATGATAACGGTGAAGAAGACCATTTTGTTGGTGGCGACAAAAGAATAGAAATAATTAAATAACATAAAAACCACTCTTAAAGGGTGGTTTTTTATTTTATACAAATTCTATTTACAAAAAAACTTATTTATCTATATTTATTTTTAAAGTTATAACAAATAAAAATAAGTTTTGATATGGATAAAAAACCAAATGTTTTCCCTCAAAGAGAACAACCACAAGTCAATTTAACTGATGCTGAAAGAATAGCTAATTTCGAACAAGAAAAAGCTATGGCTACTAATGAAATTTATGAAAATTCAAAAATATCAGATGAATTAAGTTACGCTCACAAAAATGCTGTTGAAATGATGAAGCAGCGTACCCAAGAACAAATTCAAAGAAAAAATTACGAAGGTATGGTTATTGAACCACAATTATCTGAAAACGCACCTAAAAAAGTAGATAATAATGCAGATTTAGTACGTAAAAGAGATGAACAGTTAAGAATGAATCAACAACAAACTCAAAATTATCAAAATATGTATGAAGAATCATACAATAGAGTAAGTAATAATAATAATAATAGTAATATGGAACAACAAAATAGGGTGACTAATACGCCACCGCCACCAACACCGCCATCAGTGCCGCCAGTTAATAATTCGTATGAAAACTATGGTCAAAATCCTAGTAATATTGACCCACATATTTATGAATTAAGTCAACCTAATTATAACGCACCATTTGATTTAATTCCTTTACCGTCAAGAGGTAAATTATATAGAAGTAAAAAACCTAATATTAAATTAGCTTATATGACTACTGCTGATGAAAATATTTTATCATCACCAAACTTATTACAAAGTGGTCAGTTTTTGGAAATATTAATGAATAGAAAAATATTGGAACCAGAAATTAGATATAAAGATTTAACTATTGGTGACAGAAATGCTATCATGTTATGGTTAAGAGCGACTGCGTATGGTGAAATGTATCCAGTAACAATTTTAGATGAATTGGGTGACCCATTTGAAACTGAAATTAATTTAAATGAACTTAAAGAAAATGAATTGGTTGCAGAACCAGATGAAAAAGGTGAATTTTTATTTGAATTACCGATAACTAAAAATGTAATTAAATTTAAATTTTTAACATGTGGTGATGTTGATGATATTGAAAGAATATTAGAAAAAGAAAGAGAAAGAAATGTTTTAGTTAATAACGCTTCGACTTATAGATTAGAAAGACAAATTGTTGAAGTTAATGGAAACAGAGATAAAAGATATATTCAAGATTTTGCTTCATCATTAAGAATTGCAGATGCTAAGGCATTTAATACGTATGTTGAATCAATTGAGAGTGGCATTGACCTAAATATCAATGTGGCGACCCCAGGGGGAGGGTCTGTCGCTACCTTTCTTCCCCTTAGCGTCACATTTTTTTGGCCTAACATCCGACTATAAACCTATTTTATTAGAAGAGATTTACATATGTACGCAATACTTAAAGAATGTCACATATAATGACGTTTTATCAATGCCTACATATGAAAGAAGATTCTTTTTAAATATGTTAATAAAAGAGACCAAAGAGAAAGAAGAACAAATTGAAGAATTAAAAGAAAAAGAGACTAATAGTAAAAACACTGGAAAAGGTAGTAGAGAAACTAGAGTTTCTGGTGAGTCATTAAAAACACAAATGAAAAATGGTATGATACCGTTACAATAAGTCCCCATTTTAATGGGGATTTTTGTTTTTTGTAATATTTATATAAAAATAGCTAAAACATGAACAAAAAAATAGTTATAACTGAATCACAGTTTAAAAGACTTAGAAATCTAATTAAAGAAGAATTATTATTGGAAGATAAACTTTTCAATCAAATATCTGCTATATTCCGTAATGTTGAAATCAAAAATGAAAATGATGCAAAGACTTTATTGTCTAAGCCAGAAAGCAAACCTTTATTTACATACATTGAGAACGCAGTTAATAATTCATTAAATGCTAGAGTACCAAAACAAAAGGCTGAGTACATTAAAACGCTTAAAAATAGGCTAAAATCTATATTTAAAATGCAACAAAAACCAGATGATGAAGTATTAACTATTCTTGCTGACGTTTTAAATGGTTATGCTAAAATTAAAAATGTTAATAACTTTGAAAACATTGTTGAAATGTTAAAACAAGCCAACACATCTGGTGACCAATCAACAAAAGCAAAATCAATAGATGATTTACTTAATAGACCAATGGGTCCATCTAATCAACAAAACCAAGAACCTAATGATAAGTCAGCTGCTGCAAATGGTGAAGAACCAAAAACTGAAGTTAATCAAATGATTTATGATTTTGTTCAAGTTTTAAATGAATTAAAAGAAAATGATGTTTTAACTATTAAGTTACCTAGAATGGAAACAATGAAATTAAAATGTGTTGATAATAAATCTAAATACAGCATTTTTTTCACTTTAGCTGATAATGAGGACACTGCAACAGAAAAAATTGAGTTTCCTAAAATACCAGAAAAATATAAATTTAACGAAGATAGTCCAGTACCTAATTTTGATGTTATGTCAGTCGAATATATTAATGATGAAGGTGTTATAACTAAAAAGAAAGAAATGGTTCAAGGTATTTATGAGTGGGATATTGCTGTAGGTGATGGTGATGAAGAACCGACTGAAGAATTATCAACGGATGAAATTGAAAATGAAATTGAAGACCCAAATGTAACTGTTGAAGAATTTATTGACGATATGATGAATGATGATAATAGTGCTAGAAATAGAAGTGCTTTAGCATTATATAATCGAATTAAAAAAGATAGAGACTTTATGGAGGTTCAAGGTGGTAAAAATCCTTCATTCTTAAAGTTATTATTCGCTAATTTGGCTGGTAAGAAAGTTGAAGCTAAAAGAGGTAATATCCCAGTTTTAGCTAGTACTGCTCAATTCTTTGATGATAGGATAACTAATAAATTAGGAGAAAATTTTATAGAAAACAAAACAGTGTTTTTTAGACCGTTAGAAAACATAGAATTACCATATGTTGAACTTAAATACGACTTTACAGATAGAACACGTAAACCAGCTGCTAAAGTTTTCGAGTTAAAAGCTAATTCAGATTATAAATTTAAAGAAGCGGTAAAAGTAAAACAATTTTCAATTGATGAGTTAAAGTATGGTGAGTACAGAGTATTGGAAAACGCATATTATCAATTTAGAATTATAGTTAAAGAAAAAGGAACGCAAGAAAATACTTTTAATTGTGATGTTTTCAAATATTATAAAGATGGTGGTGGTAATCAAAAAGTTTCAAAAAAATCAAACGTTTTAATAGAATTTTTGGATTCTGATGGTTATAAAACAAATAAAACTAATACAATTTAATAATGGCTAAAAGTAGAAAACAAATAGAAGAAGAAGCTAGGATAGTCTTGCAGATGCTTGAAAAACAAGTTAATCTGCAAAATTCAGTAAATAGTAGTTATGACAAATACATTGAAGCTGTTAAGAAATATAAAGATATTCAAGCAACTTTAACGAAATCTATTGAACTAGAAAGAATTACTAGAAAAAAGATTTTAGACCATCAAAGTGGTGTTAATGTATTGTCAGCTCAACAATTAATTGAAGAACAGACTAAATTAAAAATTTTAGAAAAACAAAACTTCCAATTATCACTTCAAAGAAAATTATATAAAGATACTTTAAAAGAAGTTAACGCAATGAAATTAGCGTTAGCTGATTCTGTTTTACCTACTTTAAAAGCTTTGGAAAAAATTCCAGGACTTTTTAAAGGTGCTTATAGTAATCTTAAAGGGTTAGGGTTATTTGAAATGGACAAGGCGATGAAACAATCAGCTTTATCTATGGGTATCCTAAGTAAAGAGTCTGGTGGTTTCAGAGGTTCTATTATATCGGCATCAAAACAAACTGCTATTTTAGGTATTGGTATTAAAGAATTATCTCAAATACAAGCACAATATAGTGAAGGTGTAGGTACTACAGCTTTAATGTCTGAAAGGACCTTAAAAGCGTTAGGAGAGATGGCTGCTGCGACTGGGTTAGGTGCTGAAGGTACAGCTCAAATGGCTGTTGATATGAGAAACCAAAACGTTTCTGCTGAAAACACAGCAAAATTTGTGGAACAAACAATGAATAGTTCTCATAAATTGGGTGTTGATGCTTCAAAGGTTGTTAAATTAGTTTCTAAAAATATTAAAATGCTAAACAAATATAACTTCAAAGATGGAGTTAAAGGTTTAGCTAAAATGGCACAAACAATAACCAAATTGGGTGTTGATATGGAATTTGCTGCTGGTTTTGCTGATAAACTTTGGGATGTTGAGGGTGCTGTTAATATGTCTGCTCAATTACAAGTTATGGGTGGTGCATGGGCTCAATTAGCCGACCCTTTCCATTTAATGTATATGGCTCGTAATGACATGGCTGGGTTAACGGAAGAAATTGGTAAGGCTGCTGAGCAATCAGTTGTATTTAATAAGAAAACTGGTCAATTTGACATGCCAGCAAAAGAAATGCATAGACTTAAAATTATTGCCGAACAAACTGGTATTGCTTATGATGATTTGGTAACTGCTGGTAAGAATGCTAAGAAATTTAGTATGATTAACGCTCAAGTTAATTTTGATTTTGGTGGTGATAAAGACCTTAAAGAATATGTTACTAATAAATCATTCTTAGATGAAAAAGGTGACGCTAAAATTGTTTTAAATGGTGAGACTAAGTTACTTAAAACTTTATCTCAACAAGATAAAAACATATTAAAAACACAAATGCAAGAACAAGCTTCATTAAAGGCTAGAGCTCAAGAAGCACAATCATTTGATGAAACATTATCAAATTTAATTATGCAATTGAAAATATATTTATTACCTTTGATAACTAAATTAAGCGACCCTAAAAAAGGTTTAGTTGCTAAATTGCAAGATTTCTCAGAAAAAATAAATAAAAAAGGTGGTTTAGGTGAAACTATCTCTAAATTAGCTGGTATTGTTGGTGATTTCGTGGCTGGTGTTGCTAATTTCATGGTTGAAAACCCAATGTTAGTTGCTGGTATTGCTGCATTTACTAAATCTATACCGTTGTTGATTGGTGGTATTAAATTATTTGGTGGTCTTTTTAACGCTGTTAAGTGGTTTATGAATGGTTTGGCACTATCTAAAGGATTTATGGTTGGAACTGGCGGTATGGGAGGTGCTGGTGGTGGCGGTATGAGAGGTGCAATGAATAGTATAGGTGGTGGAACTGGTCAAATAGGTGGTGGTTTATTCGGTATGAGAAATGCTGGTGCTATGAGTAGAATGGGATTAGGTACTATGGGTAAAATAGGTGCTAACTTTAGAGGTGCTGCTGGTTCGGCTGGTGCTATCGGTGGT
>Ga0208856_1000343_pt1 | contig 18713 bp, 15 predicted proteins | sample LakMenEpi13Jul12_FD_150690 | JGI IMG/M metagenome (GOLD analysis project Ga0208856, IMG submission 150690) | Freshwater microbial communities from Lake Mendota, WI - 13JUL2012 deep hole epilimnion (SPAdes) | ecosystem: Environmental > Aquatic > Freshwater > Lentic | place: Lake Mendota, Madison...
CGGCAGCGGCGGCCTCCGGTCGGTGGACGGCCTACGCCGATCCGCGGCAGTTCGACGCGGCGGCCAGGGCCCATGTGGAGGCTCTCGCCGCGGAGATCGTCCGCAAAAATGCCACGGCTCCGCCGGCTGATTCCGGGGCTGACGAGGTGAGCCGTCTGGCCCGCGAAGGATCGGTGCTTGCCGTAGCCGGAACCCTTTCCGGACATGGCGACCCGTTCATCGACGCGCTCCACGCCTGGGTCTCGAGGCTTCTGGCCGCGCCGTCGACTCGCGTCCATCCGCAGCAGGTCTGGGAGCGGCTGCCGCTGCGCGACCTGTGGCTGCTGCCGCAGACGCTCGACGCGCTCGCGGCCGGCGATGCCGCGACGGCCAAAGCTGCTGCGGACTGGTGCGGGGGGGCCGTGGATGCCTTCGTGAACATGCGCGGGGCGCAGCGGCTCCTGGCTGGCGGCGTTTCGCCAACGGCAACGAGCCTGTGGACGAAAGCCATTTTCGCCACGCTCAGCCTCGCGGCCGGCAGGAGTGATGCCGCGACCTTCGTCGTGCGCGAAGTGCCCATCGACCTCGTCGCCCTCGCGCGAGCTTCGGGTGCGGCAGGTCCCGGGATCGCGCCTCGCGAGTGGCTCGACATCGCCGCCGCCTGCGCCGCCCTGGTCGTCATCGGCCGACGCGTGGGAGTCGACCTCCGCGACTATCGGGGCAGAAGCGGAGAGGGCATCGGCGCCGTGTGGAGTCAGGTCAACAGCCTGCCGGTGGACACCGATCAGCGGGCGTCTGCCGTCGGCCGCGGCTGGATCGCGGCCGTGGATCCTGTTTTGGCCGGCTCGCCTGCCGGTGGCGGGATGGAGTTCGTGATGGCGAATCCACTGGGGATTCCGCCGCTCTGGCCGGCACTCGCGCCACGTGGACTGTGATCCCGGGTGGGCGGACGTTCCATGCACAGCGGCTACGTCTTCAATATCGGCTTCAACAAGTGCGGCACCACGTCGCTGAGCGCTGCGCTCAATCTGTTGGGGGTCGCAACCCTCCATCATCAATTCACGATGACCGTCGCCGGCGAACCGCCGCGCATAGTGCGCCTGTGCGACCTGTGGCGGGCCAACCAGCAGCAGGGCCGCCGGCCTTTTTTCGGCCTCGACGGACAGGTGCGGGGGTATACCGATTTCATGGGTGAAAACTGCTTCCGTCTGCTCGACGAGGCGTATCCCGGCAGCAAGTTCATTCTGACGGTGAGGCCGCTCGAAGACTGGTTGACGAGCCGGGAGAAGCACGTGGAGAGGAATCTCCGGAGGCCCGACTACAGCGGCGGTTTCGTGAAGGTCGATCGGCCCGGCTGGACGGCCGAATACTGGTCTCACATCGAAGATACGGGCAGATTTTTCGCCGGGCGGCCGAACGATTTCCTCGTGATGGATATCCCCTCCGGCCACGGCTGGGATCCGCTGTGCCGATTGCTCGAAGAGGCCGTTCCGGAGCAGCCTTTTCCATGGGGAAACAAGACCTGATCCGGCCGCCTGCGCGAATCCGAGCCGAGTCCCGCCCCGGCAGCGATATTCTTATTTCGAAAACGCGGACGACGAGGCGAGGAGACCATCATGAAGCTGGTGCGATTTGGGCCGCGCGGTGAGGAACGGCCGGGCATCGTCGTCGCGGACGGCGCGATCAAGGATTGCTCGGCGCTCGTGTCCGACTACGACCACGCGTTCTTCGCGGCGGGTGGCCTCGACCGGCTGCGGGCGATCGCCGACGTCGGTGCGCTTCCCGATGCCCCGGCCGGCGTGCGGCTTGGGGCCCCCGTGGCCCGGCCGCGCAACGTGTTCGCGATCGGTCTCAACTACGCCGATCACGCGCGGGAAACCGGCGCGGCGATCCCTGCCGAGCCGATCCTGTTCATGAAGGCGACGACCGCCGTCAACGGCCCGCACGATCCGATTCGGATTCCGCACGGCAGCACGAAGACCGACTGGGAGGTGGAGCTCGGCCTCGTGCTCGGCCGCGATGCGCATGCCCTCGGATCACCTGCCGAGGCCCGCGGCGTGGTGGCTGGATTCCTGCTCGCCAACGACGTGTCGGAGCGGGCGTTTCAGCTTGAACGTGGCGGCCAGTGGAGCAAGGGCAAGTCGTGCCCCACGTTCCTTCCGCTCGGACCGTGGCTCGTGACGCCCGACGAGATCGGCGATCCGCAGGCCCTCGGGCTTTGGCTCGACGTCAACGGCCGCCGGCGGCAGACGGGCTCCACGGCCACGATGATCTTCGACGTGTGGACGATCGTGCACTACGTGTCGCAGTTCATCCAGCTCGAGGCGGGCGACGTGATCATCACCGGCACGCCGCCGGGCGTGGGCATGGCCCGCACGCCCCCGGAGTTCCTCCGACCGGGCGACGTCGTCGAACTCGGCATCGACGGCCTGGGCCGCCAACGCTCGGTGTGCGAACAGGCCTGACACTGCGGCTATTCAGCGCGTCAGCCGACTGTGCCAACGGAGAAGGCGGGATTCGAATTACGTGGCTGGGAGGTCACGCGGCGGGTCTGCAGACTCGGAAAAGAAATCACCGAATACCGGTGGAATCTCCTTCACGACCGCACGCAGGCTCAGCCCGTCCTTTTGAAGGTCACGATCAAGACGGTCGTCGTCGCCGGGAGCGCTTCGCAGCACACGATCCACGGTCAGCAACCACGAGTCCCGAAAACGCGCTGAATACGGATGGCGATCGTCGAGCCAATGCCGGAGTAACCTGGCCCGCTTCAGAGGGTCAAGCCAGAAGCGACGGCCGTATTCAAGGCGGGACTCGTCCTGGTAGAGAAGTCGTCTCATGCGTGACACAGTGCGCTCTGGGCGGGCGATGGCGAATCACTATTTTCCCATGCCCCGTGCAGGCATGCAAATTGGTGTCACAAGAGGCCGACGCTTTTCGCCCAGCCGGCATGAGCCCGATCACGCGGCTCGTTTCGCTTGAGTTTCGGGGCCAGAAGATCGGCGACGGCGGGAATGACGACAGCCAAGTTCCCATACGATCGGCGGGCCGCGCGAGCCTCCCAGCCGTCGGGGAGTTCCCGGAGGATAGACGTGGGCAGCAGGTTCACATGCCAGCCGTGTCGGCGCTCGAACTCGCTCCCGATCAGGGCCAAAGTCGGGCCCGCGGCGACTCCCGGGGGATCGCGGTCGTGCCGCCGGCGGCAGCGGCGAAAGGGGGTGCGGCATGATGCACCTTCGCCAACCCATCCTGCTGCCGCCAACGCGGCCGCTGCGTCTATCTTGTGGAAAGTCATGCAACGCCGCGTGCTCAGGCCAGGCAAATCGCTCGCTGCCGTGGCGGCTTTCGAGCGCAGGAAACGCTGTTTTCGGCCGAAAAAACGCAGACTGTCTGCGCTTTGGAGGCGCAGGTCGGGCGCTGGCGTCAGGCCAGTTCGAGCGGCGTGTCGGCGTCGCCGAACCGCGCCACCTTCATCCCCATCCGCTGCATCATCGCCAGGTGCAGGCGGCAGAGGCGGCGGTCTTCCTGGCTGGCGAGGTCGTGCACCCGCCCGCCGCGGATCGTGCCCCCGCCGCCGCCGGCGAGCAGGATCGGCAGTTCTTTCGAGTCGTGGGCGTTGCCATCCATGAGGCTCGAGCAGAAGAGCACCATCGAGTTGTCGAGCAGCGTCCGCTCCCCCTCGACCGTCGCGTCCATCTTGGCAAGCAGCCGCGCGAGCAGCTCCATGTGGTATTGGTTCACCCGCTGATACTGCTCCAGCCGGTGGGCGTCGCCCGCATGGTGGCTGAGCTCGTGCTGGCCGCCCTCGATGCCTCCCAAGAAGCCGAAGTTCATGTTGGAGAGGTCGTTGTTGAGCATCAGCGTGGCCACGCGGGTGCGGTCCATCTGGAAGCCGAGGAGGAGAATGTCGCACATCAGCTCGAGATGCGTGCGGGCCTCGGGCGGGATGCCGGGGCCAGGCCGCTCGAACGTGGGCGCCGTCACGACGGGCTGCCAGCCGTGGCCATCGGTCTCGCGGCGGCTCGCCTCGGCCGACTGCGCAATCCGCTGCTCGAGCTCACGGACGCTCGTCAGATATTCGTCGAGCTTCATGCGGTCGCGGCGGCTCACGCGGCCGCGGAGGCCGGCCGCCTCGTCGGCCACGAGGTCGAGCACGCTCGCGTCGGCCCGCCGTCGGCTGCCATCGTCGAACAAGAGATCGAAGGCCTGCCGCGGCACGATCTCCTTCGGCGCCGGTGTCGTGGGGCTGCTCCAGGAGACGTAGGCCGAATAGAGCGAGGTGTAGCCCGAATCGGTGCTGTAGCCAGGCCCTTCCGTGCCGAGCACGATGCTTGGCAGCGGCGTGCCGCGGCCCACGGCCTGCGCCATGAGTTGATCGACCGAGGTGCCCACCTCGACATCGGTGGTGGTCCGCTTCACCACGAGCCCCGAGAGCACGTTCATCTTGGAATAGTGGCCGTTGTGCCCCTCGGCCGTCGTGGGATTCCAGAGCCCGCGGAAGAAGTTCACCTTCGCGGCATGCGGGGCCAGCGGAGCGAGCGTCTTTCCAAACTCGATGCCGCCGGGGCCCATGGTCGCGCCCCAGTGGTGCGTGTTCACGCCGTTGCCCATGAAGAGTGCCGCAAACCGCACCGGCGGGCCAGCGGCCTCGGCCGCCCCGGCGAGCGATTCGAGCCAGGGCAGGCCGACGACGGCCCCGGCGCCGCGGAGAAAGCGGCGGCGGCTCACGGCGACGGGCGAAGCGGGGCGGGGATTCATGATGCGGGGAAGGCGGGCAAGCGCAGACCTGGGTTCGCGGGCCACGAAGTATAGATCGGCGATTCGGGCAGGCAGGGATCAGGTACCGGGATCGGGGTCGTCGCGGCGGTTTTGGAACTGCCGGCTCTGCACGATTCCAAGCACGGCCGCCGAAATCCCCGCATCTTCGGCGAGGATCCGGCCGCCGAGGTCTTCGAGGAGCGGGAGGTCGGTAGGCAGCGTCTCGCGGCCGACGGCGTAGCCCAAGAGCTTGCGGCAAAACTGCAGCGTGACAGCGTCGCTGCTGCGGGCGAGGTAGTCGCGCAGGCCGTCGAAACCGGCGAATGTCGTGCCGTCGGCGAGCGTGGCGACGAGGTCGACCGGCACACCGGCATCGTCGCGGTCGCGGCGGCGGCCGAGCACGTCGAAGCCCTCGAGCGCGAAGCCGAGCGGATCGATCCGGTCGTGGCAGACGGCGCAGGCCGCATTCGCGCGGTGCGCCTGGAGCCGGGCGCGGAGGCCGAGGCCCGGAGCGGGAGACTCGTCGAGCGGTGGAATGTTTGGCGGCGGCGGGGGTGTGGGCGTGCCGAGCACGGCGGACAGCACCCAGTTGCCGCGGAGCACAGGGCTGGTGCGGCGGGGGTATGACGCTGAGGCGAGCACCGCGCCCATGCCGAGCAGGCCGCCGCGGCCGTGGGCCGCCACGTCGACGCGGCGAAACTCCGGCCCGACCACGCCGGGGATTCCGTAGTGCGCGGCGAGCCGCTCGTTCAAGAACGTGTGGCCGGCGGTGAAGATCTCTCGGAGCGGCCGGTCGGTGCGAATCATGTCGGCGAGAAACGCCACCGCCTCGCGCTCCATGTCGGCCTGGAGTTCGGGCGAGAGTTCCGGAAACTTCTCGCGGTCGGGCGGCGCCTTCGTGGCGAACCCGCGAAACCGCAGCCACTGCGCCGCAAACTCCCGCGCCAGCGCCTCGGCCTTCGGGTCGGCGAGCATCCGCTTCACCTCCACCGTAAGCCTGTCGGGCTGCAGCAGGCTGCCGTCGGCAGCGGCCTGCCGCAGGCGGTCGTCGGGCAGCGACGACCAGAGGAAGTAGCTCAGTCGCGCCGCGAGTTCATGGGCCGACACGCGCTGCTCGCCCGGCCGCTGCTCCTCGAGGCGAAACAAAAACCGCGGTGCCGAGAGGATCGCCACGACGGCCTCGCGGGCGGCCTGTTCGCGGCCCCCCTCCGTGCCGGCGGCCGTCGCCGCCTCGACCCCGGCCCGGTAGATCGCATGCAGCCGAGCCCGCTCCTCCTCGGCGAGCGGGCCGCGCCAGGCCCGCGCGGCGAAGGCGTCGAGATGGGCGAGCAGGCGGTTGTCCCAGTCGGCGAGGAGCTCGGGCCATGGCTTGGGCTGGCGGGTGGTGTTCCAGTCGGTCATGAGCGCCGCGTGCCGCAGGCGCTCCGGCTCCGGCAGGAGGGCGAAGAGCTGCTCGTCGGAGAGCCAATAGACCCGCGGATCCTGGGCTGGGCCGTGGAGGTTTTCGGTGATGCCGGCCAGCCGCAAGTCGCGGGTCGCGGGAAAGGCCCGCCGCATGAGCTCGAACTCGTGCATCGCCTTGCCGCCCTTGGCGCCGTGCCGCGGCCAGACCGTGAATTCATTGGCATACACACCGCTCGGCCCGAGCGCGTCGTTGGCGGTGGCCATCCATTGGGCCGTGGCTTTCGGAAGGTCAGGGTCTTCGAGATCGAGGCGGCCCTGCGCCTGAAACCTGGTGGCTCCGGCCGGCAGCGGAAGCGTGATCTTCTCCGGGGCCGCCGCCACGATCTCCCGCGGATCGGCGGCCCGGCCACGGGGATGCTTGCCAAACCGCTCGAGCACGGCCCGTACAACGTCGAGATCGCGAGCCATAGCGGCGTCGGGCTCCGTGCCCGCGGGCCGGGCTGCGATCGCCTGCTCCAGCTCCTGCCGCCGGGAGACGAGCCAGTCGTAATACCCGTGCGGCTTGTCGGCCACCGTGACTTTGAAGTCGAAGAGTCGGACGACATCGCCTTCGTTGCCGTCGGCCGCATCGCCCACGAGGATATGCACGTGCTGTTGGCCAGAAATCGGTGTGTACAGGATGGAGGGATGGAGAGCGTCGACGTCCTGCTGGGACCGCTGGGTCGACTCGCCGTATCGCTCGGGCAATCGCGTGTACCACGACTTGCGCTCTGCCTGGATCGCTTGCGTGCCGACGATCGCCGCCTCGGGCACGGCCTGGGGCGCCGCTGGATCGGGAGGCGGCAGGGCCCGCCAGGCGAGCCGCGTCAGGTCGAGGTAGCGCGAGGCGGGCTCGTCGGCCTGGAGAAACGCCCACCAGTTGGCGAGGTAGGGCCGCGACAGGCCCGCGGCATCGGCGAGCGCGTCGAGCGACGCGGCACCGGTGATCTCACGGTGGCGGTGCTTCCAGCAGGCGAGGAGATACTCGGCCTCGCGGAGGTCGTCGCCGTCGAGGGGCACGTGCGGCGTGGCCGCCTTCTGATACCAGACGTAGATCGCCTGCTGGGCCTGGTCGCGGAGCTGCTCCGGCCCGCGTTGCCCCACCCGCTGCGGATGAAACACGATCCCAGTGCCGGGCAGGATCGACGCGTGGTCGGCGACCGCGCGGGCCGCGGAGAGATAGCGGTCGAACTGCCGGGGGCTCACGAAGAGCACGTCGCCGGTGTTGGAGAAACCCTCGCCGCCGCCACCATCGGGCTCGAAGTCGCGGGCCAGGCCGAAGTCGATGCCGGCGAGGTCGCGGACGGTGGCGTCGTACTCGGCGTTCGTGAGCCGCCGGAGCGTGACCACGCCGGGGTCGCCGGCATGGGCCTCGATGGCCAGCCGCATCCGCGGGGCGATCCAGCCGCAGAGCACCTCGCGCTCGCCGGCGGCGAGTGGCTCGGCCTCCTTGGGCGGCATCCGGCCCGCCTCGACGACCTCGCGCACCTTCCGCCACGCCGCGAAATCCTTCGATACGTCGGCGGCGGCGGTGAGCGCGGCCAGGTCGATGCCCCCCTGGACCTCGTCGCCGGAGTGGCAGTCGAGGCAGCGGGCCTTCACGATCTCGAGGCTGCCGTCGTCGGCACGGCCAACGCACGCCACGGCGGCGGCGACGGCTGTCGCGATGAGCAGGAAAATCTGATGTTTGTGGGGCTTCGCCATGCCGACGATGATTGTAGTCCGGTCTGCGGTGACGTCATTGTTATGCGCAACCAAAGGCACTTTTACTCGCCATCATGAAACTCTCGATGATCGTGAATCCGTTCACGGTACAGAACTTGCATCTCGCGGCCCAGGTGGGAGTGGAGGAGATCGTGCTCCCCTACCCGGGGCCCGGTCTCCAGCCGCTCCTCGCTGCCAGGCGGATGGTCGAGGCCGCTGGCATGCGGCTGGCGATCGTCGAGCGGAAGATCCCGCACCTGAAGATGGTGCACGAGCTGCCTGGGCGCGACGCCGAGGTCGAGCAGTTCAAGACGCTCCTGCGCGACATGGCCGAGGCCGGCCTGTCCATCGCCTGTTACAACTGGATGCCGGGCGAGGATTGGCAGCGGACGAGCGCCACCGTCCGGGAGCGCGGCGGGGCGCTCGTGACGGAATTCAACCTGGCCGACGTGGGCCGCAACGTTACCGACGCCGACGGCCGGCCCGCCCTCCGCACCACGGCTGCCACGCTCTGGGACAACCTGAAGAGGTTTCTCGACGACGTGCTGCCGGTGGCCGAGGCGTGCGGCGTGGGGCTCGCCCTGCATCCCGATGATCCCCCGCTTGCCGAGCTGAATGGCCAGCCGCAGATCATCACCTCCAACGAGGCACTCGAACGGGTGGTGCAGCTCGCCCCGAGCCCGGCGAACGGGATCTGCTACTGCGTGGGGTCGCTCCATCCAGCCGGGGTCGACGTGGTCGCCGGCATCCGTCGGCTCGCCCGCCACATCCTCTTCGTGCATGCCCGCAACGTGCGCGGCTCGGCCCGGCATTTCGTGGAGACGTGGCACGACAACGGCGAGATCGAAATGCCCGCCGTGTTTCGGGCTCTCAAGGAGGCCGGCTACGCGGGAAGCGTGCGGCCCGACCATGCGCCGTCGATGGCGGGCGAGACGAACGAAACCCCGGGCTACGAGATGCTCGGCCGCCTGTTCGCCGCCGGCTACCTGCGAGGACTCATGCAGGCCGCGTGATGGATCTCGAGCCACCGAAGGCCGACGCCCGCGCCAAACCCGCCAAGGGGCGGCAGGGCATCAGCAAAGTTTCAGCAAAGTCACGGAGTGAAACGACGACTCGCTTTTCAAGAAGCCTTGGAAACAAGGCACCTTCTTCTCAAGCTTCTGCACTAAACGGAGAGGGCGGGATTCGAACCCGCGGTCCAGCTTTTGACCGGACACGTCTTTAGCAAAGACGCGCATTCGACCACTCTGCCACCTCTCCAAACCCGCGAAAACTCCCGTGGACGAGGGGCGTGTTCGCCTGTCTATTCTGGACCGCAAACCACGGTCCCGCAAGGAGGCGGCAGATGGCTCCGACGAATCGCACCCGACTGTCTCGGGCGGTCATGGTTTTCGCCGCTGGCGTGATGGCCATGCCGCTCTCGGCCGCCGAGCACATGGCGGCCGCCCATGCGAGCATCCAGGCCGCCGACGCCAGCCGCCACGTGCACGCACTGGCCGACGACGCCTTCGAAGGCCGCGAGGGAGGCAGCCGTGGCGGCCGGGCCGCCGGCACCTACATCGTGGCGGCGCTCGAGAAGCTCGGGCTCCAGCCCGCCGGTGACAACGGCACCTTCTACCAGGCCTTCGGCGGCATGCGCAACATCCTCGCGCTCGTGCCCGGCAGTGATCCGGCACTCGACCACGAGCTCGTGATCGTCGGTGCCCACTACGACCACGTCGGCTACGGCACCGCGAGCAACAGCTACGGCCCCACCGGCTACATCCACAACGGCGCCGACGACAACGCCTCCGGGGTCGCCGGGCTGCTCGAACTCGCCGAGGCGCTCGGCCACCTGCCGAGCCGGCCGCGGCGGCCGATCCTCATCGCCTTCTGGGACGGCGAGGAGAAGGGCCTGCTCGGATCGTATCACTTTCTGCGGGTTCGCCCCGCAGCGCTCGCGGCATACACCCCCGTCTTCTCTGTGAACCTCGACATGATCGGCCGGCTGCGTGGCGAACGGCTCGAGGTCTACGGCTCCCGGACGGCGGTCGGGCTGCGCATGGCCTGCCTCGAGGCCAATGCGCGGGCAAACCTCGAGCTCGTGTACGACTGGGAAATCACCGACGACTCCGACCACTATCCCTTCATCGCCGCGAAGATCCCGACGGTGATGTTCCACACCGGGCTCCACGACCAGTACCACCGCCCCAGCGACGACACGCACCTCGTCAACTTTTCCGGCATCGAGCCGGTGACGCGGCTCGTGCTCGACTTCGTGACCGCCATCGCCGACGACCCGCGGCCGCCGCGGGCGTTTCGTGCCCAGTGCCGCACGGAGTCGGCCGCCACGCGGCGAGGGCTCGAGCTGCCCGCCGCCGAGACGGTCTCATCGGGCCCCCGGCCCCGCTGGGGCATCGGCACCCGTGGGGACTCGTGCGAGCCAGAGGCGCCGATCGTCGTGCGTGTCACCACGGGCTCGCCAATGGCCAAGGGGGGGGTGATGCTCGGCGACCGGATCGTAGCGATCGACGGCCTGCCGCTCACGGATCAGCCGGACATGCTCGCGAAACTCGCGGCCGCTGGAGACCACGTCGAGATCGATGTGGATCGCAAGGGCCGCCGCCTGCGGCTTGCGGTCAGCGCCGGGGCGACTGCTCAGGAAATCAAGCCCTGAACCAAGCCCGAGCCAGGATCAGACGACGACCCACTCAGTCGTCGTCGTCTTCATCCTCGTCTTCGTCCTCGTCTTCCTCGTCGTCGTCATCGTCTTCCCACTCTTCATCGTCGTCTTCCCACTCCTCGTCGTCGTCTTCCTCTTCATCCTCGTCGTCTTCGGCCTCGTCCTCTTCTTCATCTTCCTCTTCATCATCATCGTCTTCGACTTCTTCCCACTCTTCGTCTTCATCTTCGAGGTCGTCTTCGTCTTCGTCCTCATCGTCGTCGTCGTCTTCTTCATCCTCTTCTTCGTCTTCGTCGCCGCGAGCGACCAGCGCGCGATCACAGGCTTCGGCACGCGCGGCACCGTCGAAGAGTTCTTCAGCAGCCATCAGTTCGGGGAGTTCGTTCCAGGAGAACACATCGGCAGCCATCACATCTTGATGTCCTCGCGGATTCGCAACGATCGTCACGGAAAAAGCTCCTCGGTGGGGACGGAATTTCGAACAGGCCTGAAAAGTGTGTCGCCCCGCTGCCAGAAGTGCAAGGGTCGCGCCGGCGTAAATTTTCAGGCCGGGGAATGGCCTTCCGCCGGCCCGCCAGCGTCGCCAGCGGACGGGCTCGGCACCTCCAGCGGAGGGAGGTCCTCGATCCGGGCCAGTCCGAAGGCTTGCAAAAACCGATTTGTCGTCTGGTACACATGTGGACGGCCCAGATCGTCGGTGCGGCCGCCGCTGGCGACAAAATCCCGCTCCAGCAACTGCCGGAGCATCTCCTCGCAGCCGACGCCGCGGATCGCCTCGATCTCGGCGCGGGTCACGGGCTGCCGATAAGCGACAATCGCCAGGGTCTCCAGGGCTGCGGCCGAGAGGCGGTTTTCCGGCGGTTTGGCCAGCAGCCGGCGAACCCACGGACCGAGTGCCGGGCGGGTGAGCAGCTGGAAGCCGCCGGCGATCTGTTCGATCCGAAACGCAGCGCCGGCATCGTCTTGCAGTCGGCGCAGTTCCCGCATCAGGGCACGGGCCTTCGTGCCATCCGGAAGCCGGGCCAGCTTGGCGAGGCGACGAGGCGAGAGCGGCTGCCGCGCGATAAAGAGCGCGGCCTCCAGGCGGGCGAGCTCCTCGGACCGCTGGTGAAGGCCTGGGGCGGACTGTGCCGGCTGTGGCTTTGCCCGGCGGCGTGGCGACGGTGGGCGCCGCTGGCGACGCGGGGGCGACGCCAGCGGCGGAGTCCAGATGCGGAGCTGAGGTCGCCCCCCGAGGCTTCCGGCCAGTCCGCGCGAGGTCTTCGGCTTTTTGCGCATGGGCGGCTCTCGCGTGGCTGGTCAGCGCAGGCCAGTCTGGCCGCCGTCACCGGAGGTTCGCAAAGGATTCGCGACATCCGGCCGCATGGCGAGCCGGTGCTTCCAGAACTGCACTTGGCCATGCAGATTCTTCAGAGCCACGACCGGGTCAGGATTCGATGATTGAAAGACGCGCTGGAGCTGCCCGGAGGGATCGGCCGGCACGCGGCACGAACAGCGATGCGACGTGCCCTGCATCATCGGCACGCACTCGATCGATACCGCCCCCAGCGCCCGTAATTGGTCCTCGATCATCAGGCGATCGCGAGCTGTGTCGGCGGGACCGGGCGCCCCGGCCGGCGACATCGGAACGGGCGACATCGGCTGCGCGACCTCGACGAGCGTCAGAGCGGGCTCGGCGGGGCCCGCTACCCGCGTGGGCGGTGGCAGCTCAGGCGTGGCAGACCGTTGCTGCTGCGGTGTCGCCGCCATTGGCTCCGCGGCTGGCGGCATGGGGGCGGGCAGCTGAGGGGTGGGGGGGGCGGGTGCCTCACCGCGCGCCAGGCGCTGCGCCGCCAGCCGCCAGTCGCGGGGAATCTTGTGCGAGAACATCGCCACGAGGGGCACGATCGCCATGCAGGCGAACAGCAGGCACGAGCGCAGCTTCATGACAGAGGTCCCGGCCACCGACGGCACTCCGAGCAATGGGAAACAGGGGCGAGGAAGGTAGCTGCGCCCGGGCCGCGTCACAATCCTGAATCCGCCGCCTCCGGCTGCCACACGATCACGGTCTACGGGCCCGGCTCGGTGACGATCTGGCGGCGTTCGGCCGGGCCGTCCGGATCGGCCGCCGCGAAGTGCGGAATGCCGGGAGCGTAGTTGATCGGTGTGGCCTGACGACCCCGGGCCACGATCTCGCGGATCGCCTCCTGAACGACGAGCTTCTCCAGCTGCGGACGGAGCGTGTCTGGACGCACGTCGCCAGGCTTCACGTCGGTGACCCGCACGAGGTGCACGCCGAAGGCGGTGGCGAACGGCTTCGAGATCTCTCCCTTTGCCAGCGCGAACGACTGGCGGGCGAACTCCTCGTCCATCACGCCGTGCCGCGGAAAAAATCCCACGTCGCCCCCTTGCTTCCGGCTCGGGCCCGCCGAATGCCGGAGGGCGGCCTCGGCGAAGCTGACCGAGCCCTGAAGGATGTCGGTGCGCAGACGAGCTGCCCGCCGTTCGAGATCGGCGAGCGCTTCGGCACCGCGGCCAGGGTCGGGCCGCAGCACTATGTGGCTGGCCCGCACGAGCGTGCCGTCGAGGTCCCGCCGATGCTTCGCGAACGCCGCGTCGAGCGACGCACTCGTGAGCTGTGGCAGCAGGAGCTTGTTGAGGGCGATCTCGAGTCGGATCTGGTTGCGGAGCGATGTCTCGTCGCGGCCCGACTGCGCGAGGAACGTCTCCATGGGAATTTTCCGATCGGCGAGCTGGCCTCGCATGCGGGTGATGATTTCGGTCACCTCGTCTTCGTCGACCGTGATCTGCCGGGCCTCGATCTCGCGCCGCAGCAGGCGTTCGTCGACGAGTTGTTCCACCGTCTCTGCCGTCAGGCGGGCTTGACGCTCGGGGTCGAGCACGCGGCCCTGGGCCACCCGCCGCACGGTGGCCTCGACTTCCGACTGAAAAATTGGCGTGTCGCCCACCTGCACGGCGACGCTCGACCCTGCGGCCGGCACCGGCGCTGCCTGGTCGCCGTCGGCGGCCTGCGGGGGGGCCGACGGCCCGGCCGCAAGAGCGGCCAGGAGAACGACGATGCGCGACGACAAAGGGGAGCGTGTCACGGAACGAGCGACGGCGTAAGGGGAAAAACGGACTTCCGTATCGTAGGGTATGCCAGCCGCGGCCGACACCCGAACGGGCCCGCTGTTGGCCGGGCGGGTTCCTGGTGGGCGGCCGGGGTTCGCGGCACAATACGGACCTCGCCCACTTCATTCCGACCCTCCGTCTGCCGAGCATGGCCCACATCGCAATCAGCCTGTGCGGAGAGGGCCGCGGCCATGCCACCAGGATCGCCACACTCACGGAGCGGCTGCGCGACCAGCACGACCTGCTCATCTTCACGTCGGCCGACGCGCTCGAGTTTTTGTCGCGCCGCTTCGCCGGCGACGCACGGATTCGTGTGGTCGGCATACCCGGCATCGTCTTCCAATACAGCGGCGGCCGGCTCGACGTCACCCGCTCGATCGCCACTGGGCTCGACTACCGGGCCCGGCAATTGGGCCCACTCGTCGATCTGCTGCTCGGCGAGCTCGATACATTCGGCGCCGACCTGGCCGTGACCGACTTCGAGCCGGCGCTGCCACGGGCCGCCGCCCGCCAGGGCATTCCGCTCGTGAGCGTCGACCACCAGCACTTTCTGCTCGCCTACGATCTGTCGTCGCTGCCGTGGTGGCTGCAGTGGCAGGCGTGGCTCATGAGCCATGCAGTGTGGATGTATGTGACCGGAGCGACCGACACGGTCGTGTCGGCGTTTTTCCGGCCGCCGCTCAAGCGTGGCTGGGAGCATGTGGTGCAGGCGGGGCCGCTCTTGCGTGCAGAGATCGCACGAGCGACTCCGGGCAACGAAGGCTTCGTGCTCAGCTACCTTCGCCGGCACACCCCTTTTGCAGCGCTGGCCACGCTCGCCGACTGCGGCCTGCCGGTGAAGGTGTACGGCCTTGGCGAACGGGATGCGGTGGGGTCGGTCTCGTTTCATGCCATCGACGACCGCCGCTTCGTCGACGACCTCGCCGCCTGCCGCTGTCTCGTCTCCGCCGCCGGCAATCAACTGATCGGCGAGGCACTCCACCTCGGCAAGCCGATGCTGCTCCTGCCGGAGCGGGCGCATGCCGAGCAGCTCATGAACAGCCACTTTCTGGCCGGGATGGGCTGCGGCGATTTCACGCTCTTGGAGCAGGTGACGACGGCCCACGTGCGGTCGTTCGTCGACCGGCTCGAAGACTTTCAGCCCACGCTCGACGCGGTGGCCGGTCGGATCGACGGCACCGACGACGTGGTGCGGGTCATCGAGCGTCGGCTCGCGGCGCCGCAGAGCCTGCCGGCACCAGATGCCGCACGAGCGCCGGAAGGAGCGCCCGCAGGGCCCGGCCGCGGTGGCTGATGACGGCCTTCACGGCCGGCGGCAGCTCGCCGAACGTGCGTTGATACTCGGGCACGATGAACAGGGGATCGTAGCCGAAGCCACCCGCGCCGCTGGCGGCCTCGGCGATCATGCCGCCGCACGTGCCGGACGACGTGGCCACGATCGCGCCGCCAGGATCGGCAAGCGCCGCATGGCAGGCATAGTGCGCCGAACGGTCGGCGCCCCGGTGGCGTGCGAGCCGTTCCAGGAGCAGGGCGTTGTTCGTCGCGTCGGTCGCCTCCGCACCGGAGAACCGGGCCGAGTAGACCCCTGGTGCGCCGCCGAGGACGTCGACCACGAGGCCGCTGTCTTCGGCGAGCACCCAGGCACCGATGGCTCGCGCCTGGGCAGAAGCCTTGAGGGCGGCGTTCTCGGCGAACGAACTGCCCGTCTCTTCGACCTCGACGGCCCGTGGCTCGTCGGCGAGCGATCGGCAGCGGATGCCCACGGGTGCGAGCAGTTCGACGAGCTCGCGGAGTTTGCCCGCGTTCGTCGTGCCGAGCACCACGGTCGCCGGGGCCGAGTCCATCACTTCCAGCCGCCCGGGGCCCGGGGCACGTCGATCGGCTTCGGCTTGACGTCGAGCAGGATCCCGTCGATTGAGCGGGGCATGAGGGTGCCGGCCGCGAGTTTCGTGGGGTCGGGGCCGAGTTCGCCGATGATGCGCGCGATTTCTGGATGCACCGTGGCGGCCCCGTTGGCCTGCGGAACGGCGAGTTGGTCGATGCTGCCCACGCAGACGACGCTCGACTCGCGATCGTGGAATTCCCACGCCTGGTAGCCGGAGCGACGCAGGGCCGCGGTCAGCCGGTGGGCCTTGTCGGCCGCTTCGGCGAGCCGGCTCTCGAGCTTGACGTCTTCGTCGCCGCCGGCGATGGCCTTCTGGTCGAACGTCCCCGCGCCGGTGAACGTGGCCACGCGGACGGTGTAGCGGCCAGGGCAGTCGAGCAGGCTGTGCGTGACGTCGGCGTTCATCTCCACGACGAACGCGTCGATCTCCTGCCGCGAGAAGTAGTCCTCTGGCAAGAGCGGATTCGGGATCACGAAGGCCAGGTGCATCGGGCCCTTGGCCGCCTTGTCGAGCCCGATCATCTTGCGGAAGTCGCCGAACGAACGGCTCTTGCCCGCCTCGCCGCTGAGCGCCTTGGGCTGGAGGCCCTTGACCGTGGCCAGCAGTTTCTGGCCACGTGGATCGTCGAACGACGCGAAGTCGCCCACGAGCACGGCCACCTCGATCACCTGCTCGGAATTGGCGTAGCGCATCTTCTTCGGTGAGCCGTCGGGATTGAGGCCGAGGCCCTGCTGCGCGCCGGTGTAGTCGAATGACTTTTCGTGTGTGTAGGCCTTGAGTTTGTGGTCGCGACGCAGTTCCTGCGCCAGCCGGCGGGCGTCGTCGCGGGCGCCCTCGCCGCGAAACGTGGTCGCGAGCACGAGCCAGGGGCCGTCACGTTCGGCGAGCGGAAACATCGCGTCGGCGGGCATCTCCGCCGGTGAAAACCAGGCCGTCGGCAGCCAGCCGCTCTGCGCGACCGCCGCTGACGGGCAGCCGAGCAGGGCAAGAGCGATGGCGAACAACGCGGCCACGAACGGTGGCAGGCGATCGGTGGGCAGGCTCTGGTGGTGCATGAGCAGGGTCAGGGTAAAAAGGACCTCGCCGGCAAGTGATTCGGCCGCACCGTAGCAAGGACCACGGCCCCGGCACCAGACCGATTGTCCCCTTGGGAAAGGCGTGGAGAATGGGTGGCATGGAGCGTGTTCACCACCGCCGCGTGTCCGCCGGAACGCTCACCGCACTCATCGCCGTGTGGGGCCTGATCCTCGCTGTGCCGCCGGTGATCCTGCTCAGTCAGCGAGAAGCCTGGCTCGCCGCCCTGGAGCGGCCCGAGGCCCAGGCCGATTGGGACGCCTTTCGGAGTGCGATGCGTGAGCAGACCGGCCGGGATGGGCCGGTGCAGCGCAAGGTTCCCAAGAGCCCCGAGCCGCCGCTCCGCGTGTGGCTTCGCGACTATGTCGGGCTGGCGATCGCCGCCTGGCTCGTGCTCGGGGGCACGCTGGGGCTGTGCACCGGGGCGCTCGTCGTCGGCGCCGCCACGGGTCGGGCCGGGCTGGCATCAGCGGCCGAGAATCGCCCGGGCAGTGGCCGCGACGACGAAAAACAAAATGACCGTGATGCCGAGAACGCCGAGCAGCGAAGACACGGAAGTTGATCCTTTGCCGAATGCGCGGGCTGCGAAGGTGCGCGGGCGGCGACCGCCCGTGCGAGGATCGTACGCACCCCCGGCGGTCGGTCAACCTCCTGCCGACTGGCGGAAGATGTCTTCGGGCAACGCACAGAGCGCGGTGCGGCCGACGTCGTCGAGGGTCCGCCGCTGCCCCACCGTGTTCCAGGGCGTGACGTCGGCGAGTTCGGGCATGATCTCGAGGATCTGATCGACCAGCATGTCGACGACGCGGCCCGTGGGCGTGCCCCGGGTCCGTTCGCGGAGTGCGGCCGCGGTCTTCATGAGCTTCACCATCCGTGATCGCTCGAGCACCGGGCCCGAGAGCTGGCCTTCGCTCTCGACGAGGAGTTCGGCGATCGGCACCTCCAGCACCTCCTGCCAGCGCATCACTTCGGAGATCCGCAGATCGTAGTCGGGCTGCTCCTGCCGCCGGACGACGGCCATCTCGATCCCGAGCCTGCGGGCGACGTTTCGCAGGGTCACGCCCTGGCGATTTCGCACGTCGGCGATCCGGTGCATGCGCTTCTGGCGTCGCAGCGGCTCACGCTGCCGCCGCTGTGCCGAGGGCGTCGAGTCGGACTCACCCGCGGCGCGGGCCACGTCGGAGTGGCCGCTGTCGGCGACGGCAAACGGATCGTGGTCGTCGAAGTCGTCGTCGCATTCGGTGGCATAGTCGACAGTGGCCATCGAAACCTTCCCTTCGTCGTCAAAACATGCCGGATAGCCGATTCCGCGTCGGGCACCGGGGAGCCCGTCGCGGCCGCGATCGTCGCGGTGAGAGATGTACGCAGGGTGGCCGGATGGCGTTCGCGCGAGACGGAAAATTTTCGGCCCGGGCGGGAATTCCCGCTGGCAAATCCATCTGGCGGGCACGCTTTGGTAGCCTGGGTTCCATCAGCCGTTTCGACGCCAGGTGCCTCGCATGAACGCCACGCCCGCCGCCCCTGCCGCCCGCTGGCTCGACGCCGGTCTCCGGCCGACCGTGCTCGTGCGCGGCCCCGATGCCCAGCGGTTCATCGATGGCTTCACGACGGCGGCGATCGGCTCGCTCGAGCCTGGTTCGGGCGCGGAGGGTTTCTTCGCCGATGCCAAGGGACAGGTGCTCGCCCTGGCGGCGATTCTGCGCACCGACGACGGCGTGTGGATCGATGCGTTTCCCGGCGGCTCCGGGTCGCTGGCCGAGCACCTCGAGCGATACCACATTCGCGAACGGCTCGAGATCGTCGACGCAACCGCCACACGCACGAACATCGTGGTGGCAGGCCCCGCAGCCGCCGCCATGATCGGGCCGCTCATCGGGATGCCCGTGCCGGCGCGGCCGTGGGGCCACGTGCACGGCTCGATCGGCGGCGTTCCTGTGGCCGTCGTCGCCGTGCCCTGGGCCGGGCCGGGTGGCGTCTTCGTGCAGGCGGCGGCCGCTGATCGACTGCCGCTCGTGACGGCGCTCGAGGCGGCGGGCTGCGTGGCGGCCCCGCTGGCGACACTCGAGCAGCTCCGCATCGCCGCAGGCTGGCCGGCGCCG
>Ga0208856_1000346_pt1 | contig 18575 bp, 11 predicted proteins | sample LakMenEpi13Jul12_FD_150690 | JGI IMG/M metagenome (GOLD analysis project Ga0208856, IMG submission 150690) | Freshwater microbial communities from Lake Mendota, WI - 13JUL2012 deep hole epilimnion (SPAdes) | ecosystem: Environmental > Aquatic > Freshwater > Lentic | place: Lake Mendota, Madison...
AGGCGGATCTCCGCCGCGTCGCCCCCGGTGCGGGCGAGCGTTACGGTGTGGGCGTCGGGATCGCCGCTGATGTCGCAGCCGGCGAACACATGCTGCTGCATCCGGATCTTGTCGTCGACATACACGGCGTGCCCGGTGCGCTTGTCGAGCACGAGCACGCTCAGCGCCGAACGGTCGCCGTCGCGCCGCAACTGGAGGTGCCGGGCGAAGAGCAGCACCGGCAGTTCGGCCGGCTGATGGCGGTGGAGGCAGTGCCGCACCAGCGTCACGGGCACCGGCCAGAGCTGCTCGCCCCGATCCTGCGACACGGCCCAGATCGAGCCGGTGAAGCTCACGCCCACCGCGTCGTCACCGGGCACCATCTGAGGCAGCGGTGTCACGATCCCGAGCGGGTCGAACTGCTGCTGCTCCTGCGGCGTTTCGCGGCGGCCGGCGATCACGAGCAGGCGGTCGTTCCAGGGGATGACTTGCAGGCTTTCCAGCCCTGACGGCATCGCGGACAGCACCGTCCGAAACCGCACGGCCCCCAGGGTGAGATCGACGAGCGTCAGCGCCCCGTCGGGCTCCAGCACGGCAAGTGTCTCGGGCCCCGCCTGAGCGGCGCGGGCGGCCGGCGAAAACGCCCCGAGCGGCACCCGCTGGTCGCGGGCGGGATCGAACCACTCCAAGCCCACCGCATCCGCGTTCGCCGGCGACGTGATCGCCACGAAGCGGCGGCCGCACACGGCCACCCGGACCTGCTGCGGGGGCAGCGTGCACTGCCGCACGAGCCGACCATCGGCCGTCGCCAACACCGTCGCCTGTTTGCCATCGCGCGGACACAGGCAGAGAAATTCGTCGTCACCGATAAGCTCGCCGACGGCCGGCAGCCGATGCCGCTTCCAAAGCAGCGCGCCGCTCCCCGTGTCGCGCAGCTCCACCGCCTGATCGACGACGGTCGCCAGCCCTTCCGCCACCAAGAGCATGCTGCGGACAGGCGTGTTCACCGCGGGCATATCGGGCTCGGACACCCGAATGCCGAGCGGCATGTTGCCGTTGCGTTTTGCGCGGGCCGCCCCTCGGCCCAGATGGATCCCGAAGGCGGGCAGCTCGGCGGGGCCGCCGGAGGCGTCGGCGATCGTCCAGAGGCGGGCGGGCGGCGGGCCGTCAGGGCCGCGGACATCGAAGGCGGCGAAGGCGCCACCCGACCGCACCACGAGCACGGGCCCGAGGGCGGTTGCCTCTGCATTGAGCGGCTGAAAGACCGGATTGAGCCCACCGGCCCGCCCGGGATCGAAGGGGATCGGCTCGCCCAGCCTGCGGCCCAGGCCGTCGGTGAGGATCAACGAGGTCGACTGCACGTCGCAGCCGACCTGCAGCCCCGGCACAATGCTCCGCGCGCGTGGATCGACTGGGATGGGGATGATCCTCGACATCCGCATCATCTCCTCCGGCTTGAGCCTTCCGCTCCGGTGCGCGGTCACCCGGCCCAGCGGCCAGGCGGCATCCGACAGCGGTGGCCACGCGACGGGCGACAGGCCCGCCCGAGCCGCAGCCGCCGTCGAGCGCAGCCGCAGCAAGTCGCCGCGGACAGCTGCCGATCGCGGCGCATCGCGAGCCTCCGCCCCGGTGGCCTGTCGCGTGCCGAGCATCTCGAGCACTCGCTCGCGGGCCGCGGTGCCGCCCGGGTGCCGGCGAAACACCGTCTCGATGCGCTCGAGCGCAGCCACCCTGTCGACGCCATCGACCCGACCGGCAGCCTCGAGCGCCGCAGCGACGAATGCGTCGATCTCCCCGCGCACCTCGGGCGGAGCCCGCTCGAGAAGGTCGCCGATCCGGCCCTGCAGCCAGCGGGGCTCGGCGACGACGAGCGCCGGGTCTGCCACATTTTCGACCATCCAGTCGTCGTCGCTCTCATCGGCCGGCGGCAGGTCGAGCAGGCCTCGGCAGGCGCGCCACGCTTCGGCCAGCGCCCCTGAGGCGAGCTGATTGTCGATCGCGATGCTGAGCAGGGCCTTGGAATGCGGCACCGGGCCGGCCATGTCGACGATCTCGCGCCAGAGTGGCGCCGCCGCGGCAAAGTCGCGCCGCATGCCGAACAAGAGCGCGTCGGCGACCAGTTCGGCCGGGATCCGCTGCGGCTCCGCTCGCCGGGCGGCGGCAATCGCGCGCAGGCCGTCGGCCATGCGGCCCCGATCGAGGTCGAGCTGTCCCCGCCACATGAGCGTCCAGGGATCCGGCGGGCCATTCGCCGCCGTCTCGATCTGAGCCTCGAGCGGCACCACCTGATGGAACACGTCGAGCGAATCGACGCCCTGGGAAATCACCTCGCCACGGTAGGCGAGAAGGTTGCCCGGAATCACGCCACCGCGGGCGGGCGAGCGGCCGGCGATGGAGCCGTCGCCAAGATCGATCTCGACGACCTCCGGCGTGTCGAGCGGCAGAAACAGCCGCCGGGCCGTGACGATGCCGCGGCCGCTGACGGTGGCCGGCGAGAACCCGAGCGGCTTGCGCCAGGCGGTGGTGCCGTCTTTCATGGACAGACTGTCGACGGAGTGATGCCCCACGACGACGGCCCGGCCATCGACGACGCCGGCTACGCACAGTCCGTCGCCCCGCGGCACCGACCAGCGGAGCGAGCCTGAGCGCAGATCGAGACAGTGCAGCGCGTCTGATTCGGATGGCGTGAGCAGCACGCAGCCCTCCGCCAGAATCGGGCATACGTCCCGCCAGCCACCAGGATTCGCCGACTGCCCACCCAGGGGCACGCCATTCACGATCACGTTGCGACGATTGATGCCGCCGAGCAGCCCGCGGCCTGCGGCCCGGGCCGCGTCGTCGTCGCCACCGGCCACCGCATAGGTGTAGGCCCAGAGGAGCGTCCGCGTGGCAAGGTCGACGGCAATGGCCGTGCCTGCCCCGGTGGGACAGACGAGCACCCCTTCTGCGAACGCCGGCGACAGGCCCGAGAACCGCCGCACCTGTGTCTCGGGCCGGTCGGCCTGCTGCTCTTCGTCGAGTTCGGCGAGTGGCTGCGACCACAGCAGGCGACCGTCGGCTGCGGCCCGCACGTCGAGGCGAATCTCCCCCTTCTCCTCCACCAGCACGAACAGTTGATCGCCGATCACGAGCGGCGCGCCGAGATACCACACCTCGCCGGCTGCCTCGTCGGCCGGCATCTCCACGGGAAGCCGCCACGCGGCAGCCCCCCGGCCGTCGAGATCGTAGGCGGCGAGCATGTTGCCGGCCTCGAGCGCGGGCAGTTCGCCGACACGCCGCCCCATGCCGCGATTGCCCGCCCCGCGGTCGCGTCGGCCGACCTCGACGCAATACACGAAGCGCCCGTTGCTCGATACTGTTCCGCAGGTGGAGTCGGCGAAGACCCGGTGCATGCTCGAGGTTTCCTCCGGCCGCCGCTCCTCGCCGTCGTCCTGGAGAAGAGGCCCGGCGTCGTCATCCGCCAGATCGGCGCCGCGCAGCCACACCCTCTTGCCCGAGGCGAAATCGACGGCCAGCAGGCCGAGCGGCGAGTGCACGAGAATCGTGCCGTCGACGGCCAGCGGCATACCGGCGGGAAGCAGCGGCGTATCGCGGTCGGCACACAGACGACGCCGCTTTTCGAGGAGCCTCGCCTCTTCGGGATGGCGTGTCAGCGGCACGCGGTACCGGGGCACGAGCAGCGGCCGTGAAGCATCGACCAGCGCGTTGCGGGCGGCATCTCCCCGGGCCATCCACCACTCGGCCTCACGGCGTCCGGCAGCCGGCGATCCGGCCCCGGCGATCGATTCGAGCCACGCGGCCGCGCCGCCCGGCGGAAACGCCAACGACACGTCGCGGGCTCCGGCACGGATGCTGGTGCCAGCCCGCGTGCGAGCGTCGTCGAGCACACGGACGGCAGTCGCGCGATCGCCGGCCCGCCACCACGCCACCGCCCGCATCACCGACACTGTGGGTTCGAAGCCGGCGCTTCCCGTGCCCGCGAGTCGTTCAAGCCAGGCCGCGGCGGCCAAAGGCTGTTCGGCCTCGAGCGCCTCGAGTGCCGCAAGCACCGTCGCGCGTTGCCCGGCAGGCGTGTGAAACCAGCGGCGTGCCACCGCCACCACTCCGGCCCCGTCGCCGGCCGCGATGGCCTCTTGGAGCAAGCGATCGGCCCGTGCGCGAAACTGCAGATCGTAGGCCGCACGTCCAGCCGCAGGCACCGACCCGATCAGCCGCGCGGCCTCCGTCTTGATGCTGCGCCAGGTGGCCTGGCCCTGCTGCGGACGAAAGAAGAAGTCTCGATCGCCGGCGAGCATCTCGTCGAGAAGCGTCGCGGCATCGCTCCACCGCTCGTCGGCCACGAGCCGTTGGGCACGATCGAGTTGCCGCTCCTTGAGGCGGTCGGTCGGCAGCGCCACGCGGGCTTCGATCGATTCCTCGGCGGCCTCCGGCGTGTCGACGGGGCCATCCCCAACCGCAGGCCCGACCGCAGCCCCGCCCACGATCAGAAACCCGAGAGCGGCGGCCGCGACTGCGACACCGCCGCGGCGAGGCCCGATGGTCGTGGTGAACTGCGGCGGCAGAAAGAAGAACATGTCGTTCCCCGGCCCGCGGGGGGCCGAATTCCTCGGCGACTGCCGAACCACCCACACAAATCCACCCTCGGGCCATTCCAGGGCCAAAGGGTGTCAAACCGGCTGTTTTGCGGCCATCGGCGGCGTCTGCATGATAGGTCGCATCACGCCGCGTGCCATCATGTTACGGCCGATCGACCCACCGCAGCAACATGCCGGTTTCGGGGGTCTCCGCACGGCCTCCCGGAGGGCGACTCTCGGGGCCTCGTGGGCGGGGACCGCAATTTTTCGGCCCGAAACCCGAATTTCGCCTTGCAATTTCATTTCCAGAGCCTCTAATCACCGACGCTTTCGGCAGTTTTATGCCGGGCTCCACAGCGCGGTGGGGGTTCTGCCGCACACAATTTTTTGGAGGAATTGGCGATGGCGAAGAAGTCGGGAAGCAAGCCCATGACGAAGACGGAAATCATGCGAAGCATCTCCGAGACGACCGGCCTGCAAAAGAAGGACGTGGTTGCGGTGATGGAATCGCTCACGCACGAGATTCAAAAGGCCCTCAAGGGCTCGGGTATCGGCGTGTTCTCGATCCCCGGCCTCGTGAAGGTCGAGCGTCGTAAGGTACCGGCCCGTCCGGCCCAAAAGGGTGTCAAGAACCCCTTCACTGGCGAACTGCAAGACCGCCCCGCCAAGCCGGCGAGCGTGAAGGTCCGCGTGCGGGCCCTCAAGAACCTCAAGGCGATGGTTCAGGGCTAAGCCTCGGCGAATGACATGCAAAACGGGCGGTGTCTCTCACGAGGGACACCGCCCGTTTTCTTTTGGATCGCCGAATTGTTTCCAAGTGGACGGGGCCGGAATCGAACCGGCGACACACGGATTTTCAGTCCGTTGCTCTACCAACTGAGCTACCCGTCCTTCGGCAGCGGCCGCTGGGCGACCATGCCTCGATCCGCCATTGGTAGAGGCCGTCTGCCCACCTGTCAACGCGGAGCGGCGGAACGGCCCCGCGGAAGTCGGCTACGGCAGCATGACGCGGCGAATGCCCGCCATAATCCGCTCGAGAAAGCCCCCCGCACGATCATCCTGCCCCGCTCCCCCCGGGCTCTCGAGCGCGAGCGGATCGAACCGCGGCCCCGGCCCCGACTCGTTCGACTCAGACGACGCGCGCGACGATGCATCGTGCGGTAATTTTCCCGCGAGCACGGTCTCACGCCCCGGGCCGGTTCGGCTCGTGCCACCGGTGCGGCCGGGCACCGGCTGCCGAGGCATCGCCATCGGGCCATCGGGAGTCCAGGGCCGGAGCCGATCGATCACCGCCGCCGCCGAAGCCAGCCTGTCTGCCGGATCCTTCTGCATCATCGCTTCCACGACAGCACACAACGCAGCGCTCGCCTGCGGAGCGAACCGCCTGATCGGAGGCGGGGGCTCGGAAAGCTGCCGGCGGGCCTTTTCCTCGCGCGTGCCCCCTGGAAACGGCACCTCTCCCACGAGGGCGTAATACAGCGTGCACCCGAGGCCATAGACGTCGGCGGGCGGGCCAGCCTTGTCGGCCGCGCGAATTTGCTCAGGCGCCATGTAGTCCATCGTGCCGATCACACGCCCGAGGCGTGTCGACTCCTCCTCCATGATGCTGCCGGCCAGGCCGAGATCGAGCACCTTCACCCGGCCGTCGGGAGTGACGAGCAGGTTGCCCGGCTTCACGTCGCGATGCACAAGGCCCTTGTCGTGGGCGTAGGACAGCCCGCGTGCGGCCTGCACGATGACCGACGCAGCCGTGACATCGTCCAGCACGCCATACCGTCGCACCTGCTTGCGCACGTCGAGCCCGTCAACCAGTTCGGTGACGAGGTAATACACCTTGCCGTCGTGTCCGGCATCGAGCGCCCGCACGAGGTTGTCATGATCGAGCCGGCCGAGCAGGCGAATCTCACGCCGAAAGGCGGCCTCCGTCTCGGGCGTCGACTTCTCGCGCGGCAGCACCTTGATGGCCACCTCGCGGCCCATCATGACGTGCTCCGCCTTGAACACCCGGCCCATCCCGCCCTGACCGATGGCATCGAGGATCTTGTATTGGCCGAGGGTGAGCTTGCGGCGGCCGACGAGCATCTGCTCGGCCTGAAACGGGGTCAGCAGGCCTTGGGCGACGAGCGTGTCGGCCAGCGCCCGATCGTGCGGCACATCGCCCTCCTCGGCCGGCCTCGCCCGCACTTCGGCCTCGGCGGCATCCACCTGCGCGGCCGTCACGAGGCCGCTGGCCAGCGCCGTTTCGCGAAACGGCCGCGGCTTCCGCGGTGGCCGCGGTCCGGAGGAGTCGCTCGGGTTGGAGGCGGCGCTCGACATCGTGTCACGGCGTCGGTCGACCACCCCGACCGGGGCGGTGACCAAGGGCACGCTGGGGAAGTCTACCGTCGGCCGTGGGCAGAAGGCTGGGAAACCTCCGTGCCCATTCCGGTGGCAGCGGGGCCTCGAACGTGCAGGGGCGGCCCGAGCCGGGATGCTCGACCGTGAGCCGTGTGGCGTGCAGGGCGATGCCGCCGTTGAACGGCAGACGCGATCCATACCGCCGATCGCCCACGATCGGGCAGCCACGCCGCGCCAGCTGCTCACGCAGCTGGTGCCGCCGGCCCGTCGAGGGGGCGAGCTCCACGAGCGACACCTCTCCGGCCCGCTTCACCACGCGGGCCCGAACATGGGCCGCGCGGGGGGCGGCGGCCGTTCCGGCGGCCTCGTCCTCGGCATGCCGCTCCAGAGAATCGTGCCAATCGACCCACTGCCCGAGCGGTGCGGGAAAGCGGCCCCCCACGACGGCCACATACTCTTTCGCCACGGAGTGGTCGCGAAACTGGGCGGCCAAGGACGCAGCGGCAGGCCGCGTCGCCGCGAAGACGAGCACTCCCGAGACCGGCGCGTCGAGCCGGCTCACCACGCCGAGAAACGCCCCGGGCGGCCGCCGCGCCTGCATGATCGTGAACATGCTCGCAGCCCCCCGGGGAGCGTTGGCCGTTGGCACGCCGGCGGGCTTGGCCAGTACGATCAACGATTCGTCTTCGTGCAGGATCTGCAGATCAGGAGAGGCCGTTTCCATGGACTCAGGGTCGCGTCCCTCGATCGTGCTTGCAAGCAGGTCGCCTCGACGCCTCGAATTGGCCCGCGCCGAAGGCTGGCAGGTGACCGTGATGCCGCCCGACGAGGTGGTCGAGGCCTGCCAGCCCCCCCGCGGGCCCGCCGAGTCGCTCGAAGCCTTCGTGCAGCGGCTGGCCCTGGCCAAGGCCGAGGCGGTGGCTGCGACCGGCATCGAGGGCACGATCGTCGCCTGCGACACGCTCAGCGAAGTGGCGGGCGCAGTGCTCGGCAAGCCTGCCGACGCCGCTGACGCCCGACGAATGCTCGAGGCCCTCTCAGGCCGCCACCACCGCGTGCTCACGGGGGCGTGCGTCTGGAACCACCCGCACGGCCGCCCCCGGCTCGCCGTCGCGGAAAGCCTCCTCGAAATGGCCCCCCTCGCCGAAGACTTCCTCGCCTGGTATCTCACCAGCGGCCTGTGGCAAGGCAAAGCCGGCGCCTGCGGCTTCCAAGACGAGCGGCTGCCGCTGCGCCTCGTGGCCGGCAGCCCCTCGAACGTAGTCGGCCTGCCGCTCGAACTCCTCCGCGAACTGCTCGCCGAGGTCGAGTAGAGCAGCGGGCAAGTGCAGGTGTTCATTACCCGCATTCGGAGCCGGCGGCACGCTGCTTCATCGCCGAGGGCGATCGCTAGCCCCTTCTCAACTGTGATGGTGCGCCCTGAGTAAGCCGCGTATCTGCCCGTCGGCTCTTCCGCATCGCACCGACCGTCTCCGCCGAACGTTCTTTGCGCCTACGAACCGGGAAGGCTTCGGGCTCCCCGTGTCCCGCTCGCCGGCGTATTTGACCAGCGGAGCCATGGATGGCGCAGCGCAGGCAAATCCGAGTGAGCCGGAGCCTGGAGGGCGGAGGCGAACGTCCGGCGACGGGATATGGGGAGCCCGAAGCCGGCGCGCGTTCAACGACGCGAACGTCCGGCGAGACGGTACGGGGCAGCCCCGAGCCGGCGCGGTTCTCACCCTGCGCGGGGCTTGTGCATCTGGCGGTAGATCGCCTCGAGGGCTTCCTGCACGTCCTTCGGCTTCTTCTTTTCCTGCCGCAGGGCGTCGGTGAGGCGACGGGCGTCGGAGTCGGAATGGCCGAGCGAGCGGAGGACCTCGAAGGTTTCGGAGAGCACGTCGCCGGCGACGGCCTCGCCCGGCGCGTCGCGGGCCACGAGGAGCGCGAATTTCGGCATCCGGCGGCGCAGCTTCGCCACCATCCGTTCGGCCGTGGCGGCGCCGATGCCGGGGAGCGTGGCGAGGAGCTTTACGTCCTGCTCGTCGATCGCCGTCGCAATCTCGCCGACCGGCCGGATGATCGCCCGCAGCGCCTTGCGGACGCCCACGCCGTCGACCTCGCAGATGAGCTCGAAAAACTCCCGCTCCACCTCCGTGAGGAAGCCCACTATCCGCGGCACCATATTGCCGCGCGTGGGATTGCCTTCGAGATACTCGAGCGTGTGGAGCGTGACGGGCTGGCCGAGCTTCTGCTGAAAACTCCGGCGCACGAGTTCGGTGACGAGCACCTCGTGCACGACCGGGCCGACGGCCAATTCGATCGCGTTGCCGGTCGTTTCGACGCGGTCTACCGTGCCGGAGATTTTCGTGATCATCGTGGGCCTTTTCAGATGCCTGTCAGTGCCGACTGCTCTGCACGCGCACGATCGACGTGCCGAAAAACAGCGGGCGGAGCCGGAGGTGATAGTCGGCGAGGGCCACGGCCAGCGCGTCGGCGGCGTCGGCCGGCTCGGGCCGCGTGGCGAGGGCGAGTTCCCGCTGCACGGCGGCCTGCATCTGCTCCTTGGCGGCGTGGCCGCTGCCGGTGAGCGTGCTCTTCACGCGATTGGGCAAATAATGGTGCACGGCGAGCCCGGCCTGCACGCCCGCCAGGCAGATCACGCCGCGGGCATGGCCGAGGAGGATCGCAGTCTTGGGAAACCTCGCATGCGAGAACACCTGCTCGATCGCCATCGCGCCAGGCTTGAACGCGGCGATCACCTCGCTCACGCCGGCATGGATCGTGTGCAGCCGCTCCTCGAGCGACTCGCCCTTCGACCGCACCGTGCCCGCCTCGACGAGCCGCACCCGCGGCCCGTCGCAATCGACGACGCCGTAGCCGGTGACGTTGAGCCCCGGATCGAACCCGACGACGCGCTGCACGGTGCTGGACGGACGTTCCATGCCCGAGAGCGTAACGACCATGGCCGAAATGCCCCAAGCCCAAAGTACGTGTGGCTTCGACGGTGGGAAAGGTCTTCTCGAGCGCGCCGGCTCGAGGTCGCCCCTACCATCTCGCCGGACGCTCGCTGCGCCCATCCTGGGCTTCACTCGCTCGGATTTGCCTGCGCTCCGGCCTCCTGCCTGCGCTGGTCAAATACGCCGTCTCAATGGTAGGGGACAACCCCGATCCTCCCTCTTTCCAGTTGAGGAGGCTTCGGGCTCCCCGTGTCCCGGAGACGGCGTAGCTGACCAGCGGAGCCATGGATGGCGCAGCGCAGGCAGGTCCGAGTGAGCCGGAGCCTGGAGGGCGGAGGCGAACGTCCGGCGAGGGGATTCGGGGAGCCCGAAGCCGGCGCGTCTGAAGAAAAGCAGAGACAGGCTGAAGCCTGTCCTACGTGTCGTCCAACCGCGAATACACCCGGAAGGGCTCGAACCTTCAACCTTCGGTTCCGTAGACCGATGCTCTATCCAATTGAGCTACGGGTGCAACTGTTTCGAAGGATACCGAAGCTGCGGCCCGCGACCAATGGTTTCTCGGAAAATGCCGGGGATGCGCGGGGAACCCGGCCGGCAGTCAGGCCTGCCGTGGTACGAGGAAGCCGTCGCCGTCGATGTCGAAGGCCTCCGCGAGGAGCACGGCCCGCGGGGCGTTGCCCGTGCCGCCGGCAAAGGTGGCCCCGATCGCGAGCGTCTGCGGCGATTCGCCGAGGGCAGGGACCGCAGGCAGGGCCGGCAGCCCGAGCCGTGCGCGGTCGGTGGCCTCCGGCCACACGACCACGCCGTTGATCACCCGGCCGACGGTGTCGGGCTTGCAGATCGCTTCGTGGTCCCATTCGATCCGCTTCGGGGGCGTGTTCATGGCCACGAGGCCGGCGGCCTCCGGCGGGGCATAGGCCACGACGGGCTCGATGCCGCAGGCGGCCTTGAAGCGGTCGCTCGCCGCGCGGGCCCGCGGCAGGTCGGCGGACGATGCGATCGGGATCACGACTGCGGCGAGATGCTCGGCCAAGCCCGGGCAGGCGGTCGACGCCGCCGCAATGGCCTCGACCTGCTCGATCCGCGCGAGCCAGATCGTCGCCTTCGAAGCCGCGAGCGCCGCGGCGATCTCGTCGGCCGGGCTCGACGCGTCGATCAGGCGGGCGTCGATGCCGAGGAGCCGGCCTGCGTGGGTGCCGAGCGAGTCGTGGAGCGGGTCGCCGGGGGCGAGCGAGGCGACGAGCCGATCGTCGCGGCGCACGAGGCAGGCGCCGTCGAAGGCTTCGGCCGTGGCGGCATGGGCGGCCCAGTCGCCGGGGCTGACTCCGCGCGGAGGCGTCGCCCGTGCGGCGAGCATGCGCGACCGCACGCTCGCCGCGGTGAGCTCCTGAAGAGCCCGGCGGGCCTCGTCGGGATGCGCACCCACGGGCAGCGGCGTGCCGAAGAGGACCGTGAGCGGGCGGCGGAATCCGCGGGGCCGCTTCGTGAAATAGCGGCCTTCTGAGAAGGAAAGCAGGCTGCCCCACAGGCCGTCGATGTGCACGGGCAGGATCGGGGCCTCGACCCGCTCGAGCAGCCATTCGAGGCCGCGCTTGAAGCCGAGGATCTGGCCGGTGCGTGAAATGCCCCCCTCGCAGAAGATGCCGATCGCATCGCCATCGGCGAGACCTTTCTGGATCGTCTTGAGGGCCTGGCCGATCGACTTCGGCCGTGGATCGAACAGGATGAACCGCCACTGGTCGGCGAGCATCCGCAGGAACTTCCCACGGATATTCGGGCCGTAGACGACCATGCGCACCGGACGGGGCACGGCCAGCGGCAGCAGAAAGCCGTCGAGCCACGAAAGGTGGTTGGCGACCACGACCACCGGGCCCGTCGCCGGCACGGCCCGCTCGTTGCGAATGCGAAACAGATAGAAAGAATTCACGATCGCCGACACGAGCAGCTTGAGCGAGGCTCGCGGAGCGGCGTAGATCGCCGCGGCAGCCGCGCCGACCGCGAGCAGGCCGAAGAGTCCGAAGATGGACCGGGCCGAGAGCAGGGGGGCTGGCGGTGCCCCCACCGGCGACCGCATCAGGCCGTAGAGCAACGACGCGGCGAACATTCCGGCAAACGTGAGCAGGTTGGTGGCGGCCAAGAGCGCGCCGCGGCGGGCGGGCGGGCTCTGCTCCTGAAAATACGCCTCGAGCGGCACGTCGAAGATGCCGGCTCCGAGCCCGAGGCAAAACAGTACGAGCACCGCAAACCACCACGCTCCCGGCGAATCGATGCCGAAGATCGTGGCCGGCCCGAACCAGAGCGCCACCGACGCCACCGCCATGATCAGCGCCCCAGCCGGCACGAGGCCGAGGTTGACGCCCCGCGTCGACACGCGGCCAGCCACCAGGCTGCCGAGCCCGATGCCGGCGACGAGCGCCACCAAGAGGGGCACGATCTGCCCCTGCGCCGTGGCGCCCGCCTCGGTGGCGTATTGATCGACGTTGAGCTGCGCCACGGCGCCGAGCGCCCAGAAGAAGACGATCCCCGCAGCGGCAGCCGCGAGCTCACGATGGGCCGCGAGGTCTGCGAGATCACGCCACGTGCGGCCGAGCGCGTTCCACGGCGCGGTGGCCGCGGGATCGGCTGCCGGGCGGGGCACGAGCGCCAGCGCCGCGAGCCAGCCGGCGACGGCCAGCCCCACGAGCACGGCAGCCGGCAGGAGGGCGTGCGTCCAGAGCGGAGCCGATTGCAGCACGCCGGGATCCGGCACGACCGTGCCGTCGGCGAGCCAGTTGCCGCCCGCCATGCCCACGAGCGTGGCCGCCAGCGTGACGAGTGCAAACACGCCATTGGCCTGCGAGAGCCGTGCGGGCGGCACCGTTTCGGGGATCGTGGCGATCACGCTCGGCGCGAGGAGCGCCGCCTGACAGCCGATCACTCCGACCGTTGCCAGGAGCGCCCACAGGCCGGCGGGCAGGCCGAGAAACGAGCCTCCCGACCGCACGCCCCAGGCCACGGCGCCCGCGGCGGCGGCAGCGATCAGGATCTCAGCAGCCTTGCACCACACGATGACCGAGCGTTTGGGATAGCGGTCGGCGAGCCACCCGGCGAGCCAGGCGAGGAGGACGAACGGCAGCACGAAGCCGGCGGTGCCGACGGTGAGGACGAGGGCCACGTCGCCCGACCCCACCGCCTTCTTGCCGAGCCCGATCGCAAGCCAGCGCAGCACGTTGTCGTTGGTGACAGTGAGTGCCCGCAAGGCCGTCAGCGGCTTGAAGCCACGAGATCCATCATCATCCAAAGTGTCGTCTCCCGGAGCCGTCGCTGCACGGCGGCCTCGAACCTCGAAAACACGGCCGCCGCGGCCGCGCAGCCGACGTGCCCTGCCCAGGTTGAACCGCCCCGTGGCGGACTTTGACGGCAGTTTGCAGGCCTTGCGCGGCGAACGTATTCTCCATGGATCGAGTTCGTTTGAACAAGATCGATCCGAGCCCGTCCGCCTGTCACAGGGAACCCTGCTCATGATGCCGCTTCGTCGATTCGCGCCTGCCGCCGCGCTCCTGCTGACGGCGGTCGGGGCCGTGCCCGCGACGGCGCAGGTGGTCGTCTATCGCCCCGTGGTGCCGATGTTCGCGCCGGCCGCGGGGCCCTACGTCGCCAACTACACGCCCGCTGGAAACTACGCGGCCGTGACGGCCTTCAGCCCTCCGGTCATGGAAACGGTGGCCATGCCCGTGGTTGCGGCTCCGGTGATGACCGAGATGGTGGCTCCGGCGCTGCCAGTCACCAGTTTCTATGCACCCTCTTTCGTGGCTCCCACGTATGCCGCACCGGCGCCCGTCGCCACCACGGCGTTCTATGCACCCGCGGCTCCGGCGATGATGGCCGCGCCGGTGATGGCCGCGCCGGTCACCACGTATTACGCTCCGACCGCCGTTGCCGTTCCGCTCTACCGCCGCGGGCTCTTCGGTGCCTATCGCCCCGTGCGCACTGCCTACTATCCGTATTACTGATACGCTCGACGGGGCAGGTGGGGCCGGTTGACCGTCCCCCTGAGACCCCTATAGTACGGCTGTTGCAATGATCCTGGTGACGGCGGCGACCCTCGTCGCCGGCCTCCGGCCGATGGAAGGCGTGGATGGCGGATACGGTCAATATCATCGGCGCGGGCCCAGGCGGCCTCGCCACCGCCATGTTGCTCGCCAAGGCGGGCGTGCGGGTGAGGCTCTTGGAACGGCTTCCGGTTCCCGGGGGCCGCACGAGCACGATCACCACGCCGGAAGGTTTTCGCTTCGATCTCGGGCCCACGTTTTTTCTCTACCCGCGAGTGCTGGAAGAGATCTTCTCGGCCTGCGGGTACGACCTGCGTGACGAAGTCGAGATGGTGCGGCTCGACCCGCAGTATCGGCTCGTGTTCGGCGGAGGCGGAGAACTTCTCGCCACGCCCGACATTCCCCGCATGGAGGCCGAGGTCTCACGGCTCTCGCCCGCCGACGCGGGCTCGTTTACGCGGTTCATGACCGCCACGCGCGAAAAGTTCACCCGGTTCGCTCCCTTCCTCGAGCAGCCGTTCGAGAGTTGGATGGACCTCGCCACCCCCGACCTCGTCAAGCTGATGCCGCTGCTCAAGCCGTGGAAGAGCCTCGACGCAGAACTCGGCACCTTCTTTTCCGACGAGCGGATCCGGCTGGCCTTCACGTTTCAGTCGAAGTATCTCGGCATGTCGCCGTTTCGCTGCCCCAGCCTGTTCTCGATCTTGTCGTTCCTGGAATACGAGCACGGCGTCTACCATCCTGTCGGCGGCTGCGGTGCCGTGTCGACGGCGATGGCCCGGCTCGCGCAGGACATGGGCGTGGAGATCCGCTACGAGGAGCCGGTCGAGTCGCTCGAATTCGCAGGCCGACGGATCACCGCGGTGCACACCCCGTGCGGCCGCTACGCCGCCGACGCGACGGTGGTCAATGCCGACTTCGCGCGGAGCATGACGCGGCTCGTGCCCGACCGGCTGCGACGCCGCTGGAGCGACCGCAAGATTTCCTCGCGGCGTTTTTCCTGCTCCACCTTCATGCTCTATCTCGGCATCGACGGCTGCTACGACGACGTGGCCCACCACAACATCTACCTGTCGGAAAACTACCGCGACAATCTCGCCGACATCGAGCACAGGCACGTGCTGAGCCGCGATCCGTCGATGTACGTGCAGAACGCCTGCATCACCGATCCTTCGCTCGCTCCGCGTGGCATGAGCACGCTCTACCTGCTGATCCCGGTGACGCATCGCCATCCGAACGTCGACTGGCGGCGGGAAGGAGCGCGGTATCGCGAGGTGGCCCTCGACCAGATGGAACGCGTCGGCATTCGGGGCGTCCGCGAGCGGATTCGCTACGAAAAAATGCTCACGCCCGACGACTGGCAGGACGACTACGAAATCTACCGCGGGGCGACCTTTAATCTCTCCCACGACCTCGGCCAGATGCTCCACATGCGGCCACACAACCGCTTCGAAGACGTCGAGCGGATGTATCTCGTGGGTGGCGGGACGCATCCGGGCAGCGGGCTGCCGGTGATCTACTCCTCGGCCAGGATCACGTCAGACCTCCTGCTCTCCGACCTCGGTGTGTCGACGTCCGGCGGCCAGCGTGGCTCCGCCACCCGCCGAGGCGGCGAACGGCCCAAGACGGCGGCGGGAGCCGTCTGACACGATTCACGGCGAACGGCGCACCCATCGCACGCAGAGCAGAACGCAGATGATCAAGGCACGCGGCAACGACAGAGTGGTGGTGATCGGGGGCGGCCTCGGCGGCCTGGCGGCGGCCTGCACGCTCGCGGCCCGCGGCTATCGCGTCACGCTCTGCGACAAGAACGCCTGGGTGGGCGGCAAGGCGGCCGTGCTCTCCGAGCAGGGCTTCCGCTTCGACATGGGCCCCACGATCCTCACGATCCCGCGGGTGCTGAAGCGGATCTACGCCGAAGCCGGCCGCGATCTTGATTCCGCGCTCGATCTCGTGCCGCTCGATCCGCAGTGGCGGAGCTTCTTCACAGACGGTGCCACGCTCGATCTCGTGGCCGACGTGGCGGCCATGCGGACCAACCTCGACGCCTTCGCTCCAGGCTCGGGAGCTGGCGACGGCTACGGTCGGTTCATGGATCTGTCGCGGCGGCTGCACCGGCTCTCCGACGAGTTTTTCTTCTGGCGGAGCGTCGGCGGCATGCGTGACATGATCGATGTCCGCAGAAATCTCTCCCCCGGCTTTCTCAAGGATCTGCTCGGCATGCGGCCCGGCCACAGTGTGGCGGGCACCGTGCGGGCCTACGTGCCCGACAGTCGGGCGGCCCAAATGTTCGACCACTACACGCAGTATGTGGGCAGTTGCCCCGAGCAGTCGCCGGCGGTGCTCTGCGGCATCGCCCACATGCAGTCGAACGACGGCGTCTGGTATCCCCGGGGTGGCACCGGCGCCGTGCCGCGAGCCCTGGCGAGCCTGGCCGTCGACCTCGGCGTCGACATCCGCACGAAGACGCCCGTCCGGCGGATCATCGTCGAAGAGGGCCGGGTGCAGGGCGTCGAGACGGCCTCCGGCGAAGTGATTCACGCTGCCGCCGTCGTGAGCAACTCCGACAGCGTGCGCACGCACCGCGAACTCGTCGATGGCCAGCCACAGCGAAAGTTTCTCGGTCGGCGGAAGTATGAGCCGGCCTGCTCGGGCGTGGTGCTCTACCTGGGCCTCGACAAGCGCTACGAGCAACTGATCCACCACAACTTCGTGTTCTCCGAAGATCCACACGCTGAGTTCGAGGCGATCTACCGTCGCGGCGAACCCGCTCCCGACCCCACCTGCTACGTCTGTGCGCCGGCGGTGACGGAGCCGGAGGTGGCCCCGCCGGGAGGCGAGGCCCTGTACGTGCTCGTGCACACGCCCTATCTCCGCCCCCACCACGACTGGTCGAAAATGCTGCCGGAGTATCGCAACACGATCATCCGCAAGCTCGAACGAACCGCCGGGATGAAAGATCTCGAAAGACACATCGTCTTCGAGCGGGCCCTCACGCCGCAGGACATCAATGACCGCTACCACGTGCTCGACGGCGCGATCTACGGCCTGGCGAGTCACGGCAAATTCCTGGGCGCGTTCAAGCCGGCGAACCGCTCGCCCGACATCCAGGGGCTGTATCTCGCGGGTGGTTCCGCGCACCCCGGCCCGGGCATGCCGATGGTGTTGATGTCGGGCTGGATCGCGGCCGACTGCGTCGACCAGGACAAACTCGTCGATCAATCGGCCGACCGGTCCGTGCCCTGCGTTGTGTGAACGACCGGGAACATAGCCCGTTGCACGAGCACGACCTGCCCCCGTTTTCCCACGGCCTCAACGGCTGGTTCATGGCGTATGTGCGGCGTTACCTGCGCCGGCATTTCCACGCGCTACGGCTGCTCCGCGGAGAGCCGCCGGGGCCTGATCATCCCGACCTCGCCGGCCAGCCGGTGATCTTCTACGCCAACCATCCGAGCTGGTGGGATCCGCTCGTGTTCCTCACGATCGGCGAACTGCTCTACCCAGACCGCATGGTCTACGGGCCGATCGATGCCACGGCGCTCGGCAAATATCGCTTCATGGAGAAGATCGGCTTCATCGGCATCGAGCCGGGCACGTGGAAGGGCTCGGCGCGATTTCTACGGATGGCGAAGGCCGCGAGCCGGCGCACCGACGTGATCTTCTGGATCACGGCCCAGGGGGAGTTCGTCGATCCCCGGGCACGGCCCGTCGAGATCCGCCCCGGCGTGGCCCACGCCCTCGAAGGCCGCACCGCCGGCCTGGTGGTGCCGCTCGCGGTGGAATATCCCTTCTGGACGGAGCGTTTTCCTGAGGCGCTCGTCGCCTTCGGGCCAGCGTTGCGGATCACCGACGCTCCGGGTCGATCGGCTGACGAGTGGGATGCGGTGCTCGCCACCGCCCTCGAAGCGACGCAGGATCGGCTCGCCACCGCTGCTCGGCAACGCAACCCGGCCGCATTTCGCACGCTGCTCTCCGGCCGCGTGGGCGTGGGCGGCGTATACGACCTCGTGCGCCGCAGCGGGGCGTGGCTGCGCCGCGAGCGGTTCGACGCCTCGCACGGCGGTGAGGCTTCCCGATGAGTCCGTTCGTCGTCGCCATCGCCGCCATCGCGGCGCTGGCGTGTGCCACGCTGCCAGCCTGTCTCACGCTGGCGAATCTACGGGCATTCCGCCGGGCCCCCCAGCCGAGAGAAACAGGGCCATGGCCGCAGGTCTCGGTGCTCGTGCCGGCCCGCAACGAAGCGCCGGTGATCGAACGCCTGGCCCACGACGTCCTCGCGAGCGGCCACGTCGATCTGGAGCTCGTGATCCTCGACGACGACTCGACCGACGGCACCGCCGCAATCGTCGAGCGGCTCGCCGCCGAGGATGCCCGCGTGCGGCTCGTGCGGGGTGGCCCGCTCCCGGCCGGCTGGTGTGGCAAGCAGCACGCCTGCTGGCAGCTCGCGCGGGCCGCGGCATTTGACACGTGGGTGTTTCTCGACGTCGACGTCCGACCGGAGCCCGATGCGATCGCGCGGTCGGTGGCCTTCCTCGACGCCTCTGGGGCGGGTCTCGCCAGCGGCTTCCCACGGCAGGAAACCGGCTCGTTCCTCGAATGGCTCCTGCTCCCGCTCATTCACTTCGTGCTACTCGGCTTCCTCCCGCTTGGCCGCAGCCGTCACGACAACTCCCCCGGCCTCGCGGCAGGCTGCGGCCAATGGTTCGTGACCACGCGGG
>Ga0208856_1000348_pt1 | contig 18557 bp, 17 predicted proteins | sample LakMenEpi13Jul12_FD_150690 | JGI IMG/M metagenome (GOLD analysis project Ga0208856, IMG submission 150690) | Freshwater microbial communities from Lake Mendota, WI - 13JUL2012 deep hole epilimnion (SPAdes) | ecosystem: Environmental > Aquatic > Freshwater > Lentic | place: Lake Mendota, Madison...
GACGAAGCGGGCGGCCATGCAGATGAGATCGCTCCAGCCCGCTTTTGTTCAAACTTTCCCAAAAATAATTCGGCCGCCTAAGTCCGACAGGCTGCTAGGTAGGTGTCTTCTCTGTGAACTTCTGTGCTCCCTCCGTGTGACTCTGTGGTAAAAATCTCGGCGTGTGTTCAGAACACGAGCGTGCTTGGCAAAGTCGCGCGCGTGCTTTCCCATGCGCGCATGAGCACCCAACGCCGACAATTCGCCAGCGACAACTACGCCGGCTGCACGCCCGAGGCGTGGGCGGCGATGGACGAGGCGCGGCACGGGCACGCGCCGGGCTACGGAGACGATGAGTGGACGGCGAGCGCGGCGGACATGATTCGCGAGCTTTTCGAGACGGATTGCAGCGTGTTCTTTGTCTTCAATGGCACGGCGGCGAATTCGCTCGCGCTCGCGAGCTGCTGCCAGAGCTACCACAGCATCCTCTGCCACGAGCTCGCGCACGTGGAGACGGACGAGTGCGGAGCACCGGAATTTTTCAGCAACGGCACGAAGGTGCTGCTGCTGCCGGGCGAGAACGGGAAGATCGATCCCGCCGGCATTGAGCGCACGGTGAGGAAGCGCACGGATCTCCATTTTCCAAAGCCGCACGCGGTCTCGATCACGCAGAGCACGGAGGTCGGCACGGCGTATTCGCCGGAGGAAATCAAGGCCATCTGGGCGAAGACGAAATCGCTCGGGCTGAAGCTGCACATGGATGGCGCGCGCTTTGCAAATGCGGTCGCGAGCCTCGGCTGTTCGCCGAAATCCATCACGTGGCAGGCGGGCGTGGACGTCCTGTGCTTCGGCGGCACAAAACAGGGCATGGCCGCGGGCGAGGCCGTCGTGTTTTTCAATCGCGAGCTGGCGCACGAGTTCGAGTGGCGCTGCAAGCAGGCGGGGCAGCTCGCGAGCAAGATGCGATTTCTCAGCGCGCCGTGGGTCGGGATGCTGAAGGACGGCGCATGGCTGCGTCACGCCGCACACGCAAACGCGATGGCCGCGCGGCTCGAAGCGGCCCTGGCCGGACTGCCGGGCGCGAAGCTGCTTTTCCCGCGTCAGGCGAATGGCGTCTTCGTGGAACTCCCGCTGCCCGCGATCGAAAAACTGCGCGCCTGCGGCTGGAAGTTCTACACGTTCATCGGCGCCGGTGGCTGCCGCTTCATGTGCTCATGGGACACGCAGCCGGAGGATGTGGACCTGCTGGCGGCGGATGTACGCTCTGCTTTGGCAGTAAACTGAATGCGCACATTCTCTGTTCACATTCCGCGCGGGTGTGTTTAGAAAGCGCAAACTATGGGACGTCAATGGCTCCAAGCAAAACGTGATGTCGCGAACCTTCGCAAGGGCGCGGCTGTCGGCAAACTGACCAAGGAAATCGCCGTCGCGGCGAAACTCGGGGGCGCGGACCCGGACTCGAATGCGCGGCTTTTTGCGGCGGTCGAGAAGGCGCGGAGGAGTTCCGTGACGCGCGATGCGATCGAGCGGGCGATCAAAAAGGGCGCGGGCATCGGCGACGAGAAGATGGTGATGGAGCACATCGTTTTCGAGGGATACGCGCCGCACAAGGTCGCGCTGATCGTGGAGGTGCTCACGGATAACAACAACCGCACGGCGCCGGAAATCCGCCAGCTTTTCAAACGCGGGCAACTCGGCGCGCCGGGGAGCAACAAGTTTCTCTTTGAGCACGTGGGCCTCGTGGAGGCGCACACGGCGAAGCTGGATGCGGACATCGAGGAGGCTGCGATCGAGGCGGGCGCGAATGAAGTCGAGGCGCTGTCGCACGAGCAGAACGATGACATTCCGGCGGACAAGAAGGGTGCGCGTTTCATCACGGATCGCACGGCGACGGCGGCGGTGTCGAAGTGGCTCGCGCAAAATGGATGGAGCGTGGTGACGAGCGAGCTGGGCTATGTGCCGAAGAATTGCCCGGAACTGAGCGACGCGGACCGCGCGCAGGTGGGCGAGTTTTTACAGGAGCTCGATGATCACGACGACGTGCATCGCGTGTGGGCGGCGATGAAGTGAGCGTGGCGGCGTTGTCGCAGCTTGGGCGATTTGCGAGATGCACCGCTGTGACTGGTGACTAGTGAATGGTGACTGGTATTTCGCCGCTTCGCGCGGCGAGCCACCATTCACTTTTCACCAGTCACTAATCACATTTTCCCCTCACTCCTCGCGTAGCGCCTTCACGGGATCGAGCTTCGCGGCGAATCGCGCGGGGATGTAGGCGGCGGCGATGCAGATGAGCATGGCGGTGCCGCAGATGATGAGGATATCCTGCGCGGTGATGGCGGCGGGGATGCCGTTCAGCTGATATACGGAGGCGGGGAAAATGTCGCGGTTCATGACGCTGATGATGAGCTGGCGTGCCTCGTTGCGCCACGCGAGCGCGCCCCAGGCGAGGAGGAGGCCGAGCGCATTTCCGAAGACGCCGACGACGATGCCCTGGCCGACGAAGATATTCACGATCTGCGAGGGCGACGCGCCAAGGGCCTTGATGACGCCAATCTCGCGCTTTTTCTGAACGATGACGGTGATGAGCGTATTCGAGATCGAGAACGCGGCGACGAGCACGATGATCATGAGGATGAAAGTCATCATCACGCGTTCCTGCACGACGGCTTCGAGACGCGTGCGATCGGCGTCCATCCACGAGGAGACGGCAAATTCCCCGCCGAGCTTTGCCGAGACATCCTTGCGGATGCGCTCGGCCCAGTCGGGATCCTGAGTCTTGATGGAGATGCCGTGGACGGCGTCCTCGAAGTCGTAGATTTCCTGCGCGACGGAGAGCGGGACGATGACCACGCCGGCGTCGAACTGATACACGCCGCTTTTGAAAAAGCCGACGACTTCGAGTTCCGAGGGGCGGACGAGCGATCGGATGTCCTTGATGGATTTCGCATTCGGATCCTCCTTCTCGAGGCGCTTGAGCTCTTCGGAGACCTTCGTGAGATTGCCCGGGCCGTGAAGGCTGATCTTGTTGCCGATCTCGATGTGCAGCGAGTCGGCAAGCTCGCAGCCCATCACGCATTTTTCGCTGTCCAGCTCATAGCGACCGCCGGGGAGGATGAAGCTCGGGATGTCGATGAGCTTCAGTTCGCCTTTCGGCTGCACGCCGCGGATCGTGGCGCCGGTGAACATGCCTTCGAATTCCAGCAGCATCGGCCCCATCACGTACGGCGAGACGCCTTGGAAAGTGGGGTATTCCTTTTGCAGCCGCTCCTGCAGCGACTCCCAATCCCTCAGCGGGCCGGTCGCGCTGCTCACGCGCAAGTGCGGCTCGAAGCCGACGAGATGCGAGCGGAGTTCGCGGTCGAAGCCGCTCATCACCGCGATGACGACGACGAGCGACATGATGCCGAGCGCCACCCCGAGCACCGAGAGCACGGTGATCACGGAGACGAATGTGCGCTTCGGCTTCAGGTAGCGCAGCGCGAGATAAAGACTAAAAGGCAGCTTCACTTTTGAATCAGAGGGCGCGGACGGTGGGGGAATCAGCACGCGGCGTCAATGGCCGCAAATTCACGAGATTCGCGTTGACACTCCCCGGTGAAGGGCTTTCCTTGCGCCCAACATGAAAAAGATCCTCTCCCTCCTGATGTGCTACGTGTTCCTCCAGGCAGAAACTTTCGCCCTGCGCGGTGGGCCGACCGGCGGAGGTTCGGGAAAAGTGACTGGTTCGTTTTCTGGGGTAATGCTCGAGAAGCCCGATCCCGCCGATCCCGCCAAAATCTCTTCCGATATCGGTCTGTTTATAATGAGCGCAGCGATCAGCGGACCTTCGGTCGGATACTTGATTATTTTCTCACAAGGCCAAAAAGATTCCAAGGTGTATAATTGCAAAATGACCGGATTGTCCGATACCTCCAGAGGGGGTACCGGAACCTTCTACGGTCTATTCGCGGGAACCGCCGCCACCGGCGCACCTCCCGCCGCCGCAGCAGGCGGCGGTGTAGTAGGCGGCGGTGGCATCATAGGCGGTGGCATCGTCGCCCCCGCCGCCCCCGCTGCCACAGGCGGCGGTATTGCTGGCCAGATGACTGCCCGAATTGACTTAGCAACTCGGCGCCTCACGGGAACGGCAGTTTGTAATGTTGGTGCTGATGCTACGACGCCTACGACGCCTACGACGCCTACGACGCCTACGACGCCTACGACGCCTACTCCCCTGAAGACTTTTACTCTGGATGGCTGGCAGACGGCGGACAGCTCTAGCGTGGTTTTCGCCCTAAACTAGGCGAACCTGCACGGGTGTTCCTTGCTGATGGTCGTCCAACGGCCAAGCGGTGAATGAATAACTTCTCTGATCGGATCCAAGTCAGGAAGCGTTCCGGGGAGAAAGGCATGACTCTACTGGAGCTCATGACCGTGGTCATCATCATCAGCATCCTCGCAGTGATGCTGATGCCCATCTACAGCAGCGTCACATCGAGCGCTGATGAAGCGCGCTGCGTGGCAAACCTCAAGAACCTGTACGTGGCCGCAAGTGGATACCTTCAAGCCGCTGGTTCGTGGCCGCAGGTTCCGGTGAGTCTGCTCACCTCGGATCCGAAGACCTACGCGCGCTCATGGGTGGATGCGCTCACCCCGTTCGGTGCTCCACACAAGGTATGGATCTGCCCGGCACTTCAACGCACCATGGGCTATTCGATCGACGCGATAGACAAGGATGAGAACTACCGGATTGATTTCATCGCGACTCCGTTCGACGAAAACCCAGTGTCGCCGATGCGGAGCTCGGGCCATCCGTGGTTCCTGGAAAAATCGGCCCAGCATCCCCGTGGAAACCTCATCATCCTGAACAACGGCAGCGTCACTTCGGTGAAGAATCTCGTCGGCGAATGACGGCGCTACCAGCCGCGGAGCTGCGTGCGTGTGGCTTCGCGTCAAACGGCCCTTGCGCCGCGCGCGTGCGCGGTCATAGCGTCGCACGATGAAAATCCTCGTGACGGGCGGCGCCGGTTTCATCGGCTCACATTTTGCCGAGTGCAGTCTCGGAGCCGGCCATTCCGTCGAGGTGGTGGACGACTTTAACGACTTCTACGACCCCGCGATCAAGCGCGCGAATGTCGCGGGATTTGCGAAAGACGTGCCGGTTCACGAGATGGATATCCGCGACGGTGAAGCGGTGCGGCGGATCGTCGAGGGCGGGAAATTTGACTGCATCGTGCATCTCGCCGCGCGCGCCGGAGTGCGGCCTTCCATCCGCGATCCGAAGCTGTATCTCGACACAAACATCACCGGCACTTTCCACCTCCTCGAAGCGGCGAGGCAATGCGGTGTGCCGCGCTTCATCAACGCAAGCAGCTCCAGCGTGTATGGCATCCTGAAGACGCTGCCATTCCGCGAAGACCTCGCGCTCACGCAGACCATCTCGCCGTACGCCGCCACAAAGCTCGCCGCCGAGCAGCTCTGCTCGAACTACTCGCACCTCCACGGCATCCGCACGGTGAGCCTGCGGTTCTTCACCGTGTACGGCCCGCGGCAACGGCCCGACCTCGCGATCCATTCGTTCACCCGGGCGATTTTCGAGGGCCGGCCCATCGCGCAGTTCGGCGACGGCTCCACGCGGCGCGACTACACTTACGTTGACGACATCCTCGGCGGCATCACCGCGAGTCTCGGTTACGAAGGCCCGCTTTGCGACGTTTTCAATCTCGGCGAAAACCAGACAACGACGCTCTCGGACCTGATCGCGATGATCGAAAAAGCGCTCGGCAAAAAAGCGGACATCGAGCGCAAGCCCGAGCAACCCGGCGACGTGCCGGTGACCTTTGCGGACATCACGAAGGCCCGCGCACTCCTCGGCTACGACCCGCGCACGAAGATCACCGAGGGCATCCCGAAATTCGTGGAGTGGTTCCTTCGCACGCAGCGGTAGCGGGGGGGAAAGCACCGTTGTCGTAATTTGACGTTTGGAGTTCTGCGTTTGGTGTTTGGCCCGCCGCAGGCGCGTTGCGAATTTTGCAATGCGTCGTGACATGGCGCAGTCGCTGCGCGGGGCCAATCGCTCAACTCCAAACTTCCAACAAAAACACCAAATCAGGACGTTGCCGCAAAAGCGCGGCGCTTTCCTTTTCGCAACCGAGACTGTTCACTCGCCGCATGGCGACACCGCAGACAGCCGTTGAACTTCTCCAGGCGCTCATCCGCATCCCGAGCGTGAATCCCGAGGGCGATCCCGGCACGCCGCACACGGGCGAACAGGCGATCGCGGAGTGGCTCGAGGGCTGGCTGCGGAGCGAATTTCCCGATGCACGCGTGGAACTGCGCGACGTGCTGCCGGGCAGGCCGAATGTGGTCGCGCGCTTCAGCGACGGCGGCGGGAAGAAACCGCGCGTTCTTTTTGCGCCGCACACGGACACGGTGAGCGTCGGCGGCATGACGATCGATCCGTTCGGCGGTGAATTGCGAGACGGCCGCGTTTGGGGTCGCGGCGCGAGCGACACAAAAGGCACGATGGCCGCGATGCTCTGGGCACTGCGCGGATCGCGTGACCGCCTCGGCGCACTCGGGCACGAGGTGTGGTTTGCGGGACTGTGCAGCGAGGAGGCCGGGCAATATGGCGCTCGCTCGCTCGCGGAGCAGGAACGGTTCGGCTTTGTGATCGCCGGCGAACCGACGGGGCTCGATGCGGTCGTCGCGCACAAGGGCGCGCTGTGGCTCACGCTCACGACGCGCGGCCGCGCAGTCCACGCCGCGCAGCCGGAGCGCGGCGACAATGCGATCTACAAAATGGCCGACGTTCTCCGCTGCATCCGCGATGAAATCCCCGCGGTGCTCGGCGACGCGGAGCATCCGCTGCTGGGCCGCACCACGATCAGCGCGGGCACGGTGAAGGGCGGGAGCAAAATCAACATCGTGCCGGACATCTGCACCGCGGAGGCAGACATCCGCCATCTGCCCGGCGACGACGACGTGCTTGAACGAGTGAGCGCGCGGCTGCGCAGCGTGTGTCCCGATTTGGAAATCGCGCACACCGCGTCGAGGCCGATGGTCACGGACACTTCGCATCCCGTGATCCAGTTGCTCCAGCAGTGCGGATCGAAAATCGCCGGCTCCGCGTGGTTCAGCGACGGCGGAATTTTCGCGGCAGATGGAACACCGTCCATCGCGCTCGGAGCGGGCTCCATCGCACAGGCGCACACGAAGGACGAATGGATCGCAGTCCGCGACCTGGATCGCGGCGTCGAGTTTTTCCAGGACTTCATCGCGCGCCTTTAGCGCGCGGCGTGCTACTTCGCCGCCTTCGGTTTTTTCGACACCTTGCGGATGTTCTCCGCCTTGAACTGGCCGGCGGCGGTGCTGAAGCTCACCAGCACATGATCCCCGGCCTTGAAGTCCGCGAGTTTTTTCTTGGCACCTTGACCGAAGACCGTGCCCTGATGAATGGCGAATGTCTTCTCACCCGTCGCGCCTTTGACGATGACGGACGTGTCGCTGATGGCGGTGATCGTGCCGTCAAATTGGGTCGCAGCCAACACTGCTGCCTGCGCTGCCTTGGCCGGCTTTGCAGCAATGGATCGCGGCGCGGTGGCGCAGATGGAGAGGATGGCGGTGAGGAAACAGAGGGAGGTTTTCATTGAGCGGAAATTCTTCCGTCCCCGCTGCGCGATGGCAAGCACGGGCGACGGGGGCGTGGAGTTCTCAGAAGTCGTACAGTTCGAGTCTGAGAACTGAGGACTGAGAACTGAGCACTTTTCCCCGGCGTGCTACAATTTCCGGTCCGCCTGCGCGCTGCGGAGGTGGATCGTCTTGCTGTCGAGATCGTGGATCGCGCGGATGTAGCGCACGGTGCGGCTGCGCGAACGCATGAGGATGCTGTGTGTGATCGCCTTTCTCCCGACGAGCTTCACGCCGGGGAGCAGCGTGCTGTCGCTGATTCCGGTCGCGCAGAAGATGCAGCTCTCGCCCCAGATCAAATCGCTGCAGCGATAGACGCGCGCGAGATTGGCCTCGCCGACCGCGGCGATGGCGGCGGCGCGCTCGGCGTCGTCGCGCGGCTTCATACGCAGGAGCATCTCGCCGCCGAGGGCGTTCAGCGCGGCGGCGGTGAGGATGCCCTCGGGCGAGCCGCCGATGCCGTAGTAGAGGTCCACGCCACCGTCGGGGAGCGATGGCGAGACGGCGGCGGTGATGTCGCCATCCGTGATGAGCCGCAGCGCTGCGCCGGCCTTGCGCACGGCGGCGATGAACGCGTCGTGCCGGTCGCGCTTGAGTGTCATCACGACGAGTTCGCTCACGCGTTTTCCGAGCGCCTCGGCGACACGGACGAGCGTCTGCGAAATGGGATCATCGAGCAAAATCTGCGGCATCCCGCGTCCGATGGCGCGCACCACATCCGGCCCGTAGGCGAGTTTTTCCGAGTAAAATGTGGGAAGGTTCCGCATGACGTGCGGGCTGTCCGCGGTCGCCTCGCTCGCGGCCATCACGGAGATGCTGTTCGGCAGGCCGTAGGCGATGTTTGAGGTGCCGTCGATCGGATCGAGCGCGATCTGAAACCGCGGTGCACCCATTCTCCAGGTGCCGAGGTGATCGCCGAGAAAAATGCCGGGCGCGTTGTCCTTCTGCCCCTCGCCGATGACGACCTCGCCGCAGATGTCCACGAGGTCGAACACTCCGTAGATCGCATCGCACGCCGCGCCGTCCGCCAGCTCCTTTTCGCCGCGGCCGAGCCACGGGACGGAATTGAGAGCCGCATTTTCTGTCGCGCGCACGAATTCAAATTCAATCGTGCGTTCGGGATCCATCGAAGTCAGTGAGTTCATCCGCGCGAAGTGTTTCGGGAAAAGCGTAGACGCGTCAATGCCGTCTCCAAAAAATGGCGGGGATCCGTCTTAATCCTAATCTCATTCTTAATCTTACTCCTCGCTCAGATCACTGCTGCACCCCTCGGCGGGGATTAGGATTAAGACGGATCACTTCCCGCCAAAAACGAACCGCCCCGCCGGCCTTGCGACCGAAGGGGCGGGGTTTGATTGGTCTGGCTGCGGCTCAGTTGTTCGCCGCAATCGCCGCGATGTCCTCGGCATCGAGCTTCGATGAGAGCAGGTGCTCGATCGGGTGCTCGCGCTTGCGGAGCGCGCGGCGGAGCTTCGCCAGCGCGATGTTCTGGAGCTGGCGGATGCGCTCGCGCGTGACGCCAAATTTCTGGCCGACTTCCTCGAGCGTGCGGGCCTTGCCGCCATCGAGGCCGAAGCGCGAATTGATGATCTTGCGCTCGCGGGCGTCGAGGACGCCGAGCAGGTCGGCGAGTTCCTCCTGGAGGTTCTTGTCCGAGAGGTTTTCGGCCGGATCCACGGCGGTGTCGTCGCCGACGAGTTCGCCGAATTCGGTGCCGTCGTCGTCATTCATCGGCGCGTCGAGCGAGGCCGGGCGGATGCTCACGGTGCGGAGCTGCGAGAGCTTCGCGGCGGAGATGCCGACTTCCTCGGCGAGTTCGTCGTCGGTGGGTTCGCGGCCGAGTTCCTCACTCATGGCCATCGCGAGGCGCTTCACCTTTGCGATTTTGTCCACGAGGTGAACGGGCAGGCGGATGGTCTTGGACTGGTTCGCGAGCGCGCGCTTGATGGACTGCTTGATCCACCACGCGGCGTAGGTCGAGAGCTTGCCGCCCTTCGCGGGGTCGAAACGCTCGACGGCCTTCATGAGGCCGATGTTGCCCTCGGAGACGAGGTCGAGCAGCGGGAGGCCGAGGTTGCCGTAGTCGTGCGCGATTTTCACGACCAAGCGGAGGTTCGCCTTGATCATGAGGGCGCGGGCCTCCATGTCGCCCTTCTTGATCTTCGCGGCGAGGTCAATCTCCTCCTGGATGGTGAGGAGCGGCGTCTGGCCGATCTCGCGGAGGTAGATTTTGAATCCAGAATCAGAGTCGTCGTATTTGGCCATATTGGTATCCTGCGCTTTCTATTTAGTGTGAGCAGATTTTGTGCGGAGTTGATGAGAACTCTCGGGGCTGTGCAATGTATTCGTGTAACTGCAATGTATGGACGCGTTTTTCTGAGTTCTGTTCAAAAAGATCAAGAATTTCTTTATCACGCGTGGTCAGTAGTTAACGAGTTAAACAAATTTGGGATCGGAATCTTTGATGAAATTCCAGAATCTTTGTTCAATAAACATGATGGAGGTAAATGATTCGTCATCTGTGCCCGTGGCTCAACAGGCTGTGAACTCTGTGCCCCGAAGCACTCGGATATGGAAAAAGTTCGCCACGGATTTCACGGATGGCACGGATCGTTTTTCAGAGGAAAATGCTTCCATCCGTACCATCCGTGGAATCCGTGGAATCCGTGGAATCCGTGGAATCCGTGGAATCCGTGGAATCCGTGGAATCCGTGGTTCCTCCGCCCCTTGGTCGGTGGAATTTCGCAGAAGCCTTGGCCTGTCAGGGTTCGATTTCCCGATGCAGGCCGATTTCGAAGACCAAGTCCGACGGATTCGAGTCGCTCGTGCGCGGAGCGAGGTCGAGGGCGCGGTAGGCGGCTTCGAGCCGGCGGGCGTCGCCGCGCAACTCGGGGAAGACGGCGGCGAGGCGCTGTTTCGTCCAGTGCCGGGCGAAGCCGTGGTCGATGGGATGCAGCTTCGGCGGGCTGCCGAGCGTGCGCTGGATGAATTGACCGACTTTCATGACGTTGCGATTTTTAACCCACCCGCCGGGCTTTCGTTTGAAATAATCCTGTTACGAAAACCACGTCTGCCGGAGCCGCGCGGCGATCGCGATCACGTTCAGTGCGGCGAGCAGGATCACCGGCTTCGCCGACCGCGCGGCGGCTGCGGCTGCGACGTCTTTTTCCCGCATCGCAAACGCCATCAGCCAAGCTGCGCCGAACCACACGACCGGGTTCATCCAGGGCACGCCGGGCGCATCCGGCGGATGAGCCCACCAGCCGCGAAGCGCGCGCGCAGGCCATTCCAGATTTGCCTCCGTGAGCAGCACGAGCAACGCCGTGGATGCTGCCGCAAACGCGTGGCTTGCGCGCGGGCGCAGCCAGAGCACCGCCTCGCGCGCTCCGAGCACGAGTGCCGGCCACAGCAGCACCCAGCCCAGAGCGACGCCGAACAACTGTTTCCCAAGCCCCGCGCCGAACTGCATTTTTCCAAAAAGCACGCCGGTTTTCACATTCAGCACGCCGAGCGCGAACCCGCCGCCGGCGGACAGAAGCAGCCACGCGCGCGTGACCCGCAGGCCGTACCCGTGCGTGAGCACGCGGTGCAGGTTCATCACCGCGAGCGCGAGCCACACTGTGTCGGCATTTTCCGCAAGCAGCAGGATCGCGCGGCGGAGTTCCGGATTTGGCGGCGGTGGCGAGCCGGCCACGAAGCCCAATTCCCCGCTCCCCACGGGCACAATCCACACCACGGCGAGCCATGCGGTCCACAGGAGGAATACGCCCCAGAGCACCGCGACGAGCGGTTCGAGGGAGCGCGAGACGAGAGAGCGTGGCATCGGGCGACAGTGGCGGATCGAGCGGCGCGGCGCAAAATGTTAGTTGCGCCTGCCGCTGCAAAGGTTACATGGAGGGTCTGATGATTTTTAAAGAGTTCGGCTTGTCCGAAGCGGTCGTGCGCAATGTCGAAGCCAAGGGCTACCAGAATGCGACGCCGATTCAGGAACAGGCAATGCCCCTCGTTTTGCAGGGAAAAGATGTGATGGGCTCCGCCCAGACCGGCACCGGAAAAACTGCGGCCTTCGCGCTCCCGATCCTCACCGTGCTCGGTGAGCACGGCAAGCTGCGTGCACTCATCCTCGAGCCCACTCGCGAACTTGCGCAGCAGGTCCACCAGAGCTTCGTGAATTACGGCCATGAGACCGGCCTGCGCACCGTGATCATCCACGGCGGCGTCGGCTACGGCACCCAGCGCGAAGAACTCGCGAAGGGCGCGGATATCATCGTCGCCACTCCGGGACGGCTGCTCGACTACATGGAGGACGGCACGATCAAGCTCGGCGACGTGCGCCATCTTGTGCTCGATGAAGTGGACCGCATGCTCGACATGGGCTTCCTGCCCGACGTGTCGCGGATCATCAAGCAGACGCCGAAAGACCGGCAGACGCTCTTCTTTTCCGCCACGCTCCCGCCCGAACTCGAGACGCTGACGAAGTGGATCCTGCGCGATCCCATCGCCATCGAGATCGGCCGCCGGCAAAGCGCCGCCGACACCGTCGCGCACGCGCTCTATCCCGTCGCGAAGGATCAGAAAATGGATCTCCTCCTCGCGATGCTGGAGACCACGGAATACAAGAGCGTCCTCATCTTCACGCAGACAAAAGTGGCCGCCGACATGGTCACCAACCGTCTCTCGCGCACGAATCACCTCGTCGCCGCCATGCACAGCGACCGCAGCCAGGGCGAACGCACCGAGGCCCTCGCGGGATTCAAGAGTGGAAAATACGAAGTGCTCGTCGCCACCGACATCGCCGCGCGCGGGCTCGACATCGCGGGCGTCACGCACGTCATCAATTACGACGTGCCGCAGCACCCCGAAGATTACGTCCACCGCATCGGCCGCACGGGGCGCGCGCTCCAGAGCGGCGACGCCTTCACGATTTTCACCGCGGCGGAAATTGACGCCGTGCGGAAAATCGAGCGATACATCGGCACAAAGGTGGAGCGGAAAAAGCTCGATGGCTTCAAATACGTTTACACCGCGCTCTTCGACGAAGCCTCGCTGAAACCCGGCGGCCCCGGCAAAGGCGTGCGCACGATGACCGGCTACAGCTTCGGCTGGCGGAAGTAGGCGGAGCCGTAACGCGGACAATCCTGTCCGCAGAGCCTGTGAATGGATCTGCGCATCGCGGAATCCATCGGAAAAATTTCGCGTCGATTCCGGAAACCCGCCGGCGGAATTCGTGCCTTCATGATCTGCGGCTTCCCTGAACCTGCGGGAACTCCTCGCCCAAACTTTCAAAAATTCAGGGGACGCACGGAACCTCGCCCGGCGCCTTGGAGCGCGGCGGAAAGCGTAAGCGCCACGCCGCTTTCGGAGGGAATTTCGGGCGGGAGCAGGTGAGGCTTTCGCACTGCAAAGCCAGCCTCCCGCACATCATCGTTTCAGGGCAAAAAAAGTGCCGCCCCCCGGCGCCGATTGGCAACCGGAGGGCGGCTGTTCCCCCCAGAACAATTGCGACTGTAGGGATCGACCCGACCTTCGCAACAACAATTTTCAAAATCTTTTCCAGCCCCGGAATATCCCCGCCGAGCGGCCTCCGGTCGGCGCGTGCGGCTCCGCGCGGTGTCACCCCGACGAGATCCCCATCGGTCCGACGATTTGAAATCGTCGCGCCCGCCACGCGCTGAACGCTGCGCTTTCTCCTCGCGATGAAGCGCGCAGCCGGGTTGTGTTTGGAGCGCCCCATTTTCGTCCCCATGAAACTCCGCAACGCACTCGCCGCGCTCACATTTTTCACCTCCGTAGTTTTTTCCCCGCACGCCGCGCACGCGGAGTCCCGCGTGCTCATCGTCGTCGGGCCGAGCAATCATCCGCCGGGATCGCACGAAGTCGCCGCAGGCGGGCGGTTGATGAAGCATTGCCTCGAAAACGTGACGAACGTGCCCGGCGTGAAGGCGGACGTGGTGACCGAGTGGCCGAAGGACCAGGCGCTGCTCGACGCGGTGAGCACGGTCGTCTTCACCGGCGACACATTCCCGCTCGGGCGGATGCCGGAGGCTCCCGCAAATCTTGCGTCGCTCGGCGCGATGATGAAGCGCGGATGCGGCATCGTGTGCGTGCATTACGCGACCGGCCTGCGCGCGGAGGACGTGGCGGACGACGGTGCGCATCCGCTGCTCGGCTGGCTCGGCGGATATTTTGCGACGAAGTGCAAGCACCACCAGTCCATTGCAAAAATCTACGCTGCGGCGACGATCACACCTGCGGCGGCGGGGCACCCGGTGTCGCGCGGTTGGAAGGAATTCACGCTGAACGACGAGCCGTACATCAACAATTTCTTCGGCGGCGAAGGCAACGCGTTGCTCCCCGGCGTGACGGTACTCGCGACCTCGATGCTCCCGCCCGAGTCGCCGAAAAGCGAACGCGTCGCGTGGTGCGTGGAGCGCGCGGACGGCGGACGCGGTTTCGGAATCGTGATGCCACACTTTTACCGCAACTGGAAAAACGAGGACCTGCGCCGGTTCATCCTGAATGGCATCGTGTGGACCGCGAAACTCGACGTGCCCGCGGACGGCGTGAAGACCGCCGCGCCGGATCTCGCATCATTCGCGCCAGCATCCGTCGAGCCGCTGCCGCCGAAGCAGAAGCCCGTCGCAGGTGCCGACACCGCCGCGGATCTCGCGAAGAAGATTGTCGCCGCGCATGGCGGGCCGGGGAAGCTGCTGCGCACGTTTCGATTTTCCGAGACGTACGTGCTCCCCGGGCGCGACAAGGGCACGGATCGCACGTCGGTGATCCAGCCGCCGAACCTGTGGTACGTCGGCAAGCGCGAACGCGTGTCTTCAGAGAACAAGGGCGGCGTGTGCCACGACGTGTGGATGTGGACGCTCGCGCCGCTCACCGATCCGAACACCAAGCTCGAGCTGCTGCCCGACGCGACCATCGAGGGAAAGGCGGTGCGCGTGCTGAAGGCGGGCGGCAGCATCGAGCCTGCGATGAATGTTTCCTTCGACGCGGCGACGTTCGACCTGCTGAAGATTGATTGGAAAGGGGAGCAGTTCAATTTTTCCGCACCCATCGAAGTGGACGGGACGCACCTGCCCTCAAAGTGCGTGCTAATCGGCAAGAACGGAAAGGAGCGCATGCACACGGAATTGAGGAAAATCGAGCGGCTCGCCGAACTTCCCGCCGACTTGCCAAAGCCGGAGGCCGGGAAGAATCCGAAATAGCCACCGGCGAAATCGTTCCAAAAATCCACGCCATGGAAACATCCCCCGACAACGAACCGCTCTCACGTCGCGCGTTCATGCGCGCGACTTCCGCGCTCGCGGGCGAACCCCCAGGCAACGCGCCTTCCTCGAATGCACAGAATGCCGCGCCCGCTGCTCACGAAGGCGGAGAATCTAAACGACGTGTCGCGCGGCACTCCGAAGCCGCACTCGCTCACCGGCGACGCGCTCGTGCAGGCGCGGCTCCGCGAAGTTTACCGCGTGATCCTGCCGGACAGTGTGGAGCTTCCGTAGCGTCGTACGGTGTCTCGTGGCGCAGATGGACGGAAACCACGAACGGACACGAAGAGACACGAATGGATTCCCGAAGAAGGAGCGACGGGGAGCGGCATCAGCATCGGGCCACTCGTGTTCGTTCGTGGTTCAAATTGATCCGCTTCCGCACGCCGCAGCCGGCTTGACCGCGGCGCGCTTGCTGTTACCGACGACGCCCCATGTCCGACCCAATCCGCGAATCCGAATTTCTTCCCGTCGAAATCACCCGCGATGCCGTGCTCGCCGATCCGTCCGCGAACCCGTTCAAGCTCGTGGTGGATCCGGTCATGCGCATCAAGCTGCGGCGTGCACTTTTCGACCTCATCGAAAACCACGATGCGGAACTCGCGAACTACGTGAGTGACGGTCTGCTCGCGCTCGACAGCTACAAGGAATACATCGAAATCTTCGCGAAGAGCCTGCGCGAAAGCATGGGCACGAACGAGGGAGTCGCGTATCTGCTCCGAGCCTGCGGCTTCCACACGAACCCCGCGGACATCAATCTCAATCCCGAGACGCGTTGGAAAATCCAGCGCTGATCCCGTAACGCGGACAATCCTGTCCGCAGCGTCTCTCATGCACGCGGGCTCAGGTGCTACGGACAGGATTGTCCGCGCTAAAAGCTTCCCGCTCGCCAACACCGGTATCAGTGGCAAATTCGGTGCCCTCTTACCCGCCATGATCCGCTCTCGCACCGCCTCATTTCGCACGCGAACCTGCATCCTCACCGCCGCGGCGCTCGCCGCAGGCACGCTCGCATGGGCGCTGCATCCGAAGAACGCGGGGCCGGAGACATTTGAGATTAAATTCAAGCTCCCGCCGCCGAAGCCGCTCACCGCGGAGGAGGAGCTGAAGACGTTCAAAGTCGCGAAGGGTTTCCACGTCGAGCTCGTCGCCGCTGAGCCGATGATCGAGACGCCAATTGCGCAGAGTTGGGATGAAAAGGGACGCCTCTTTGTCTGCGAAATGCGCGGCTACATGCAGGACGTCGAGGGCAAGGGCGAGGACAAGCCGCTTGGCCGCATCGTCATGCTCGAGGATACGGACGGCGACGGGAAGATGGACAAGCGCACCGTCTTTGCCGACGGCCTCATCCTGCCGCGCGCGATCCTGTGCGTGAATGGCGGCGTGCTCGTCGCGGAGCCGCCAGTGATGTGGTTCATGAAGGACACGAAGGGCACGGGCGTCGCCGACTTGAAGGAGCAGGTGGACGGTGCTTATGGCTCGCGCGGCGGACAACCCGAGCACATGGCGAATTCGCCCACGCGCTTCCTCGACAACTGGATCTACAACGCCAACTCCGGCACGCGCTACAAGCTGAAGGACGGCAAATGGATCGTGGAATCCGGTGGCGCATCGCGCGGCCAGTGGGGCATGACGCAGGACGACTACGGGCGCTCTTACTACAATTTCAACTCGGACTTCCTCCGCTCGAGTTTCGTCCCCGAGTCGCTCTACAAGCGCAACCCGAACTTCGCCGCGAGCGCCGGCGCGGGCGTGCAGATCCTGAAGGAGCAGGACTGCTGGCCCTCGCACCCGACGCCCGGCGTGAACCGCGGATACGATGCGAAGTCACTGCGCGCCGACGGCACGCTCGAAAAATGCACAGCGACGTGCGGCGCAGGCATCTACCGCGGTGGACTTTTCCCGAAGGAATTTGTCGGCAACGCATTCATCCCCGAGCCTTCGGCAAACCTCGTGAAGCGCGTGATCGTCGAGGAAAAGGACGCCGTGCTCACCGCGAAAAACGCTTACGGCGACAAGGAGGAATTCCTGACCTCGACCGACGAGCGCTTTCGCCCCGTGAACACGTACACCGGGCCCGACGGCGCGCTCTACATCACGGACATGTATCGCGGCATCATCCAGCACAAGAGCTTCCTCACGCACTACCTCATCGCGAACATCATCGCCCGCAAACTCGAGGAGCCTTTCGACAAGGGCCGCATCTGGCGCATCGTGCCCGACGGCGCGAAGCCGCAGACCGTGAAGCTCCCCGCGGAGAGCGCAAAAATCGTGGACTTCCTCGGCCACGCGAACGGCGTCATCCGCGACACCGCGCAGCGCCTGCTCGTCGAGCGCAAGGACGCCGCCGTCGCGCCCGCGATCGCCAAGGTCGCGACAAGCGGCGCGTCGCCGCTCGCAAAAATCCACGCGCTCTGGACGCTCGAAGGCATGGCCGCACTCACGCCCGACGTGATCACCGCGTGCCTGAAGGACAAGGACGCGAAGGTCCGCGCCGCCGCCGTGCGGGTGTCCGATCGCACGATGTCCGCCGAACTCGCGAAGCTCACCGGCGACGCATCCGTGAATGTGCAGATCGCGCTCGCGTTCACGCTCAGCGGATTTCCCGAGGGGCAGGACGGCGCCATCACCCTCGCCCGCCGCTCCGGCGCGAATCCGCTCGTGCGCGAGGCCATCGTCTCCGGCCTGCGCGGCCGCGAACTCGAAGTCCTCGATGCGCTGATCAAAAATTCCGACAAGCCCGCGCCCGCCGACATGCTCGGCGCGCTCGCACAGGCCGTGATGAACGAGCGCCGTTCCGCACGCGTGAAGACGCTCCTCGCGCTCATCGCCGCACAGCCCCCAAACAGCCCCGCACAGCTCGCGATGCTCGAAGGTGCCGCCGGAAAAAATCCGCCGAAGGGCGCGCCGAAATTCAAGCTCCTCTACCTCGACTCCGAGTCCGCCGAGATCGCCACCCTCGCAAAGACCGCGAACGCAAAATCGAAACCGCTCGTCGCCGCCGTGGATGCGCGCGTCGCGTGGCCAAACAAGCCCGGCGTCCCGCCGCCGCCGGTCATCGTCCCGCTCACCGGGGATCAGCAGAAGCTCTTCGAGACCGGCAAGACCGTTTACAACACGCTCTGCACCGCATGCCACCAGCCCACCGGCACCGGCATGGAAGGCCTCGCGCCCGCACTCGTGGACAGCGACTGGGTGCTCGGCGATGCGGACATTTTGCCGCGCATCGTCATCCACGGCCTGAACGGCCCGATCAAGGTGGAAGGCAAAACGTGGAACCTCGAAATGCCGCCGCTCGGCGCAGCGCTCAACGACGAACAGGTCGCCGGGGTCGTCACCTACATACGCCGCGAATGGGAGCACAACGCCTCGCCGATCACCGTGGACGCCGTCGCAAAAATCCGCGCGCAAAACAAGACGCGCACAAAGGCGTGGACCGAGCCTGAACTGAAGCCGTCCGCCCCGAGAAAAAACACAGGCGACCAGCCGAAGCCGGTGGCGAACTGAAGCACCGCTCCGCCGGGCTTTTGAAAAGCGGCGGCACGCTCGTCTATTTCACCTGTTCCCTCGAGCCCGAGGAAAACGAACACGTCGCCGACGAAGCCGCGCGCACCATCCCCGGCCTGCGCCTGC
>Ga0208856_1000353_pt1 | contig 18409 bp, 15 predicted proteins | sample LakMenEpi13Jul12_FD_150690 | JGI IMG/M metagenome (GOLD analysis project Ga0208856, IMG submission 150690) | Freshwater microbial communities from Lake Mendota, WI - 13JUL2012 deep hole epilimnion (SPAdes) | ecosystem: Environmental > Aquatic > Freshwater > Lentic | place: Lake Mendota, Madison...
AGTTTGGAAATAGATGAAGCAGGAAGCCATGAACCCACGAAGGAGATTTCCTGATTTCATGGCTTCCTGCTTCAAAATGAGCCAGCACCGGACGACGCATGCCCACAGTAGCTGCGCTTGTAAAAGCGCAGGCTGATCCCTGCATCGCGGATGAAAAGCATGCCCGCGCTTTCACAAGCGCGGCTACAAGCAGCCGCTCAGTCTGCGATAGTGGCTTCGACTGCGGTGTCCGTCCTGCACTCAAACGCGCGATCGCGACGAACCACTTTCGCCGACCGCGGAAATCGCAGGCGCTACGATCGCTTCGGATCGAATGCGCGGCGCAGCGAGTCGGCGAGGAGGTTCAGCGCGAGGACGAGGATGAAGAGCGCGATGCCGGCGGCGGTGAGATTCCACCACACGAGCGGGTCGCGGCTGAGTTCGCTGCGTCCGCCGTCAATCATGTTGCCCCAGCTCGGCGTGCCGACGGGCGAGCCGACGCCGAGGTAGCCGAGCGTGGCCTCGGCGAGAACGACACCGCTGAAGCCGAGCACGGCATTGATGATGACGAGGTGCATCACATTCGGCAGCACGTGGCGCGAGATGATCTGCCAGTGGCTCTGCCCGAGCGCACGCGCGGCCATCACGTAGGTGCGCTCGCTCTGGCGCATCGTCTCGCCGCGGATGAGACGGCACAGGCCGACCCAGCCGGTGATGCCGAGCGCGAGCGACATCTGCCACAGACCCTTGTCGAGCACCATGATGATGGCGATGAGCAGCAGGATCTGCGGGATCGCGGCGAGCGTGCTGTAGATGTATTGGATCGCGTCGTCCACGCGGCGGCGGAAGTAGCCGGCGCACAGCCCGGCGAGCGTGCCGAGCGGGATGTAGATGAGGCTGGTGAGGCCGCCGATGATGAGCGCGGTGCTGCATCCCTTGAGTGTCTCAATGAGCACGTCCTTGCCGAGCGCGTCGGTCCCGAGGAGGTGGCGACCGCGCAGCGGCGTGGGATCCACGGAGGAGAGAAGGTGCGACTCCATCGGCGCGCTGTACGTTTTCTCCGACGGGATGCGGGCGGCGAAGAGCACATCAATCACGCTGCGGCTCCCGCCTTTTCCTCCCGGAATGTGGATGACCTCGAGCGCTCCGATGAACAGGTAGATGCAGGTGACGATGAGCGCGGCCATGCCGATCTTGTCCCCGCGGAAGCGCCGCCACGCGCGCTGCCATCGCTCGTGGTGGCTGCCGCTCCAGAGCACCCACGCGACCAGCGCAAAGCCGAGCAGCGTGATGCAGTTCCGCGCAAGCCAGTGGTTGAAAAATGCGCCCATGTGTTAGCTGAGGCGGATGCGCGGATCGGCGAACGCGTAGAGCACGTCCGTGAGCGTGAGTGCGAAAAGGTAGAGCAGTGCGCCGAGGAAAACGCACGCCATCACGACCGGCTGGTCGCTCTGCTGGATGGCGAGGAAGAGCTGGTTCCCCAGGCCGGGAATGCCGAAGAAGCTCTCGATGAGCAGCGAGCCCATGATGAGCGCGGGCAGGTGGCCGACGGTGAGGGTGATGATGGCGATGAGGCCGTTTTTCAGGACGTGCTTCGTGAGCACGCGCATGTTGCCCACGCCCTTCGCGAGCGCGGTGCGCACGTAGTCCTGCGCGATTTCCTCGAGGAAGACCGCGCGGAACATGCGTCCGTCGTAGCCGAGGTTCGACACCGCGAGGATCGTGATCGGCAGCACGAGGAACTTCAGCGTCTCCAGCCCGCGGAACTCGAACCCGAATGCGGGAAAATAATTCAACTGAAGCGCCAGGACGGCCTGGCAGACGATGATGTACACGACCGTCGGCACGCTCATCAGCGCGACACAGAAAAATGTGATCGCCCGGTCCACGCGCGACTGGCGGACGAAGACCTGGTAGAGCGCGAGGCCGAGCGCGGCGAGGATGCCGACGATGAAGCCCGGGATCGTTACGAGCAGGGTCGGCAGCGCACCCTTCGCAAAGGTGTCGCTGATGCTGCGCCCGGTCTTCCACGACTCGCCGAAGTCCAGAGTGACGACACTTTTCAAATATCTCCCGAACTGCTCGGGCATCGGGCGGTCGAGGCCGTGCTTCTCCTTGAAGGCCGTAATGGCGTGGCTCGGCGCCTTCTGCCCGAGCGCGAGCTTCGCGATGGTGTCCGGCTTTTGCAGGCCGCGGAAAAGGAAGAACGTGATGATGAGCACGCCGAGGAGAATCGGCACGGCGTAGAGCACGCGGCGGAGGATGTAGCTAAGCATTGCGCCTCCTGTTCCAGCGCACGGCATAGACGGTGCCGCCGAGCAGCAGCGCGCCGCCGATGCCGAGCGGCCACAGCGGACGGTGGTTCCACTCCTTGCGCAGCTTTTCGCGAAGTTCGGTGTCCACGACGAGGTATTTGATGCCGCCTTCGAGCATGAGGTTGTTATGAGTGCGCCGCGCCCACGGCTGCACGACGGTGTAGAATTCCTTGTTGAACGTCGGGATGACCGGCATGTCCTCGGCAAGCATCTCATTCATCTTGCGAATGATTTCGAGCCGATCAGGCGTGTTTTCCATCACGGACATCTGCTCGTAGAGCTTGTCAAATTCGGGGTTCTTGTAGCGCACGTAGTTCTTTCCGGCGGGCGGGATGTTCTTGGAATAGAAGAGGAAAAAATAGTTCTCCGGATCAGGATAGTCCGCTCCCCAGCCGGCACTGGTGGAAATCTGGAAGCTGCCCTCGTCCTGCTTGTCCATGAGCCGCGCAAACGTGCTCTCGCTCACCTTCACCTTGATCCCGAGCGCCTCGAAATATCGCTGGTCATACTCGGAGCGCTGGCGGTCCTCGCTGCCGCTCGAGACCGCATCAATGGTCAGTTCGAGCTGCTTGCCGTTCCCGTCGCGGCCGTTCGGGTAGCCCGCCTCCGCGAGGAGCTGGCGTCCGCGCTCAAGGTTGAAGCCGTACGGATTTTTCCGCTCACGCTCGAAGCCAAAGATGCCCGGCGGGATGACCTGCGTGGCGACGGGCGCGACGCCGTTATAGAAAATTTCCGAGTACGTTTTCGGGTCGTACGCGCACGAGAGCGCCTGCCGCAGCTTCTTGTTTTTCCCGATCACGGGATTCTCCATGTTGAACGCGATCCAAAACGTGCTCGGCTCGGCGTCGCGCTCGAGGTGCATCCCGCGCGCCGCATATTTCGGCGCGAGCCCGCGCTCCGCCGTGAGCAGGGCCGCGAAGCTGTCCTTGTTCGCCGCCATGCCATCGAGGTAGCCCTGCCGCGTGAGCACGAAGATCGGGATGTTTTCCCGCATGATCGAGAAGCTCACCTCGTCAATGAACGGCAGCGGTTTTCCCGCGAGCGTCTTCAGCCACTCGGCCTTCTCCGGCGGGAAGCCATCGCTCGGGAACACCGTCGTCTTGTAGCCCTCGACACGCTCCAGCCGCACGCGCTGGCGCGGGATGTATTCCGCCACCCGGTATGCGCCGTGGCCGACCGCCTTGAATTTGCGGAAGTCATCGTGAAGCTGCCCGTCGTGCATCTGGCCGTCGTAATATTCCACCGCCTCGCGAGCCACCGGAGTCGTCGCGTGCATGGCCATCCAATAGACGAGCTGCGGGAACGGCCGCTTGAGGTGGACACGAAAGCTATAGCGATCGACCACTTCGACGCCCTCCAGCTTCCGCCCGTAATCGTATTTCGGAATCGGCTTCCCTGCCTTTTCCGCAGTCTTCGCAGCAGCCTCGGCCTCCGCATTCCGCTCGATCATCCCCACGACTGATTCGCCGATCGGCCCGATGAACGGCGACTCCACCTTCGGATCGCAGATGCGCTGCCAGGCGAAGTGGACATCCTCCGCGATCACCTCGCGTCCTTTCCCGCCGGAAAAACACACATCGTCGTGAAAATGGATGCCCTGCTTCAGACGGCAGAGGTAGCTGATTTTCCCCTCGGGCGAGACCTCCTTCTTCGGCAGCTCCGCGAGCATCCCCGGGATGACCTCGTAGGGTTCCGTCTTGAAAGGATGGTAATCCACCAGCGTGTCATACACCGGCTCCATCGCACGGCGGCTCATCTGGTCGTAGGCAAACTGCGGATCGAACGAACGCGGATCCTCAGACATCACCCCGTAGCGCACGACCCACGGCGAACCGTCCGCGCGCTTCTCGTGGAGCGGCTTCGGGTGCGGATTGGAATCGCAGCCGCACATCACGGCGGCGGCAAACAGGCTGAGGGCTATCGCTGGGCGGCGAGACATCGGCGCTGGCTCTAGCGTGTCACGACGCGGATCGGCAACACCGAATCGCGCACAACGCGCGATCAGGATTTTTTCTGCAAGGCCTTCAGCGCATCGCGCAATTCGGCGGCGCGCTCGTATTTTTCATCCTCCACCGCGCGCTCCAGTTCGCGGTTCAGTTTTTCCACGGGCGTCATCGGCTTCAGCTTGCGGAGTTCCGTCAGCCACTCGCCGAGGCTCTTGATTTCCGAGGCATCCGCCTCGCCGTCGCGGTTGTGGTCCTTCACGAATTTCCCGATCGCCGCGATGCCCTTTTCGACGAGTTTGATCGCCGCGTCCACGTCGTCCTTCTCGATCGCGAGGTTCGCCTTAGCGCGCGTGTTCATCATCATCACGTAGGGCCGGAACTGCTGCACTGACCACGCGGACTCGTCGTCCGCCGCGTACTTTGCGACAAACGTAAACATGTCGAGGTTCCGCTTCGTGTCGCGGATCACGCCCTGCCAGTCGCCGAGCTGAAACAGTGCGAGGTAGCGGTGGTAATATTGCACGCCCTCCGCCTGGAGTTCGCCCACTTCGTCCTCGCTCAGTTCAAAGTCCGCGCCAGTCTGCTCCGCGCGCTCCGTCTGGTGCTCCAGCTCGGTCTCCACACCGTGCGGTTCGCGGCCGTCAGGCCGGCCGTTCATCTCCATCTGGAGCACGCCCATGTCCAGCCGCAGTTGCAGCTTCTCGCGGCCATCGCTGCCGGTGATTTTACGCACTTGGAGCTGCCCCGGCTCGTAAGGCCAGTCGCGCAGCAAATCGCTCAGATCAAAACTCATTGTGCGCGACTATCGGAAGCAACCGCCGCATGTCAACGTGAGCCGGAGATTTCCGCACGGCGGATGCATCGAAGGTTGCGGCGTCGCCAGCGGAGCGTCCGGAGCTGCAGGCAGGATTGTCTGCGCTACATGCCTGCGCCGATGATCCGCGTCACGCGCGGGCGCGGGGCGGACACCGGATCGGCCCAATTCCACAGCTTCCCGGCAGCAGGCACACGGATCGCACTCGGGCGCGGTGCGGCCACAGGCACGCGTTCGCGGAGTTCATCCGCATCTGAGTCCCCGCCGCTCCACACAGGCATGGACACGGCGACACTCGCAGCTTTTCCAGTGCGGTGCGAAGTCTGCACCGCCGCGCCGCGCGACGACGGCGGCGCGGTGATGATCACCCAGTACCGGCGGTACGGGCTCGACGGATCGAAATACGAGCCGATGCCGAAATTCGTCTGGTCGCGGTAGAACGACGTGGACGCGAGCAGGTGTGTGCGGTGCGCGGAAGAGCGCATCCACCCTTCCCACGCCTGCTCCGCCGTCGCGGAACCTGCGCCGATGGACTCGATGAAATTCTTCGATCGTCCGTCCCCCCAGAACGACGGCAGCGAATAGCCGGCGGCGCGCACGAGCGCATTCGGGCCGAAGCCGTCGGGATTCACATGCGCCACGTAGCGCCGCCGCGCCATGTCCTCGGCACGCGCCCGCGCGACCGCAGTAAGGATCGGATCGGCGTGCATCCGCGAACGGTCGCGCCGCTGTCCGTGATCGCCGGTGAGCCGCGCCGCGATCTCCTTTTCATCCGCGCTCATCTCCACCGCCTCCACTCGCCGGATGCCGACGATTCCGAGCAACACCGCGAGCGCGATGCAGAGACATCGGGGGCTGAAAATCTGGAGAAGTGCGGGTCGGCTGATGGGCGGCGACATTGGGTGCGTGTGCGCAAAGATCAAACACATTCCATGCCACTGAAAACCGCGTAGTCCCCGTCGCTCTCCTCGACGGCGAATGCGATGCCCGCGCTCGTCGGGCCCGCGCGCACGGCGACATTTTTTCCGCGCAGATTGCGCGCCGGCTTTTGCATCGGCGGAGAGGCCGGTGGCCGTGAGCGGGCCGTCGAAACGCGCGCCGCTGCCGCCGGTGAAACTAAATTCGCCGGTGTCGCGCGCGACAGTGAGCGCGGCGATTTCCGGGGCCGTCCCACGAATAGTTGTCGGGTCTGTAAAACGTGAGGCCGCCTGCGGACTTCGCGCCCACCAGTGGCGGACAATGCGGACGTCCTTCGTGCCGTCTGCATCTTTCGTGATGCTGTCGAATTTGTTGGCCTTGTCCTTCAGCAGTTCGCGCACGGGCTGTGTGTAGCCGATCGAAATGGACTCGCCGATGAGCAGGACGCGCGGGAGTCCGGCTTGGTCTTCGATGGCGGCGAGAGGGCCGGCGTTTGCGGCTCTCGGAGCAGGCTTCCGGGCAAAGGCCGCGGTGGAGATTGCGCTACGCCTGCGTGACTGCGCTGATCAGCTTGCCGAGCGTGCCCTTGGCGTCGCCGTAGAGCATGCCGGTGTTCTGCTTGACGAAGAGCGGGTTTTCGATTCCGGCGAAGCCCTTGCCCTTGCCGCGCTTGAGCACGATGACGGAGCGCGCAAGATCCACGTCGAGGATCGGCATGCCAGCGATGGGGCTGCCGGGATTGTCGCGCGCGTCGGGATTCACCACGTCGTTTGCACCGATGACCACCGCGACATCGGTGTTCGGAAAGTCGGAGTTGATCTGCTCCAGTTCGAAGAGCTGCGAATACGGCACGTCGGCTTCGGCGAGCAGCACGTTCATGTGGCCGGGCATGCGGCCGGCGACGGGATGGATCGCATATTTCACCGTCACGCCGCGCTCTTCGAGCACGGAGGCGAGTTCGCGCACTACGTGCTGCGCCTGCGCGGTGGCCATGCCGTAGCCGGGCACGAAGATGACCTGCCGCGCGTAGGCAATCTGCGTCGCGGCGTCCTCGATATTGATCTCGCGCGGCTCGCCGCTCGCGCCTGTCGTCGCGGGACCGGCGGCGCTGCCGAATGCGCCGAAGATCACATTTGTGATCGAGCGGTTCATCGCGCGGCACATGAGCACCGAGAGGATGAAGCCAGAAAAACCATTCAGCGTTCCCGCGATGATGAGGACGTTGTTGTTGATCGCAAAGCCGGCGGCGGTGGCTGCGAGGCCTGCGTAGGCGTTCAGCAATGACATGACGACCGGCATGTCCGCGGCGGCAATGGGCAGCACGAGCATGAGACCGAACACGAGCGACAGCGCGAGCATGAGGTAAAACGCGAACGCTGCGCCGGGGCTGAAGACCAGAAACACGACTGCGCCAAGCGAGACGGCGAGGATGCCGAGGTTCACGTAGTTCTGTCCTTTGAATGTGATCGGCGAACCGCGCATCAGCTCCTGCAGCTTTGCGGCGGCGACGATGCTCCCGGTCGTCGTCAGCGCACCGAGGAGCACCTCGATGCCGATGGCGATCATCTGTGGTTTCTCAATCTGCGCGCCGCGCCGCGCGTATTCCGCGATGCCGACGAGCGTGGCGGCGAGCGCGCCGAATCCGTGCGAGAGCGCGGTGAGCTGCGGGAGCGCGGTCATGGCCACGCGCTGCGCGAGCACGCCGCCGATGGCTCCGCCGACGACGAGGCCGACGATGATCCACTCGTAGCTTACGATCTTCTTGTGCAGCAGCGTGCCGATGATCGCGAGCAACATGCCGATCTCCGCCAGGTGCATCCCACGGCGCGCGGTGTCCGGGTGGCTGAGACTTTTCAGTCCGACGATGAAGAACACCGATGCGAACAGGTAGCTGAACTCAACGAAGTAGTGATGCATTGCGCGCTATTCCCTCCCCTTCGCTGGCGGCGTCTCTTTCCGCCGGAAAAACTTGAGCATCCGCTCGGTGATCCAAAATCCGCCGACGACATTGATGGTCGCACAGATGACCGCGGTCACACCGAGCACCGTGCTGAGCACGCCATGATTTCCGCCCGCGGTGACGAGCGATCCGACGAGTGAGATGCCGGAGATGGCGTTCGTCGCGGACATGAGCGGCGTGTGCAGCAGCGGCGGCACGCGCGAAATCACGAGGTAGCCGAGGAATGCGGAGAGGGCGAAGACGTAGAGGCCGGACATCAGGGAGTTCATAGGGCGAGTGTGCGGATGCGTTCATTGACGATCGCTCCGTCATGCGTGACGAGGCAGTCGCGGAGGATTTCATTCGCGGGATCGAGGCGGAAGGTCTTCGCGGTGCGGTCCCAAAAATGATCCACGAGGTTCGTGAGGTTGCTCGAATACATCGCACTCGCTGCGCGCGGAACACGACCCGCGAGATTTCGCCAGCCGATGATTTTCACGCCGTTCACCACGATGTCTTCATCGGGTATCGAGCACTCGACGTTGCCGCCGCTCTCCACGGCCATATCCACGACGATGGTGCCGGGCTTCATTTTTTCGAGCATCGCCTTCGTGATGATCACCGGAGCCTTGCGGCCAAAAACCTGCGCAGTCGTGATGACAAGGTCCGCCTGCGCGCAGCGCTGCTCCATGACCTCGCGCTGCTTGGCGAGTTGCTCGGGGGTGAGTTCCTTCGCGTAGCCCTGGGCGGTCTGTCCGATTTCGCCGAGGTCCACCTTCACGAATTTCCCGCCGAGCGACTTCACCTGCTCCTCGACGCCGGGCCGCGTATCGAACGCCTCGACAACCGCGCCGAGCCGCTTCGCCGTCGCGATGGCCTGAAGCCCTGCGACGCCGACTCCGATAATGAAGACCTTCGCCGGCGGAATCGTCCCCGCAGGCGTCATCATCATCGGAAAAATGCGGTCGAGCCGGTTCGCACCCAGCAGCACGGCGACATAGCCCGCGAGGCTCGCCTGCGAACTGAGAGCGTCCATCTTCTGTGCGATTGTGGAGCGCGGAATCATCTCCATGCAGATCGCGCTCACCCCCCTCGCCGCGAGCGCGCGCACGGGCTCCACGTCGGTGAACGGATCGAGAAAGCTCACGTGGATGCAGGCGCGTTTCAGCGCGGCGATGTCCGCCGACGGCGGCTTGCGCAGCCGGAGAACGATGTCCGCGGATGCGAGCGCCGCCCGGCGGTCCGCGACGATCTCAGCGCCCGCGTCGCGATATTCCGGGTCGGAAAAATTCACGCTCGCGCCGATGCCCGCCTCCACCGCGACCTGCGCGCCGAGGGCCGTGAGCTTCGTCACACTGGCCGGGACAATCGCCACGCGGCGCTCGGAGGACTCGGTTTCAGTCGGGGAAAAGATCCGCATCGGGCGTTTTCAATGCACCATGATGCCATCGCGCGGGAATCAAAAAGTATGACTGCTCGAAAACCACCCAAGGCTCCCGTCACCCACCCCGGCGGTTGCAAACCGCCGCTCCTTGCGCGCACCGCCCGCGCATCCGCTCAATCGTCCCCGCTACATCGGGCCGAATGCCACGCTGTCGTCGTCGAACCGCGCGATGTTCCGATCCGGATCCATCGGCTCCTCGGCCACATCGAACTCGTCCTGACTGATGTTCAGATCGCCGGTGAAGACTCCGCCCTTCTCCACGGTAATCGCCCGCGCGTACACGGTACCCTCGAGCCAGCCGGTCTTGCCGACGATCACCTTGTCCGCCACCACGCGCGCGCGCGCCTTGCCGTTCACTTCGAAAGTTTTCGTCCGCACGAGCCGCGCGAATTCCACATCGCCGCCCTTCTCCACGAGCATGTGCGGCGCATCGAGCATCCCGGTGAGCCGGCTCTTAAACTTCAGCCGCGCCGTCCCCGTGCACACGATGCACCCGCGCAGGCTGCCTTCGATCAACGCCGAACCGCACATGAGTCGCGTGCTCGTCACATCGCCCTTCGCCGCGACATGCACCTCCCCCGCTGTCTGCACGCTGCGTCCGAACGGGCTCGTGATTTTGAAATCCCGCAGATCCATGTATGCCCCGCAGCCGGGGCACATCGTGCTCTGCGCAGACGTGCTCAGCACCTGCTTGTGCGCGCAGGAAAAGCAGCACACCTCGCGCTCCTTCTCCCCAAGCACCATCCGCGTCAGCTTTGAAAAAAGCGACGGCGCCTTCACGATGCTCTTCTCCCCCGCCAGCGCGCGCTCCAGCGAGTAGTACTCCTGACACTTCCGGCAAACCGTGCTCTTCGCGATCACAGACTCCTCCTGCGTGAACCCGCAATGCGGGCACACGGCGGACATCTTGTCGCTGTTCTTGCGTTCGTTCTTCGCCACGGCGGGATGCTCCGCCAAGGTCGCACGCACCGCATAGGCGGACAATCCACCTGTGCGGCGCGCGCGAAAAACCTTGGAGGGAAAACTGCGCTCCGACTAGCTGCCGGAACGGGCTGCTCCGCCGCGCACGATCTCCGGCTGCTTCATCGCCACCTTGTTCGGCGTCACCTCGGACTTGCCGACAAAAGTCGCGCCGTCCTCGATCACGAGGCGCGTCGCCTTCAGGTCGCCGTAGAGGCTCGCGCGCCCCTTCAGCTCGCAGCGATCCTCGACCGTGATGTTGCCATGCACCTTGCCATAGACAGTCACAGACTTCGTCTTGATCTCGCCCTTGATCTCCGAGTTTTCGCCGACGGTGAGGATGCCCGCGGAATTGATCTCGCCCTCGATCTTTCCGTCCACGGTGAGTTCGTTCAGGAACTTGATTGAGCCTTTGATTTCAACGTCGCTGCTCAGGAGGTTTTTCTGGTTGGTCGTGATGTCTGCCATGGTCTTGTTTGGAGTTGTGTGTTGGAATGGTTTGGCCGTCCGGCAACCCGGCGCGGGCCGGTCTTCAGTCGGAAAATTCAATTTTTCGTCCGAAACCGGGCGGCGAGTATGGGTGCGGGCAAATGAGTGTCAATCACCCTGCGAGTTCCTCCGCGGGGTACATCCAGATTTCGCTCAGAGTCGGGTGATAGTGCGGCGTTTCCGCGAGCTGTCGCGCCGTCGCGCGGAAGCGCATCGCCACGACGATCTCGTGGATGAGTTCCGCCGCGTGCGGGCCCACGCACGCGCCCCCGAGAATCTCGCCGCCGTCCGCAGCGGCGATCAGTTTCACAAACCCGTCAGTCTCGCCCATGCAGAGCGATTTGCCGTGATCGTTGAACGGATAGCTCGCCGCCCGGAATGCAACGCCCGCCTCGCGCAGTTCAGCCTCGCCTCGCCCGACGACTGCGATCTCCGGATCGGAAAACACCACGGACAGCTTCAGCCGGTAGTCGCTCTGCTCCATCGCCTCCGTGCCGCCTGAGATCAGCCGCGCGGCATTCCGCGCTGCAAGTTCGCCCTGCTGGATCGCGATGTGGACGATTTCATACGGTCCGGACACATCGCCCGCGGCGAAAATGTGCGGCTGGCCCGTCTGCTGCGTTGCGCCTGTCGAGGGGCGACCATTTTCGACGCGGATATCCGCAGCATCGAGCGCCAGTCCGCGGGTATTCGGCGAGCGTCCGAGCGCCTGCAAAACTCGCGACGCCTCGGCGATCACAGTCTTCCCGTCGTGCTCGAAAATGATGCGCTTCTTTCCGTCGGCATTTTCAGCACCGACCAGCCGCGTGCCCGTGAACACGCGCACACCGCGGTTGCGCAGCCCGTGCGCGAGCGCTGCGGCGAGATCGGGATCGGTGCCCTTCAGAAGCTGGCCGCCACGCTGGATCAGCGTCACTTCGCGTCCGAGGCCTGAATAGTAAGTTGCAAATTCCACCGCAGTCGCTCCACCGCCGAGAATGATCACCGAGGCCGGAACCTCCGCGCTGTCGAGTGCATCGTCCGTGCTCCAGCAGCCGATCTCCTTCAGCGCCACGAGCGGCGCTTCGCTCACGACCGATCCCGTCGCGAGCAGGAAAGTTTTTGCAGTGATCCGTCGCGTGCCACCGTCGCGCAGCGTCGCTTCGATCGTGTTCGCATCGAGAAATCGCGCCCAGCCCCGCACGAGTTCAAATTTCCCGCCCTGCAACTGCTCCTGCCGGTACGCTGCAAATTCACCGATGAGCCGACGTTTACGCTCAAGAATCTCCGGGCCGCGCACCTCCAGCCCGCTCGCGCGCAGCCCGAATTCCTCAGCGCGGCGCAGCGTGGAAAATCGCGACGCGGATTCGAGCAGCGTCTTGCTCGGCATGCAGCCGCGCAGGATGCACAGCCCGCCGAGCTCCTCCGCGCCGTCCACGACGCCGGTCTTCAACCCGAGTGCCGCCGCCGTGCGCGCCGCCGCGTAGCCCGCACTGCCGCCGCCGATGATCAGGAAGTCAAAGTCCGCGCTCATGGTTTTTCCCGTTCGACATAAAAGAGCCGCTGCATCTGCGTGAAGACAATTTGTATTCCTTGATTCCGTGGATCGCTCTCGTCCTTCGGCGTGATCTGTGTCACGAGGCCGAGTTCGTGCGGCTTCACCTCGCGCAGAAATGACGGCGCCTGCTTCGGATGGTAATTCAGGATTTCGCACATCGGCTCCTTCGGCGCGGCCACGCCCAGCACCTTCTCCGAATTCGTCACGCCGTGCAGCCGGTCGCGCTGTTCGATATCCGCCGAAGGATCCACGATCACCCAGCCCACACGCCGCCGCTGCAAAATCTCCGCCGCCTTCTCCGCATCCGCAGAGAGGAAAAAGCGCGCCGTGTCCACGATGCCCGGCAGGCTCTGATGGCTCGTGCCTGCGACTCCCGGCTGGCCCGACCAGTATGCGATCTGCGGTGAGTACCACCACGGCGAGATGAATCCCGAGCGCTCTCCGCCCTTCATCTTCAGCGCGATCGTCCGCAGCCGCGTCTGCCCGAGCTGATGCCACGCCTGATCCTCCTTCGCCTGATCGAAGATCGCCTCGTTCGCGCCTCCGCGGAGCCGTTCCTTCACCTCCGGCCACCACGATGACAGCATCGGCCACAGGCCGACAGCAAATGCGAGCCACGCAATCCGCACATCGCGAAATGCACGCAGTTGCCACGGCAGCGACACGGCAAAAGTGACCAGCAGAAAATATCCCCAGCGCCGCTGCCACGCAGTCAGCGCAAAGAGGATCACAAATCCGCCGAGCAGCACGAACGCGCAGCGGTCCTCCCGGCCCGCGAGGCACAGCAGCACGGGGGTCGCCAGCACGAGCAGGCCGAGCCATTGCCACAGCAGCGGCTCCGTCGGCTTCAGCGGGCGCAGTTCAAGGATCGTCGAGGACCAGCGTCCGAAATTTTCCCGCAGCTCCGCACCGGGAACGTCGATGCGCCAGCCGTCCACAAGCAGGCCGAGCAGGAAAAATCCAAACAGCGCAATCCATTCGCCGCGGCTGCCCACGCCGAGCAGCGTCTTCCGTTCGCGCAGGAGCCGGGCGGTAATCACCGGCACGAGCAGCACGAGCGGCTCGTAGAGCGACACCCAGAGCGCAAGCCCCCAAGCGGAACCTGCCGCGATACCCCAGGCGCGGTGCGATTTTTTTGCATCGTCCTCCGGACGGATGAGCCACAGCTCGCAGCCGAGCGCGACCGCGAGCAGAAACATGAGCAGCGACTGGTGATCCGGCCTCCCAAGCACCGCGCCATGCACCGCGACCGGGCTCAGTGCAAAAAGCAGCACCATCGCGCTGCGAAACCGCAACTGCATCGCACCCGCCCACCACCACAGCCACGCCGCGGTGAGCACGCCGAGCAGCGGCGAGATCAGCGCGCCGGCGACATCGAGCGTCTGCGCGTGGAAAGTATTTTTCCACTGCGGGTCGGTGATCTTGAAGGCGAGATCCACGGCGGGCTTCAGCCCGACGATCATCCAGTCGAGCAGCGCCGTCGTGTGCGGTGTGACGCCCTGCGGCCAGTTTTCGAAATCGTGATGCCGGATGATCCAGTGGCCCTCGTGGACCATCTTCGCGCGCGTCATGCGCGAGTAGCAGTCGCCATCCACGAAGAACACGCCGCCATCGTGGAAAATCTGCGGGCGGTTGTGGCACCGCGCGGCAAACGTGAGCACGAGCAACAGCAGCAGCACGAGGCGGCCTGTCCACTTTTTCCAAATTGGATTCACCCCTGCATTGATGCTCACTGCGCGTCCTTCACGCATCGGAAGCCGATCCACTCAGCGGAAAAGTCCGGCGCTTCCTTCCCTCGCACCGACACGCGGCACTCCTCCGCCGCACTCAGAAATGATCCGCCGCGCACGACGCGCTTCGACACGCCCGGCTCGGTAGGATCGCTGCCCGTCTCCGGCCCGCGCGGATTCTTGTGCGCGGCAAAATTCGGATCCGGTCGGAGCTGCGCGTAGTAGTCGTGCTGATACCAGTCCGCGCACCACTCGGCGGCATTGCCCGCGAGATCGTGCAGCCCCGATCCGGTTGCCGGAAAATGCGCGACCTGCGCGAGCCCCGCAAATCCATCGAGCGCGTCGTCCTTCAGCGGAAAATCTCCCTGCCACGAATTCGCGTGCCATTTTCCGCCCTCGGCGATCTCGCCGCCCCACGGATAGCGCGTGAGCAGCACGCCGCCGCGCGCCGCGCATTCCCATTCCGCCTCGGTCGGGAGCCGCTTGCGTGCCCACTTGCAGTATGCGAGCGCATCATCGTGGCTCACATGCACGACCGGAAATCTCTCCTTTCCCCCGATATCGCTGCCCTCCCCGCGCGGCCTTCGCCAGCTCGCTCCCTCGACGAATGCGATCCACGTCCGCCGGTTCGCAGCCTTCGCATCCAGACCCCGCTTGAAGCACCACGAGCCCGCCTGCGCCTGTCCTTGCCGCTTGATCTCCGCCGTCGTGAGGTAGCCCGTCGCCTTCACGAACCGCGCAAATTCCGCATTCGTCACCTCGGCGCGATCCAACCAGAACGGGTTCACGCTCACGTTGTGTTTCGGCTGCTCGTCGCGCGCCCCGTCGTTCGCGCCCATCTCAAACGAGCCGCCCGCAACCCGCACCATGTCGCTGCCCGCGCGCTGATCGCGCGACTGCATCTCGCGATCGCGCATGATGCGCTTTGCCTCCGGCACGAGCCAGGCGAGCACCATCGTGATCGCCGCCACGACGATCACGCCGAAGATGATCCCTGCTCGCCGCACCGCCCGCGCTGTCTCCGAGGCTTCGCTCACGGCAGATCCTTTACGCAGCGAAATCCCGTGTTCTGGAATTCCGTGTCCGGCGCGACCTTCATCCGCGTCGCAGGGCGGTAGCCACGGCAATAGTTGTCCGCGCACATCCACGAGCCGCCGCGCGTCACGCGCTCCGCTGTCGTCACATATTTCGTCGCCTCCACGAACACCTCGAACTGCGCATTCGTCACCGAGGTCTTGTCCATGAAAAACGGCCTCAGCGTGACCTCGTGCACTGGCTGCTCGTCGGACGAGCCGTCCTTGCTGCCCATGGAAAATTTCCCGCCCTTGATGAGCACCATGCCCTCGGGCGGCGCAGGATCGGCGGCATGCACGAGGCAAGTCGCGCCCATGAGAATTGCGGACAGCAGGGAGAATTTCATCGGCAGGAGAACTAGTCAGGAAAGCTGCGGGCCGCAACCTTCACCGCGCGCGAACGGAGCAGTTTCGGAAGCGAGAGCCTGTGCTCCCCGACAGTCGCCATCACACCGCGCCCAGCACACGCGCGAGGATCGCCGCGGCTTCTCCGATCTCCTCCCGCTTCACGTTCAGCGCCGGCAGCCAGCGGATCGCGTGCGTACCGCTCGGGATCGTGAGCAGCCCGGCGTCGTGCAGTTTTTCCACGAGAAAAAGCGCGGGCGACTTTCCCTCGGAAAGTTTCGCGCGCTGCGCAAAGTCGGCAGCAAGCTCGATCCCGATCATCAGACCGAGGCCTCGCACTTCCGCAATCAACGGCGACGAAATTGCACGCAGCACCGTGAGCGCGTGCGCGCCGAGCGCCGTCGCATTTGCGAGCATCCCCTCCTCCTCGATCACCGCGAGCACCTCGCTTGCGCCCGCGCACACGAGCGGCGTGCCGCCGAAAGTCGTCCCGTGCGTGCCGGGCCCGAGCAGGTCGCACAGCTTCTTCACCGTGCCGTCCTTCAGCTTCACCGCGCGCTCATTCACCCAGATCGCGCCGAGAGGGAATCCGCCCGCGATCCCTTTCGCCCAGCTCACGGCATCCGGCATCACGTCGGGTGCGATGGATGTCCATCCGCACCATTCGCCCGTGCGCCCGAGGCCGCACTGCACTTCGTCAAACATCAGCAGCAGATCCCGCTCGTCGCACAGTTCCCGCGCGGCGCGCAAAAATTCCGCGCTCGCGGGATGAACGCCGCTCTCACCCTGCACCGGCTCGATGAGCACCGCAACCGTGCCCGGCACGTCCACAGCCGATTGCAGCGCCGCGATGTCGTTGAACGGCACATGCCGGAACCCCTCGACCATCGGCTCAAATCCCTTCTTCACCTTCTCCTGCCCCGTCGCGGAAATCCCCGCGAGCGTCCGCCCGTGAAAGCTGCCGAGCATCGTCACGATCCCGAACCGATGCGTGTCCGATTGCACGACTTCCCCGACCGAGTGCTTCGGCGGCGGCGGCGCTCCGTCGTTGCCGTATTTCCGCGCAAGCTTGTACAGTGCCTCATTCGCCTCCGCGCCGGAGTTGCAGAAAAAAACTTTCCCGCCCGCGCCGACGAGCCGCGTGAGCCGCTCCGCGAGCAGCGCCTGCGGCCGCGTGTAGTACAGGTTCGACGTGTGCACGAGCGTCGCCACCTGCTCCTGAAGCACACGCACTACGCGCGGATGGGCGTGCCCGATGCTCGTCACCGCAATGCCCGCGCCGAAATCGAGATACCGTTTTCCCTCTTCGTCCCACACCTCGCAGCCGCGCCCGCGCGCGAGGCGCAGGTCGAAGCGCCCGTAGGTCGGGATCACATGCCGGTCGTAGAGTTCGCGCGTGGATGTCTGGCTGTCGTGCATTTTGAAAAGGCGGCGAACATTGCGTCCCCGCGTACGGATGCGAGCGAAAAAGCAAACCTCGCGCGCGTCCGCAACGATCTGCGCAGCGGTTGATGTGAAAGCATGCTCGTGTCCGAATGAAGGCGCAGCAGAGCCGGTGGAGCGCGCCGCTCCGCGCGCGCTTCTTTTGGCTGCAAGCAAGCCTTCCAACACAGACCGAAACGCGCGCGGAGCAACCCGTTCCACCACGCCGCCCAGTCTCATGGCGGCTACCATTTGAGTTAAATCTCCCTGGCTCCGCTTGTGAAAGCGCGGGCTGATTCCGCTGCGCGAAAATGCATTGCGTGCCCGCGCTTTCACAAGCGCGGCTACGGACGCATCACGCAGCGCCGCCCGCTTCTTCGACCGCGGCGACTCCCTCGCTGTGCAGATCGCCGCTCTTGCCGAATGCCTCGGCGATGCTCGGCACCGGCGTCGCATTTTCCGCGCCGAGAATGTCGCGCCCCTCATGCGCCTCGCTGCGCGCGCGGAATTTCACGCCCACGAGCTTCGACACGCCGTGCTCCTCCATCGTCACGCCGTAGAGTGCGTCGGCGCGCGCGATAGTGCGCTTGTTGTGGCTGATGACCACGAACTGCGACTGCGCCACAAAGCGATCGAGGATCTTGATGAACCGGCTGATGTTCGATTCGTCGAGCGGCGCGTCCATTTCGTCCAGCACGCAGAACGGCGACGGCTTCACCATGTAGATCGAAAACAGCAGCGCGACGGCCGTCATCGTCTTCTCACCGCCCGAGAGCAGCGTGATGCTCTGGAGCTGCTTGCCCGGCGGCTTCGCGATGATCTCGATGCCGCTCTCCAGCGGGTCCTCCTCCATCGAGAGCACGAGGTTCGCCTGCCCGCCGCCGAAGAGCTCCTTGAACATCTCCTGGAAGTTCACGCGGATCTTTTCAAACGTGTCCGCAAACAGCGTCTTCGTCGTCGTGTTGATCTTGTTGATGACGTCCGTGAGCTCGTTCTTCGCGGCGATCGTGTCGCCGATCTGCTGCTCGAGGAAAGTGTGGCGCTGTTCGAGTTCCTCGAACTCCGCGATGGCGTCGAGATTCACCGGGCCCATGCTCGCGAGTCGCGTGTCGAGTTCGCGCACGATGGTCTCGATGCGCGCCCAGTCGAGATCCTCGGCCACCGGGATTTCGATGCTCTCGCCTTCTTCGGCTGGCTCGGGTGCCGCTTCGGTTGCGGGCTCGGGCTCGATTGCCTGCGGCGCGGAATCGTCGGACTGCACCTCAAATTTCCGCACGCGCTTGCCGATTTCACGCACGCACGCGTTCAGCGCGTAGCTGTCGGGAGTGAATTCACGCAGGTCCACCTGATACCGTTTCGAAATGTGATCATGGATCGCGTTGGCCCGGAGCTCGAGTTGCGTCACGCGGACTTCCAGCGCGCCGCGCTGCTCCACGCAATGGCTCTGCTCGCGCCGCAATTCGCGGAGGGCCTCCGCGATTTCCTGCGCCGAGGCCGT
>Ga0208856_1000354_pt1 | contig 18355 bp, 16 predicted proteins | sample LakMenEpi13Jul12_FD_150690 | JGI IMG/M metagenome (GOLD analysis project Ga0208856, IMG submission 150690) | Freshwater microbial communities from Lake Mendota, WI - 13JUL2012 deep hole epilimnion (SPAdes) | ecosystem: Environmental > Aquatic > Freshwater > Lentic | place: Lake Mendota, Madison...
CCCCGCGGCTCGGGGCAACCTTGGCTTGCCCCGCAGCCGCGCAAGCGAAAATCGGCAGGATGCCGATGTTTCGCGTAAAGCTAGTGCTGCAGCTTCTTGTGGCGAAAGCGGTGCGGCTCGTCGGCAGCGACGCCCAGCCGCTCCTTGCGGCCCCGCTCGTAGACCTCGAAGTTGCCCTCGCACACGTGCACGTAGCCATCGCCTTCGAAGGCGATGATGTGCGTCGCCAGCCGGTCGAGGAACCAGCGATCGTGCGTGATCACGACGACCGAGCCGGCGAAGCTCGAAATGCCCTCTTCCAGCGACCGCAGCGTGTCCACGTCGAGGTCGTTCGTCGGCTCGTCGAGCAACAGCAGGTTCGCCCCGCCACGGAGCAGCTTCGCCAGGTGCACACGGTTGCGTTCGCCGCCTGAAAGCGTGCCCACCTTCTTCTGCTGGTCGGGCCCCATGAAGTTGAACTTCGCCACGTAGCTGCGGGCATTCACCGTGCGCTTGCCGAGTTCGATCGTGTCGTGGCCGCCCGAGATTTCCTCGAACACGGTCTTGTTGGGATCGAGCGCGTCGCGATTCTGATCCACATAGCCGATGTCGACGGTCGCTCCCACCTTGATCGTGCCGGAATCAGGCTTCTCTTGGCCCACGAGCATGCGAAAGAGCGTCGTCTTGCCGGCACCATTGGGCCCGATGATGCCCACGATGCCACCCGGCGGCAGCTTGAACGACAGGTTCTCGAAGAGCACTTTGTCGCCGAACGCCTTCGAGATGTTGTCGACGTCGATCACCTGATCGCCGAGCGAGCGGCTCGCCGGAATGAAGATCTCGATCTCCGAATCGCGGGCCGCCGCCTGCTCAGCGGCAAGTTTTTCATATGCCGAAACACGGGCCTTGCTCTTGGCCTGCCGGGCCTTGGGGCTCATCCGAATCCACTCGAGCTCCTTGTCGAGCGTCTTCTGCCGAGTGCTCGCCTGCTTCTCCTCCATCTCGAGACGTGCCTTCTTCTGCTCGAGCCACGACGTGTAGTTGCCCTCAAACGGGATGCCGCGGCCGTGGTCCACCTCGAGAATCCACTTGGCCACGTTGTCGAGGAAGTAGCGGTCGTGCGTCACGGCCACCACGGTGCCCGTGTACTCGGCCAAATGACGTTCCAGCCAGTCGACGCTCTCTGCATCGAGATGATTCGTCGGCTCGTCGAGGAGCAGGAGGTCAGGCTTTTCGAGCAGCAACTTGCACAGTGCCACCCGCCGCCGCTCGCCGCCCGAGAGGTTCGCCACGGACCAGTCGCCGGGTGGAAGGTTCATTGCATCCATGGCAATCTCCACCTGCCGGTCGAGATCCCAGAGATTCTTCGCGTCGATCTCGTCTTGCACCGTGGCCTGCTCGGCAAGGAGTTTCTCCATCTCCTTGTCGTCGAGCGGCTCTCCGAGCCGGGCATTGATCTCCTCGAATCGTCGCAAGATGGCCCGGGAATGGTCCACGGCGTCCATCACGTTCTCGAACACCGTCTTCGTCGGATCGAGCTTCGGCTCCTGCTCCAGATAGCCCGCGGTGTAGCCGTCGGCCAGGCGCGTCTCGCCGTCATACTCCTTGTCGATGCCCGCCATGATCTTCATGAGCGTGCTTTTGCCGGCGCCGTTGCGGCCGAGCAGGCCGATCTTCGCCCCCGGGTAGAAGGCGAGGTTGATGTTCTTCAGCAGCTCGCGCTGGCCAAACTTTTTGTTGAGCTCGGTGATCTGATAGATGAAGGCGGGACCCATGCGATGCATTGCACTCCGTGCGCGGAACAGAAACACATGTCCGTCGAGCGGGCGAAGACGGGAAGCAATCCCGCATCGGACGCCGCGGCACCTCGTTGCACGGGGTGCCTGCGTGGTCTACGATTCCGCTGAACGCGACTAGAGACGAGTATACAGGAGCCGCTCGCCATGGCTGAGTACGCCAATCCCGACGTGCTGGTTTCCACCGAATGGGTGGCAGGACACCTGCACGACCCCAAGGTGCGGATCGTGGAATCCGACGAAGACCGGGCACTTTACGTGCAGGGGCACGTGCCCGGGGCAGTGGAAATCGACTGGATCACCGATCTCCAGGACGCCCTCTGCCGCGACTACATCGACAAGGCGGCCTTCGAGAAACTGTGCGCCGAGCGTGGCATCTCCAACGACACGACGGTCGTGTTCTACGGCGACAAGAGCAACTGGTGGGCATGCTACGCCTTCTGGGTGTTCAAGCTCTATGGCCACAAAGACTGCCGGATCATGAACGGCGGCCGCAAGCGTTGGGAGCTCGACGGCCGGCCGTGGTCGAGCGAGCGGGTGAGCTATCCACACGCCCACTACACCGCATCCGAGCAGGACGGTTCGATTCGGGCCCTGCGCGACGAGGTGCTCAAGCACTGCAAGGCCGGCAAGCAACTGCTCGACGTCCGCAGCCCCGAAGAATATCGCGGCGAACGGATGCACATGCCCGACTATCCCAACGAAGGCGCCTGCCGCGGCGGCCACGTGCCCGGGGCCGTGAACGTACCCTGGCCGATGAACTGCAACGACGACGGCACCTTCAAATCGGTGAAAGAACTCGAAAAGCTCTACATCAAGGAGCTGAAGATGAAGCGGCGGTCGCCGACGATCGCCTACTGCCGCATCGGTGAGCGATCGAGCCTGACGTGGTTCGTACTGACCTACCTGCTCGGCTTCGGCAACGTGAAGAACTACGACGGCTCCTGGCTCGAATGGGGCAATTGCGTTCGCGTGCCGATCGCAAAGGGTGCCGAACCTGGCCACTTTGCCGCTGTCTCCGCCTGAGCTCATCGCCCCCATGCCCAGCGTGCAAGAACGCCTCGACTCGGTCATCGCGGAGTTCGCCGACCTCGATGGCCGCGAAAAACTCCAACTGCTGGTCGATTTTGCGAAGGGCCTCCCTCCGCTGACGGCCGAATACCAGGCCCGCAAGGCTGCCGAAGACCGCCGGGTGCACGAGTGCCAGACGCCGGTCTTTCTCTGGATGGAGGCCGACGACGGCAGGGCGCGACTCGTCGCCGAGGTGGCTCCCGAAGCCCCCACCGTGAAGGGCTTCGTGGCGATTCTCGCCGAGGCGGTCGCCGGCCGGCCCCTCGCCGAGGCCGCGGCGCTCGGTGACGACATCTTGGAACGCATGGGTCTTGCCGATGTGCTCGGCATGATGCGGGCCCGCGGGCTGCACACGATCACGAGCCGCGTCCGCAAGGGCCTGCTCGAACACGCTGCATCCACTCCGTCCTAAGTTGCTCTGACGTTGTCCGGGGGTTTGTCATGATGGCGATGCGACTGGTCGCAGGGATCGATCTCGGCGGCACGGCGATCAACTACACGTTTCTCGACGAGACTGGTCACTTTCGCCTCGACGGCCTGTGCGAACACCCCGCCCGCAGCGTGGACGGACCCGATGTGTGCCTGGCCCAGATCGCCGACGGGCTCTCCATGGCGGCCGATCGGGCCGGCATCAACCTTGCGCACGTCGTCGCCATCGGGCTCGATACCCCGGGGCCGGCGACGGCGGCCGGAGTGTTGAGCCGCCGAGGATCGACGAACTTCGTGCATCCGGCCTGGGCCGGCTTCGACATCCGTGGCGGTGTGGAGCAAAAGCTCGGCAGGCCGGTGGTGTATCTCAACGACGGCAACGCCGCCGCCCTCTGGGGCCATGTGTCGATCTTTGGCTCCGACAACCGGGCCACGAGCGTGTCGGCGATCATCGGCACGGGGCTCGGGGGTGGCGTCATCGCCGCCGGGCACGTGGTCACCGGCCGCAACGGCTTCGGCGGAGAACTTGGGCACGTGCTCATTCCCTGGCAGGCGATTCCCGGCATCGAGGGCATCACGCCGGACTGCAACTGCGGCCGCACCGGCGACCTCGAATCGCTCTGCTCGCTCACGGCCATCCGCCGCACGCTGCTGCCCTTTTTCCTGGCCAAGCACCCGGGCCACACGCTGGCCGGGCTCGATCCAGCCGAGGCTGCGAAGCAGGTGCGCGGGCTCGCCGTCCGCGGCGATTCCATGTGCCGCGCGATTTTTCAGGTGCAGGCGCGGGCGCTGGGGCTCTTCTTCGACGAGATGATCAACGTCTTCGACCCCGACGCCCTCATCGTCGGCGGTGGCGCCCTCGAGGCATCGCCGGAGTTCCAACGTTGGTTTCTCGACGAAATTCGAGCCGGCATGCCTCCCCAGCGGGCCGAGCAGGAGGGCATTCGCCTGCACGTGATCCCCAACGGCGACACCGCCGGCGCGCGGGGCGCGGCCCTCGAAGCGGCCCACATCGCACGCGGCTGACGGCCGGCTACGCGACCCGGTCGATCACCGGCAGGGCAGGCAGACCGTTTGATTGGACCCGGAGCGCCGGGGCAGGGGAGGGCCGCGGATCGTCGGCCTGCTTCCGCCGCGGCGGCCCGAAGAACATGAGCCGGGCCGTCGCCAGCAAGCCACCGAGCGAACCAAACGTCGCCTCGACCGCCGCGGGCTCGTAGCCGCAATGCACCATGCAGTCCTGACACTTCGCATTGCCGCTGGCCCGACCGTAGGCATCCCAATCGGTCTCTTCCATCAGTTCACGGAAGGTCTTGGCATGGCCTTCGTCGAGCAGATAACAGGGTTTTTGCCAGCCGAAAAGGTTGTAGGTCGGCGTTCCCCACGGACGGCATTCGAGATCCCACGCGCCTTTGAGAAACTCGAGGAACACGGGCGACTGGTTGAACTTCCAGCGGGCCGGCGCGTCGGCCAGAATCCGCCGAAAGAGCGACTGGCTCCGTTGCCGACGCAAAAAGTGCTCCTGATCGGGAGCCTTGGCATACGAATACCCGGGCGAGATCATCATTCCCTCGACGCCCAAGGCCATCACCTCGTCGAAGAACCGCCGATAGCGGGCCGGGTCGGCATCGGAGAAGAGCGTGGAGTTGGTGGTGACCCGAAACCCGGCCTTCCGCGCCGCACGAATCGCCGACACAGCCATGTCGTACACCCCCTCACGGCACACCGCGTGGTCATGTTCCTCACGCGGGCCGTCGAGATGCACCGAGAAGGCGAGATATGGCGACGGCGTGAAGTGCGGGAGCATCTCCTCGAGCTTCAGGGCATTCGTGCAGAGATAGAGATACTTTTTCCGGGCAACGATGCCGGCCACGATCTGTTCGATCTGCGGATGCAGGAGCGGTTCTCCCCCGGGGATCGACACGACCGGCGCGTCGCACTCGTCGACAGCGTTGAAGCACTGCTCGGGCGTGAGGTGCGAGCGCAGGATCTCCGTGGGATGCTGAATCTTGCCGCAGCCGCCACAGGCCAGGTTGCACCGAAACAACGGCTCGAGCATCAGCACGAGCGGGTAGCGCGGGTTGCCCCGCAACCGCTGCACGGCCACGTGCCGGAGCACCGCGATCATTTGCCCGACGGGAACACTCATGCCACACGCTCCCGTGCGATGCCGATCTCCGCACCCGCTCGCCGCGCGACCGACCATCGGGCGAGGGACATGAGCGGGAAGTAGATCGGATAGTAGTGATAACGGAGATAAAAAACCTTCGGAAAGCCGGTGCCCGTGAAAGCTTGTTCGTCCCAGCCACCGTCCTCGGCCTGCCGCGTCACGAGCCACTGCACGCCGCGTCGGGCTTCACGGCCATGCGCCCGCCCAGCCGCCACGAGCCCGGCGATCGCCCAGGCCGTCTGCGAAGGCGTCGGCACGCCCACGCCGGCAAGCCGTTCGTCGGCATAGCTCTCGCAGGTCTCGCCCCAGCCGCCGCACGGCTGCTGATGGCAGGCGAGCCAGTCGGCACCGCACGAGACGGCCGGATCCTCCGTCGACAGGCCGACCGCCCGCAGCCCTTCGATGGCCTGCCATGTGCCGTAGACATAGTTCACACCCCAGCGGCCGAACCACGAGCCGTCGGCCCGCTGCGCACCGCGTAGGTAGGCCACGCCGCGGTCCACAGCCGGATGACCGGTTTGCAGGCCGAGCTTGCCGAACGCCTCGAGCACACGGCCGGCGAGGTCGGGCGAACTCGGATCGATCATCGCATTGTGGTCAGCAAACGGCACCTTGCAGAGCAGTTCGCAGTCGTTGTCACGATCGAAGGCTCCCCAGCCGCCGTCGGAATTCTGCATCGCTTCGAGCCAGCGAGTGGCTCTGGCCACGGCGGCCTCGACGCGGCCGAGGCGTCGTGAGCCCTCGACACTCCGGGCCTGATCCATGCCGAACGATGTCCGCCAGGTGGCCAGGGCGATCACCACCATCGCCGTGTCGTCGACATCGGGATAAAACCGATTGGCATACTGAAAACACCAGCCCGACGGCGCCGTCGCCCCGGCCGATTGAGACCAGTCGCCCGGCGAGAGCACCTCCCGATCGAGGAGCCAGTCGACAGCCGCGACAGTCCGCGCCGCATCGAGCTCATGCCTCGGTGTGCCATTCGCTGCGGCCGCCACCGCCGCGTCGGAAAGTGCCCTGACGCAAATGGCGGTGTCCCACACCGGAGATCGACACGGCTCGAGCCGCGTGGTGCCGTCGGGCTGGGGCTCGACCAGCCGCTCGAGCTGACGCCAGCACTCCTGCACCTCCGGCGAGTCGTCTTCACAGCCCAGCGACTTGAGCGCCACGATGCTCCACACGATCGGTGGAAAGATCGCCCCCAGGCCGTCGCTGTCGGCAAATCGTTCGAGCATCCAGCGCCGGCAGGCCATCACCGCCCGGCTGCGGAGCGGACGCAGGCCGAGCGCTTCGCAGGCCTTCACCACGCGGTCGACGGCGCGGAAGAACCGCGCCCAGACATCGCCAGCGCTCGCCGGCGGGCAGCGGCCGCGATCCTGTCGGGAAAACAGCTCCGCGATGCCCCGGCCCGCCGGCAGCTGGCGCACCGGCTTGAAGGCCCACATCAGCGACAGCGGCACGATCATCGTGCGCGACCACGCCGAAACCCGATCGAGGTTCACGGGAAACCATCTCGGCAAGAGCACCATTTCTGGCGGCACCGCCGGACACGCGGAGTATGGCACCTGCCCAAGGAGCGCGAGATAAAACTTCGTGAAACTGTTGACGGCCCACGGTCCACCGGCAGCCACAATCGCAGCCCGAGCACGCACGAGGGGCTCGCTCTGCGGGTCGTGCCCGAAGATTTTGAGCGCGAGATACGCCTTCACGCTCGCGCTCACGTCGACGGGCCCGCCCGGGTGAATGGCCCAGCCCCCCGTCGGAAGCTGCTCGGCAAGAATCCGGCGGCACGCGCCCGGCGCGTGTGGATCAGCCGTTCGGCCTGCCCAGGCCAGTATCAGGAGGTATTCGCTCTCGAGGATCGTGTCGCCCTCGAGCGGCCCACGCCAATGGCCGTCGATCGACTGGCGCTCGGCAAGCCACTGGCTCGTGCGGCATGCGGCGTCGGCGGCGAGATCGGCTTCGCGATCGGCCGAATCCACCGGGCTTGGCTGGCCGGATAGTTGCAGCACCTCGCGTACCGCGGCCCGGCGTTCACGAGCACGGGCCACTCCGGCCCGCACCACGCCCGCTGCGGGAATCGCGCCCGCGGCAGAATCGACGTCACCCTCGCCCTGCTGCCATGCGGGCACCCGCGCCCGCGATTGAACGGACGATCCTTCGTAGCTCATAGGGGGCATCCATGCTCCAAACGAACCGGGCTCGACCATGAGCCCGACACTGAGTGGGTGGGAGGATAGAGAAAGCCGGAAACACCGACAAGGGCAGCGCAGGGCGAATCCGGGGGCGTGTCAAACAGGGCGCCCTGGCGAAACCTTGCCGGGCGAGCCTTGCGGCAGCCGCACGGTCACCGTCGTGCCGACCCCCACCCGCGACGACAACACGACGCTCCCGCCGCTCGCCTCGATAAACCGCCACGCCTTCGACAGCCCGAGCCCCGCGCCCCGGCCGGCCTCACGGCCGCTGAAAAACGGATCGAACGCCCGCTGGATCGTCGCGTCGTCCATTCCAGCACCGTCATCGATGATCGCCACGTCGCACCATGCGGGATCGCCGACGACCACGCCGGGAGCGACCACGACACTGCCCCCATCCACGGCCGCCTCCACGGCATTGGTGACGATCGCCCGCAACGCCTCCTCCACCTGACCTCGGTCGACGATCACGGTCAACGCAGCCGCGCCGCGCGCCTCCAGTCGCACCCGACGCGCTCCAGCCAGCGGGGTCACAGCCTCCATCACGGCGGCGAGCAGCGTGTCGAGATCGACTTCGCCGGGCGCTGCCTTCGGCGGCCGGGCGAAGAGCATCAGGCCGCCGATCATGTCGCGGGCCCGAAACGACTGGTCGACGATCGTCGCCAGCCGCCGTCTGCGTTCGGTATCCCGCTCACCGATCAAAAGCGACTGCGCACGGGTGGCGATGTTGGCGAGCGGATTATTGATCTCGTGCCCGGCCCCGTAGGCCAACTCACGGGCGGCTTCGAGCCGGGCCGCATGCAGCGACTCCGCAAACTCCGCATCGAGCCGTGCGAATGCCTGCATCCGCCCGATCGCTTCGGTGAGCAAGAGCGCCTCGGCCGATGGCCCCGCCACCACCGACACGGCCGCCACCCGAACGCCTGCGGGAGCCGCTCCCACGACAAGATCATCGGCCACACGCCGCAAGAGCCTCCGCGACGGGCCACGCGCGGGCTGACCGCTCCACGACTCCCCAGGTTCGACCGTCGACAACCAGGCCGACACGGTCGCATCATCTCCGACGAGCGCACGCCAGTGGCCGGCATCGTCGGTGTCGGCAAGCACGGCCCTCGCCAGGCCCAGACAGGCCTGGCGAGGGACCGGCATTGCGACCGGCTCGCACGACACCGGCGTGAGCGACCGCGGACGAACCACGAGCCACGCACCAGAATCCTGCGACACCTTGAAACTCCGTGAGCATCTCCCGCCGGGGCGAGCCCGGCGGACCGTCAGGAACCCGCGGCCACCGACTCGATGTCGAGCAGCCCGCAGATCCGGTCGACGAGCACCTCGGCCTCGAACGGCTTCTGGAGAAACTCGTTGGCCCCGGAGGCCTTGAGATCTTCGATCTTGTCGGGCTCGCACATGCCCGAGATGCAGATGATCCGCACCTCGTCCATGGTGGAGTCGCTGCGCACCCGCTGGCAGACTTCCTTGCCGTTGATGTCGGGCAGCATCACGTCGAGCACGATCAGGTCGGGACGGTAGTCCTTGACCATCATGCCGGCGTCGAAGCCGTTGTTCACGCTTCGCGTCTCGAAGCGACCGTCACGCTCGAGCACGTCGGTGATCAGCTCGACGAGATCCTGGTCGTCGTCGACCACGAGAATCTTCCGCCGGCCGCTCTCGAGCGCGTCGGTGGGAATGCCATTGTCCCGCATGAACAGGAACAGCTGGTCGCGGGGAATCCGCCGGAAGCGGCTGCCCGGAACCCGAAATCCCTTCAACTGTCCCGAGTCGAAGCAGCGAATGATCGTCTGCTGACTCACCTTGCAAATCTTGGCGGCTTCGCCAGTCGTGTACACAGTCTTCTGCATTGAGGCCTCCTTGTTGCCGTCCGAAAGGAACCAAGCTTCGGGGGGGAAGCGTCCGGAGCATCCAGCTCCCGATTGACCGCTGCCCTGCTTGCCATCCTTGCCCGATACCTGACTCTACAGCCATCTTGCGCAGTGAGTCAATATCGCCTCGCTCGCCGCAAACACCTTTACGGCAACACTTTCGGTAAAGGCCCAGGAGCGACGATTTCGAGCAACTCGACCGCAGGCACGCCATCGAGCGCGATCTCCGCCACTCGCCCGAACGTCTGGCACGCCGTGCGCGGGCCCGGATCTTCAGGGCCAAACGCAGCCCGCAACCGCGGGCCACTCTCGACCCGGAGAAGGCCCACACGCTGCACTTCAAGCAACATTCCGGCCGCGATCAGCACGCGGCCGAGCGGCACCCGGCCGGCGCGGATCTGGACGGCCACTTCGGCAGACACTCTCGTCAAATCGATTCGCACGATCCCATGTTGCACCACCTGCCCATTCGCCGCCCGCAGGAGAATCTCCCGCTCGTACCAGTCTCGACCATCCGCCGCCGCCCCACTGGCGTCGTGAACCGCCAAAACTGCGACGCTGACCGGTCCGCCGTAAAACCGCTCCATCGCCACCGTCATGTGGCTGGCGTGATCGAGAAGCTCGGCGAATGGCGGCGGCAGCGCTGAACCCTTCACGGAGCAGAGCCGGGCAAACTCCTCGGTCGGCTCATAGAACCGCGATACGAGTTGCAGCGCCCGGGCCTCGTCGTCAGAGCCCTCAGCCCCGGCCTCCGCTCCACCCCGGTCACTGGCCCGGTCACTGTCCCGCATGCGGAGCCCGCCCCTGATCCGGGAGGCCTCCATATTGAGCAGCAGCCTGCTCCGGCACCGCGAGATCGAGCAAAAACTCGAGCACGTCGCGCAGCCGGCCCGTGCCACACGTGGCGGCCGCCTCCGCAGCCAGGCGGCGTTGTTCCTCCACGATCGCGGCGGCCCGCACGAACACGTCGGCCTGCTGATAGACCTCCCGGGCCGCTTCGAGGGCTTTCGTCACCTGCGCCTGATCGGCGGCGCCGGCAGCCTCACCGGCCAGCGCGGCCAGCCGATCCATCGCAGCCCCGGACAGCCGCTCGAGCGCCAAGGCCCACATCACAGTGGGCCGCCCGCCGAGCAAGTCCCCAGCTGCTTGACGATCATTTTCGAGATCGCCGCACCAGTCTTTGAGGTCGTTGAGCACCTGAAAGCCGGTGCCCACGTGCAGGGAATAGCGGGCAATCGCGCCGGCCGCCTCGGGCTGCACGCCTGCCAGCCGGATTCCCATGGCCACCGCTGCCTCGAAGGCCGGCGAGGTCTTGAGGCCGTAAATCTCGAGGGCGGCGGCCGGGGTGAGCCGCTTGTCCGACGCATCCCGCCACCACAGTTCGGCACCTTGGCCGCGGGCCAGCCGCACGTGCGCGTCGGCCAACAGCGCGACGAGATCCCGCTGCGTGGCGGCATCGACCCCAGGGAGCGTCGCCACGATCCTGTAGCCGAGCCCGAGCAGGTAGTCGCCCGCATTGATGGCCGACGGCACCCCGTGGTCGAGATGGAGCGTGGGGCGGCCATACCGCATCGTGTCGGCGTCTTCGATGTCGTCGTGAATCAGCGACGCCTTGTGGAAGATCTCGATCGCCACGGCCACTGCCTTCACGGCCTCGCGCACGGCCGCCGACTGCCGCACCGACCCAGACCGATCAGCCTGCACGGCATCGAACGCCGCGAGGGCGATGAACGGCCGCAGAAACTTTCCGCCTCTGGTGAGGTAGTCGCCCGACATCGCCGCCGTGGCGTCGAGCGGCTGCCAAGCGCCGGAGCCCGGCGTGGACGGCCCGAAGGCGCCCGGGCTGCCACACCGCTCGGCCAGATCGGCGAGCGCCGGGCCCGAAAACATCTCGGCAGCTTCTCGCAAGAGCGGCAGGTAGTCACCGACCGGAGCCGCGGCACCGCCGGCGACGCCGAGCAGCCCCAGCACCCACTCCACGTCGAGTGCCGCCGCCGCTTGAATTTCGCTGCAAGACTTGCCGCTCGCCCCGGCGGCCGCGGCCACGTCGTACGGCACCGCGGCGATCGGCAGCGAGAAGGCAGGCAGCATGGCAAAGGCTTTTTCGAGATGCGACAGCTTCGCCACTCCCAGAATGCCGTCGTATTGGCCGGTGAGCAGGGCGCCGATGGCGGGCACGGCCCGCTCCGTCGATTCGACGACCCAGCCGCTCTCCCGGGCCGCCGACCAGATCGTGCCGATCGAGCACGACGGCCCGCAGACCTTCGGCGCGTTGCCGCCGTCGGCCGCAGCCGGGGCCGCCGGACAGTCCGGCAAGAGCAGCAAGCGACGGCCGCTGCCGCCGGTGGCGAGCCGCTCACGCCAATACTCGGAAACGATCGTGACCATCGTCCATCCGACGAGTTCGGGCAGGCCTCCCGCCCGGGCAACGAGGGTCTCTGCCTCTCGGCGGAGCCCAGCCGCCGTCTTCGCGGAAGATGGCATGCCGCCCGCTCGCCACGAGCTCACGAGGTCGGAAGCGAGCGCCCGCAGCCGGTCGCGCGTCTGCCGCGACGGTGGGCATGCCAGGCCCGGCCGGGCGACGGGCGCCGCCGCAGGCGACGGGTGGCCGGATGAGTTGAACGACGTCGGATTCAAAGGTGCCTGGGTGGGTGCCACGCGGAGTGCCTCCAGAGCCCGTACTGTAGGCCGGCCGCCGGAGGCTTGGAGGCGGCTGGCCCTAGTGTGGGCGAAACCAAGCCCGTCTGTCACTCGAAAAATCGGTGCAGCAGCGTGTCGACGCGAAGCAGGCCGGCCCGCGTGAGGACCGGCCGCGGCCGGACGGCCTCCAGCCAGCCGTCGGCCGCGAGCGACTCCCACACCGGCCCCCACTCCACGAGCGGGTCGATGCCGTACTTCGCGGCCAGCCGACCGACGTCGAGGCTGCCACGCTTGAGCCCGAGCACCACCTCGCGCAGCACGAGGTCGCGGCGCGATGGCACGAGCCCGCGGGCGATCGGCAGCCGCCCGGCCTCGACGGCGCCGAGGTAGTCGTCCCAGTGTGTGGCGTTCTGGTAGTGCACGCCGGAGAGATGCCCGAAGCTCGCCACCCCGAGCGCCACGAGATCGCTGCCTTCCCAGAGCATGTCGCGGTAGCGAAAGTGCACCCGCTCAGGATCGCGCACGAGCGTGTAGCCGCTCGAGATCGCGTAGCCGTGCGCGAGAAAGAGATCGAATGCTTCATTCACCCAGCGGCGCTTCGTGGACCAGTCAGCGACGGCCGTCGCGGCCCCGGTCTCCTTGGCGTCGTGCACGAACACCGTGTTGGGGGGCAGCTCCATCTGATAGATCGTCAGGCTATCGGGCTCGAGCGTGAGCGTCTTCTCGATCGTCCGCCGCCATGAGTCGTCGGTTTCACCCACCATGCCGGCGATCAGGTCGACGTTCGTGTTCGGGAAGCCCGCGTTCTTGATCCAGCCCCAGGCCCGCTCGATCTCGGCCGACAGATGTGCCCGGCCGTTCGCCTCCAGGATCGCATCGTCGAAGTTCTCAACCCCGAGCGAGATCCGGGTCATCCCCAGATCCTTGAGTGCCCGCACCTTCGCCTCGGAGAGCGTGCCCGGCTCGCATTCGAACGTCACCTCCTCGGCGGCGTCCCAGCCGAAGCTCTTGTGCACCCGCTCTACGAGGCGTTCGAGCTGCTTCACGGAGAGAAACGACGGCGTGCCGCCGCCGAAGTACACATACTTGAGCATGCGGCCCGCGACCGCCGGCTGGGCTGCCGCAAGCTCCGCCTCACGGCCGAGCGCCTGCGAATATCGCTCCACGTCGTGCGCCGCCACGTCGGTGTAGACGCGGAAGTAGCAAAACTTGCACCGCTTCCGGCAGAACGGCACGTGCAGGTAGAGGCCGAGCGCCGCCGACGTGGGTGGGGCCGCGAAGGCCGCGAGCACGTCCGGCACAGCCTCGGCGTGCCACCGCGAAAACGGCGGGTAGTTGGCGACGAAGTAGCTGCCCGGCTCGGTCCGCTCCGCTTCGTCGCTCATACGCTCCGCCGCTTACAGGCCTCGGGCCGCGAGAAGATCGTCGAAATCCCTGAGATGATAGGCGACCTTCACCCGGTCGAGGACGCGGCACAGGCTCCGCAGCGCGATCCCCATGCCATCCGGGCCGCTCGTGCCGCCAAACTGGCCGCCCCCGCGGACGTGCGGCTCGAGATCGAGAAACACGCCCGGAATCCCGCGCCGCTCGAGCTTCTTCGAGAGGCTCGGCAGCATCGTCTTCAGGTCAGCGAGGATCTTGTCGTGGCCGCCCGCGCCGATGTCGGCGGGCACGAAGTTCGCGAGCATGTGTTCGTCGACGTGCTTGCCGCGGGCCTTGCCCGACACCTTGCGGTAGTCCTTGATGTGCACCCAGCCGAGCCCGGGCTTCATCGCCTCCCACTCGCGATACACCTCCGCGGTCGAAAAGCCCTGCACGGTGAGGTTGGCCGCGTCGAACACGAGCACGAGGGCGGGGTGGTTCACTCGGCGGTGGATTTCAGCCAGGAGCGTGCCTGTCTGCCCCACGAGATTGGCCTCCACCTCGAGCCCGAACGTGAGATCGGAGCGGTGGCAGGCCTCGGCGATCTGTCCGAGCCGGTCGGCTGCTTCCTCGAGAAACGCCTCCGGCTTCGTCCCCTTCGGCGGATAAAACGAGAAGCCGCGGATGAGCTTCGTCTCGAAGGCATGCGCGAGCTCGCAGGCCCGGGCCACGTCTTTGGCGAGATACTGCTTGAAGGGCACGTACACGTTCTTCGTGCCGTCGGGCTTGTCGACGAGCTTCACCTTGCCGATCGGCGAGGCGATCGAGGCCACGTTGAGGCCGTATTCGTCCTCGAGGTGCCGGAGCTTCTGGATCTCCGGGAGCGTGAGCTTCATCACGTTCTTCACGCCCTTGCCCACGTCGATGTGCCGCAGCGAGTAATACTCGAGGCCGAGCGCGGCGAGCGCCGTGAACTGCTCCACGGCCGAAAGGTGAAACGCCGCCTCGTCGGCGAGGGCGGAGAGCAGGACACGCGCGGGCTGGGCCATGGTGGGAGCCTTTCGGACGAGGGGAGACACGGGATACAGCGACGATCAGCCGGCGGCCGGCAAATGCTCGCCCGACGGGTGCGAGACGACGATCCGCGAGCTGATGCCGCCACGCGGCGTGAACTGGGCCACGAGCGTCATCCGCCGCGGCTGGAGCACGGCGACGAGATCATCGAGGATGCGGTTGGTGACGTTCTCGTAGAAGATGCCTTCGTTGCGAAACGCCTGGAGATACAATTTGAGGCTCTTGAGCTCCACGCAGAGCGTGTCGGCGACGTAGCGGAACGTGAGCGTGCCGAAGTCGGGCTGTCCCGTCTTCGGGCACATCGACGTGAACTCGGGGCAGACGATCTCGATCAGGTAGTCGCGGCCTGGAAACTGGTTGGCGAACGTTTCGAGCTGCTCGCGTGATGGCTTCTGGTGGGTGCTCATGATGAAGGAGAGTGTGCCATGAAAGAGATGCCGGGCAAAGCCGCCCCCGGAACACCGCCGACCGCGGGCCGGGCGGCCGTCGTGCTGCTCTCCGGCGGGCTCGACTCGGCCACTGCCGCCGCCTGGGCACGCCGCGAGGGCTACCGGCTCTCCGCGCTCTCGCTCGACTACGGCCAACGGCATCGCTGCGAGCTGGACTGCGCCCGGGCCGTCGCCGGCACGCTCGGGATCACCGACCACGTCGTCCTGAAGGTCGATCTCGCCGCGTTCGGCGGCAGCGCGCTCGTCGATCAGGCGATCGCCGTGCCCAAGGGCCGCTCCGACGAAGCGATTGGGCAGGGGATCCCGGTCACCTATGTGCCCGCCCGCAACACCGTGTTCCTCGCGCTCGCCTTGGCGATGGCCGAGACCCGCGGCGCCGACGCGCTCGTGATCGGCGTGAATGCGATCGACTACAGCGGCTACCCCGACTGCCGCCCGGAGTTTATCGCGGCCTTCGCCCACCTCGCGCAGCTGGCGACGAAGGCCGGGGTGGAAGGCCAGCCGTTCGAGATCCTCGCGCCCCTCGCCAGGCTCTCGAAGGCCGAGATCATCCGGCTCGGCCTCGACCTCGGCCTCGACTACGGGCTCACGAGCAGCTGCTACGACCCCGATTCCGCCGGCCGCCCGTGCGGTGCGTGCGACTCGTGCCTGCTGCGGGCTGCGGGGTTCGCCGCCGCCGGCGCGGTCGACCCGCGGCTCGACCGCTTCCCGCCAGTGGGCGGCCTCTCCTGACAGGCGAAGCCCACCGCATGCGCATCGCCGAAATCTATGCATCGCTCCAGGGAGAAGGGCTCTTCGCCGGCACGCCGAGCACGTTCGTGCGCACGAGCGGCTGCAACCTACGCTGCACGTGGTGCGATACGCCGTTCACGTCGTGGCAGCCTGAAGGACGCGAGCAGGGCATCGACGACGTGCTGGCGGCTGTCGATGCGCTCGAGCCGCGGCACGTCGTCGTTACGGGCGGTGAGCCTTTGCTCTTCGCCGACGTGGCAGACCTCTGCCGCCGCCTGCGTGCCACGGGCCGGCACGTGACGATCGAGACGGCGGGCACGGTGTGGCTCGACGCACCGGCGGACCTGATGTCGATCAGCCCCAAGCTCTCGACGTCCGCCCCACCAGCCGACACGCCCGGCGGCTGGCGCGACCGCCACGAAGCGACGCGGCGCGACGACGACGCACTGCGACGGCTGATGGCCGCGGCACCCTACCAGCTCAAATTCGTGATCGACTCGCCCGCCGACATCGCCGAGACGCTCGCCTGGATCGCCGATCTCGAGCAGGCGGGCCCGCCGATCGACCGCGGGAGAGTCCTTTTCATGCCGCAGGGCCGCACCCGCGAGGAACTCGCCGCCAAGACTGTCTGGCTCGCGGAGGAATGCCCGCGACTCGGCGTCCGCCTCGCCCGCCGCCACCACATCGAGTGGTTCGGCCACACCCGCGGCACATGACTGGCACCGTGGAACGAAGAGGCGATCATCGGCGATTTCATCGACTGGTATCGGACCGCCATTCCCGAGTGCACGATCGTCATCTACGACAACCTGTCGAGTGACGCCCGCAGCTCGCCAAACGCGCGCATGTGCTCCGGATTTCCATCGGTGCGCCAGGCACGCTTGAGCGCGTCGAGCTGCATCAGCGTGTCGCGACCGGCGACCGGCGCCTTCGATAGCGGCAGCCGGGCAGGGTCGTAGGCCCGCACCTTCCAGCGGGATTCGGTGGCGAGAATGAACGAGGCGATCCGCTCGATCACAAACACCTTGGCCTCGTTGTTTCGTCCGTCGTGCGGAACGAGCGTGCGCAACTGTGCCGCGAGCGGGCTGTCGCCCTCCTCACACAGCCGGAAGATGGGCTCGCACAGGCTGAACCACCGCTGCCAGAAGGCCGGGCGGGCCACGAAAAAATTACAAAACACGATCTGCCTGGAATCCATCACCAAGCTTCGGGCATCGATGCCGGGGGCGAGCTGCCCGAGCACATGGGCACACAATGCCGGCACGCCGCGGCCGTGCACCGCGGCCTGCTCGAACACATTGAGCACTGCCGCCGACTCATCAAGCCAGGGTGAAAATAGAAAGACGTCCGCCTCCTCCTCCGCGATGAACCGGTGGACATCGGCGGCCGTCAGCCCCGTCTTGGCGCCGAACTTCGGCGACAGAAATCCATACCCCGCGTCGCGAAGAAAACTGTTCGCCAGGAAGAACTGTCGGATCGGCCAATACTCGCTCCAGTCGGGCCGCGGGTTCGCGGTATTGTCGAGCGGCAGAAACCCGGGGTCGAGCTGCGCCCGGGTTCGCTCGTCGTAGAAGATCTGATGGATGAACGCCTGCTGCGGCATGGCTTCCACGAGCACGGGGAGCGCGGAGTGTACCCGATCAACCGCTCGTCATCGGCAAAACGCTCACGGACGTGCCGTCATTTCCGGCCAACGGCCGCATTCAACCCGACCTATTCCTCTCCAACCCGTACGTCACCATGATAGAGGCTTGGGTTGGTTCGGAGGTCGCCGTGGCACGTAGATTCGCTCTGCTCCTGCTCGCGTCGGCAGTACACGCCGCAATCCTGGCTCCGCCCACTATGCGCGGGGTGGCGGCAGAGCCTTCGTCCCCGCCGCGGGTGCTCACGAAGGCTGCGGAGATCGCGGCCGAGGTCACTCCCCCCGACGCGCCGCCGGCTCGCGTCGTCTTCGAGGGGCGAGTGGCGTATCAGGATCCGGGGCGGTCGACGTTTTTCGCTGACGAGACCGGCGTGACGTTCATCTTCGGCGGCACCAACCCCGTCGTGCAGCCCGGCGATCTCGTGCGGGTCACGGGCGTCGCACACCAAGGCGTAATCATCGGCGGCATCAAGCCCGAGAAAATCGAGGTGATCGGCCGGGGCGAGCCGCCGCCGGCCGCGCCGATCGAGCCCGCCGATCTGGCCACGGGCCGGTATCACTACCATCGCGTCGCGCTCGAAGGCGTGATTCGCCGGGTGGCGCCGGTGGGCGACGCGGCGCTGGCCCTCATGCTGTATGCCGACGGCAAGCCGGCTCGAATCGAGGTCGAGGCCTCGGCCTCCGAGGCCGAGGCCGCGGCCGCGCGGCTCGTCGACGCGCAGGTCCGGGCGACGGGCCTCGTCGTGGGCAACATCAACGACCGCCGGCAGGTGGTGGAGCCATACATCCGCGTCAAGCGGCTGGCCGACGTCGAGGTGCTCGAGCCGCCACCGGCCGATCCCTTCGCTATCCCGGCCACGCCGCTGGCCGCACTCGCCAGCCAGGCGATCAACGACCATCGGGTGCTCGTGCGTGGCACGGCCGTGGCGGGCCCGA
>Ga0208856_1000355_pt1 | contig 18348 bp, 20 predicted proteins | sample LakMenEpi13Jul12_FD_150690 | JGI IMG/M metagenome (GOLD analysis project Ga0208856, IMG submission 150690) | Freshwater microbial communities from Lake Mendota, WI - 13JUL2012 deep hole epilimnion (SPAdes) | ecosystem: Environmental > Aquatic > Freshwater > Lentic | place: Lake Mendota, Madison...
ACCATCCGGGAAAACGAACCTCAGTATTCATCCCTAAAGAAGTCCGCGTCGTTGGAAATTGATGGAACGATGCACAGCCTTGATTGGGATGAGGTGAAACATCCGATCGACGGCAGCCGTGGATACATCCTCTGCAGATTCGCAAAATACGGCGGCGGCTGGCAGAGAGTGAGAACCTTTCCAAAAATTCCTGGCGACGTTCCTCTGGGCAAGAGGCATGGACTAACCGGCCCGATTGATAACGCCTTCATGGACAGCTTCATCTTCGTGATACCCACCGGTGCGGCGCTAAACTCCCAGATCTGCGAGTGGACGCTGAGCGAACTCAATCAGGCGACGAAACAGTGGCGCGCGATTTTCCGCGGCGATGCGCCGACCGTGGACGACTCGGCGCTCACCGATGCGCAAATCAAAGACAGCAACCTCATCCTCTGGGGCGATCCTTCGTCGAACGCCGTCCTGAAAAAGATCGCCGACAAGCTCCCGGTGAAGTGGACGAAGGACGGGCTCGAATTGCCGCTTACATCGAAGAACGAAGTGAGCGGCATACTTCGTTTCGGCGGGAAGAAATACGACGCGGCGACGCACGTGCCGATCCTCATTTTCCCGAATCCGCTGAACCCGCGCCGCTACGTCGTGCTCAACAGCGGCTTCACCTTCAGCCGCGCCTGCGCGAGCGGGACGAACTCCCTGCAGACGCCGAAGCTGCCCGACTGGGCCATCGTGGACACGACCGTGCTGCCGGATGACAAATTCCCCGGCAAGATCGTGGACGCGGGATTCTTCGACGAGCAGTGGCGCTTCACGACGGAGAGGCCGAAGTAGGGCTTTTCAGCAGGCAAAATCGCCGCTACTTTCCCGCCATGACTGCCACGGAAAAATCCACCCTGCTGGGACTGCCGGCAGACGAGCGCGCGGAAATTGCGGAGCTGTTGCTCCGCTCATTCGATGCACCCGATCAGCCGGAGACTGACGCGGCATGGGCGCGCGAGTCGGAGGATCGGATCACAGCATTCGAGCGAGGGGAAATCACCGCGACGGACGGCCCGGCGGCGATGGCGGAACTGCGGCGCAGGTTCGCAAAGTGACGCATCGCCTTCTCTCCCCGGCGCTGCGCGAACCCGCCGAGGCTGCCGAATACCACGAGTCCCAACGGCCCGGACCTGGCGCGGATTTTCTCCACGAGGTCGGGACAGCCATCGAGCGCATCCTGCGTCATCCCGAGGCATGGATGAAACTTTCACCGCACACGCGACGCTGCCGCACGCATCGTTTTCCCCACGGCGTCATCTATCAGATTCGCGGCGATGAGGTGCTCATCGTCTCCGTGATGGATCTCCGCCGGCATCCGGACAGTTGGCGGGATAATCTCTAATCCCGCCGCACGTTCCCGGTTCTCCATCCACCAACCCAACAATGAAACTCACCTCTACCGCCATCCTCCTCGCCCTCGCCACCTCCGCATTCGCGCACGACGCGAATGTCGAAATGGCGAAGGCCGCGAACGCACTTCTCGCAACGCTCACGCCCGAGCAAAAGGCGAAGGCCACGTTTCCATTTGAGAGCGACGCGAAGGGCGAGCGCGTGAACTGGCACTTCATCCCGCGCGAGCGGAAGGGGCTTCCGATCAAGGAAATGACCGAGCCGCAGGTCGCACTCGCGCGCGCGCTTTTGAAGACCGGCCTGAGCGACGACGGATACAAGAAGGCGGATGTCATCCAGAGCCTCGAAGCAATCCTCCGCGAGATGGAGAAGGACACCACGGGCAAGCGCGATCCGCTAAAATATTACGTGAGCATCTTCGGCACGCCGGGAGCGAAAGTGTGGGCGTGGCGCTGGGAGGGGCATCACCAGTCGTTCAATTACACGAGCGCCGGCGACGCCGCGCCCTCGATGACGCCGTCGTTCTTCGGCACGAATCCCGGCGAAGTGCGCGAAGGTGATCGCAAGGGCCTGCGCGTGCTCGGCCTCGAGGAAGATCTGGGACGTTCGCTAGTGAAATCGCTGGACGATGAGCAGCGCAAACTCGCGGTGATGCCCGGCGACGCACCGAAGGAAATTTTCAACGACCCCAAGCGCCCCAACCCGACGAAGCCCGAGGGCATTCCCGCATCGAAGCTGAACGCCGACCAGCAGGCGGCGCTCGTGAAGATCATCAAGCTCTACCTTTTCCGCTGCCGCACGGATGTCGCCGCGGAGGAGTTTGCGAAAATCGAGAAGGCCGGAATCGGCAACGTGTTCTTCGAGTGGGTGGGCGGCTTCGAACTCGGCCAGCCGCACTACTACCGCATCCAGAACACGGAGTTCGTCCTCGAATACGACAACACGCAGAACAACGCGAACCACGTCCACTGCATCTGGCGCGACTTCGCAAATGACTTCGGCGGCGACCTGCTGAAGCGGCACGCGAGCGAAGCGCACGGGAAGTAGGCGCGCCGAACGGCACGGGCAGTTTCATTTCATCCCACTGCGATCCTCTCCCAAGAGCTCTGCACCTCTGCGTTTGAAATAACCTCAGGAACTGAATCCCTGCTGCCTAGCACCGGCGCTCTTTTGCACACACGCGGGAAGATCAGCCCGCGCTTTCACAAGCGCGGCTACAAAAAACCCGCGCCACTCGCACTTCGCTCCGGTGTCAGTTCGCGACGTTCACCTGCCCCGCCCTGCCCGTGGACTGGCTGCTTGCGGCGCTCGTGAAAATCTGCGTGAGCGATTCCTTGCTGCTCACACGGTATTCGATCGTGCGGGCGTGCGTGGTCGCCGGGTAGCTCTTCACGACTTTTTTCCACGCATCCGTGCCGCTGCGATCGGCGGCGTCAGTCAGGATGCCCTGCACTTTGCCGAGCGTCGCCGCCCCGATCCCGCCGGGGCCGGCACCCACCGCGGGCTCGATGTAATAGAAGCGCACGGCAAACTGCCCGGCAGTGTCAATGTTCACCTCGATAACGCGCGCCGTGCCGTCCACGACGTATTCGTGCTGGCTCACGCTGAGGATCGCCGAGACTAGCACCTGATACGATCCGCCCGGCAGTGTGCAGGTCCAGAGACTGCGCGTGGGGTTCCCCGTGGTCGGCGGCGTGGGCACTGGCGTGGGAGTTCCGGGCGTGGCAGTTCCGGGCGTAGTGCGTCCGCCGGTGGTCTGTGCGAATGCTGCGGTGGAGAGGAGAAAGAGAAAAAGGATGGAGCGCATCGCGGAGGAGGTTTTGCACGATGGAAGCCCCTCCTGTCGCGGCGTGCAATCACTTCGTCGCCGAGAACGGCGCTCCATGCTCGTTGCAAACCGTCGTCCCCTCGCCCACCGTCGCACTCAACGACGTGAAGCACGCTGATCCTATTTTTGAAATCACAGACACCCGCGAACGCGATGCGCGACGCGCGCTGCGCGATCTCACATTTCCCGAGGTCGAACGCCTGCTCGTGGCGGAAGGATTGCGCGCGGTTCACGCACGCGCGCTGTGGCGGATGATCTACCGCGACGGCATCACGCCGGAAAATATCGCGCGCCTCACTCCCCCGCTCCGGCGTTGGATTGCGGAACACGGCGCACTGGTGAAAGGCGCATCGCACGAGGTCGCCGCGGATATCCGCAGCAGCGACGGGCTCACGCGGAAATTCCTCCTGCGCCTCGGCGACGGGCAGACGATCGAGACCGTGGCGATGGGCTACCCCGGACGCTTCACCGTGTGCGTGAGCACGCAGGCGGGGTGCGCGATGGGCTGCGTTTTTTGCGCGACGGGGCAGATGGGATTTTCGCGGCATCTCCGGCCCGGCGAGATCGTCGCGCAGGTGCTGCACGCGCGGGACGCGCTCGCGGAGGACGGCAAGTCCGGCCTGCGCAATCTCGTGCTCATGGGCATGGGCGAACCGCTGCACAATTACGACTCCGTGCTCGCCGCGCTTGAGATCATCAGCGACACGCGCGGGCTGAACATCGGCCCGGCGAAAATCACGATCAGCACCGTCGGCGTGGTGCCGGGCATCCTGCGGCTCGCGGAAGAAAAGCGCGGCTACAAGCTCGCCGTGAGCCTGCATGGCGCGACGGACGCGGAGCGTTCCGCGCTCGTGCCCGCGGGAAAACGCTGGCCGCTCGATGAACTGATCGCAGCGTGCCGCACGTACTGCACGAAAACACAGCGCCGCATCTTTTTCGAGTGGACGCTCATCGCCGGCGCGAACGACACGCCCGCGCAGGCGCAGCGCCTCGCCGCACTCCTCGCGGGACTCGATGCACACGTGAATCTCATCCCGCTGAATCCGACCGGCGGATTTTCCGGCAGCGCGACTTCGGGCGCAGCGGCGACGGAATTCCAGCGCGTGCTGAAGGCCGCGGGCATCCCGAGCACAGTCCGGCAGCGACGCGGGATTGATGTTGCCGCAGGCTGCGGCCAGTTGCGCACGGAGCGCGGGCGAAATGTGATCGCGGGCGCGCCGGCGTGAACGGCGGCTCCCGTGTGGAGCACGCGACTCGCCGCAGGCACCCTACGCGTGTGCGTTCGTGAGCACCGTTCAGCGTTGGATGCTCTCGGAAAGCGCAGAGGCGCAGAGGATGAGTGTCGAGCTACGCAGAGGAATGCGAAAAAGTTCCTCTGCGTTCTTCCCTGTTTTCCTCCGCGCCTCTGCGTCTGAAAAAGGCCCGGCACAGTTGCGTGATCCCACACGCTGCGAAGTGTTCCCGGCGGGTCGCCGGAAACAGCACACGAGTCGCGTGCTCCACCCGGGAATCCCCGCTCGCCGACTGCGAAATTTATATCCGTTGCTTCGGCTTCGCACATTCATCTCGCCGAGCGCGGTCGCGGCACGTTAGAAAATCGCGGCATGTGGGCATTCCTTTCACGTAATCGCGACGCCGGACTCCTCATGCTGCGCCTCACGCTAGGCGCGCTTTTCCTGTGGGCGCACGGCTGGGCAAAACTCACCGCCGGGAGCAAAGGCTGGACAGAAATCGGCAGCGCGATGTCCTCCATCGGCATCACTTTTTGGCCGGTGTTCTGGGGCTTCATGGCGACGATGGCGGAGACCGCGGGCGTCGTGCTTTTCATCATCGGATTCGCATTCCGTCCCGCATGCCTGCTCATCGCTTTCACGATGGCTGTCGCGGGAATTTTTTCGTGGCATCACCCGATCAGCAAGGAATTCGGCGCACTCGGCAGCGCCTCGCACGCGTGGGAACTCGGGCTGGTGTTCTTCTCGATGATCTTCATCGGGCCGGGGAAATATAGCGTGGATAAGAACTGAGCCGAGCGGCGGAATGCCGGACGCTTTCGTCGTTCGTCACCCGCGATTTCGATCAGCCCGCCTCCTGCCGTCGGCAGCTACGGAAGTGGCTCACGGCGAGCGCGAGCACGTCACTTTTTCTTCTCGGGAAAGTCCATCCACGGCGTCGCGGCAAACGCCTTCCACTGCTCCTCGATCTTCGCGGGCGCGGGCATTCCGGCGTGGATGTAGAGCGCGTAACGGAGTCAGCCCGCGCTTTCACAAGCGCGGCTACAGGTAATGCTGGCGCCGCGCGCTATGCGAGGCTTCAGCCCGTTTCGAATTCTGCGTGATTCGGGCCGACAGATTGCCGGCCCCACATTCAGTCCGTCACCGCGCCCTTGCTCGCCGTGCCGACGGTCTTCGCGTATTTCGCGAGGACGCCGCGCGTGTAGCGCGAGACGGGGGCTTTCCACTTTGCGAGACGTTTTTCGATTTCGCCTTTCGGGAGGTCGAGCGTGAGCGCGCGCTTGGCGGCATCAATGGTGATCGGATCTCCATTTTTCACGATTGCGAGCGGACCGCCGAGCGCGGCTTCGGGCGTGATGTGGCCGACGACGAAGCCGTGCGAGCCACCGGAGAAACGTCCGTCCGTGATGAGCGCGACATCTTTGCCGAGGCCCTTGCCCATGACTGCGCTCGTGGGCGAAAGCATCTCGCGCATGCCGGGGCCGCCGACGGGGCCTTCGTGACGGATGACGATGACGTGCCCCTTCTTCACGCTGCCATCGAGGATGGACTTCATCGCATCGAGTTCGTTCTCGAAAACGATGGCCTTGCCTTCGAATTTTTCGCCTTCCTTGCCGGAGATTTTCGCGACTGCGCCGGTAGGCGCGAGGTTGCCGTAGAGGATGACGAGGTGGCTGTCCTTTTTGATCGGGTTGGAGAACGGGCGGATGATTTCCTGGCCCTTCGGGTAGGCTTTCACGCGCTTGAGATTTTCCGCGAGCGTCTTGCCGGTGACGGTCATGCAGCCGCCGTGGAGCAGGCCTTCGTCGAGCATCATCTTCATGAGCGGGGCCTGGCCGCCGAGGGCGACGAGTTCGGACATGAGGAAGCGCCCGCTTGGCTTGAGATCGGCGAGGACGGGGACCTTCTTGCCGATCCTCGTGAAGTCATCGAGTTCGAGTTTCACATTGGCGGAATACGCCATCGCGAGGAGGTGGAGGACGGCATTCGTCGAGCCGCCGAGGGCGATGACGACGGCGATCGCATTCTCGAAGGACTCGCGGGAAAGGATGTCGCTCGGGCGGATGCCGCGCTTGATCATCTCGACAACGGCCACGCCTGCGGCGCGCGCGTCGGCGGCCTTTTCTTTCGACACGGCGTTCTGCGCGGAGCTGTTCGGCAGCGACATTCCGAGGGCTTCGATGGCGCTCGCCATCGTGTTTGCGGTGTACATTCCGCCGCACGAACCCGCGCCGGGGATTGCGTTTTCCTCGATGAGCGCAAGTTCGCGCTCGTCGAGCTCGCCGGCGGCGTGTTTGCCGACCGCCTCGAAGCACGAGACGATGTCGAGCGGCTTGTCGCCGAGCAGCGCGGCGCGTTCGCGGTTCAGGCGTTTTTCCGCGAGGATGCCGGTGATGCAGCCGGGCAAAATGGTGCCGCCGTAAACGAACACTGCGGGGCGATCCAGCCGCGCCATCGCGATGAGGCAGCCGGGCATGTTTTTGTCGCAGCCGCCGATCGCGACAAGGCCGTCGAACTGCTCGCAGCCCATCACCGTCTCAATGCTGTCGGCGATGACCTCGCGCGAGACGAGCGAGTATTTCATGCCCTCGGTGCCCATCGAGATGCCGTCGGAAATCGTGATCGTGCCGAAGATGACACCCTTGCCGCCGACGGAATTCACGCCCGCCTCGGCCTGCCGCGCGAGGCCGTCAATGTGCATGTTGCACGGCGTGACCATGCTCCAGGTGCTCGCGATGCCGACCTGCGACTTCTTGAAATCCTCCCGTGCAAATCCGACCGCGTGCAGCATCGCGCGGCTCGCGGCGCGCTCGGCTCCGTCCACGACTTGGCGTGACCAACGGCGGTGAAGTGACCCAGGATGTTTCGACGGTTCGCGGCTCATATTTTTAGAAAAGGGCGCGCACCCTAGCGGCTCGCTCGCAGGATGGCAAGGACGCCGAGCAAAGCGGATCCCCGGTGTCACCGCCGGCCACGAAATACAAGATGCGAAGCATCACTTATTTTTCGTTCGCAATCGAGACGGAAGAAGTGCGCCTGAGGCAGTGTGACGCGGCTGGCGAGGACGCCAGCGCTCCGACCGCGCCTCCCATTTTCTCTTTTCTACCGTGGCGGCGTCTGTTTCGTTCGCTGGCTTCCATGCCAGCAAGAATCATCAACAGCACCGTGTCTGCATTTTTCTGCCTCTGCGCGGCAATCCATGCGGACACCGTCATCCTGAAATCCGGGGACAAGGTCGAAGGCAAGATTCTCAGTGAGACCGATGCGGAGGTGACTTTGAACGTGCAGGTGACGGCAACGATCAAGGACGAGCGCGTGATCAAGCGCGACGAGATCGCGAGCATCGAGAAAGTGCAGCCCGACGAGGAGGCGTGGGCCGCGCTCGCAGCCGTCGCGCCGGGAAGCGAGTCGCTGAACCCTGACGAGTACGAACGCACGATCGCCGCGTTCGGCGGTTTCGTGACGACCTTTCCGAAGAGCAAACATGCCGCCGCGGCGCAGCAGCGGCTCGACCAGTTCACCGCCGAGGCGAAGCGCGTGGAAGTCGGCGAGGTGAAGATCGAAGGCAAGTGGCTCACGAAGGAACAAATGCAGGAGGAACGCGTGCAGATCGCAGGCCGCATCCTTTTCAACCGCATGAAACTCGCGTCGTCCGCAGGGCAACTCACCGATGCGATGACGATCTTCGCGCAGATGGAAAAAGGCTTCTCCGGCGCAGCGACCTATCCCGAAGCCGTGGAACTTGGACGGCGAATCCTCTCATCGCTCAGGATCGCACTCGAGCAACGGCAGGCGCAGATGAAGCGGCGCAGCGAGGATGAGAACAAACGCCTCGCGACATCCAAAGGCCAGGAACACGCGCAGCTCGACGCGTTGATCAAAAAGGAACGCGCCGCGACGGAGGCGGCAGTCTCGGCAATCGAAAAATCGGGCGTGAAGTGGCTCCCGCTCCAGCCCGCAAACGAGAAGAGCCTCGCCTCGCTCGCGTCGTTCGTGACGTCGGAGACGACGCGGCTGAACGGATTGCCGACCGAAAAGATGCACGAGTCCGCGCTCGCCACGCAGAAGGCCGCCGCCTCGCTCGCCAGCGGCAGCCTCGATGCGGCGGAACGGGCGCTGAAGGATGCGACTACCGCGTGGTCGGCAAACGAATTTGCAAAGCGACTGACCGGAAGACTCGCGGACGCGCGAAAGGCATCTGCCACCCCCAAGCCAGAGACCCCGGTCCCGGTAGCGACGCCCACGCCCACGCCCACGCCCACGCCCACGCCGACGCCCAAGCCCGCAGCGACGCCGGCTCCCGCCACCGCAGCGCCTCCCGTGGCAGCCGAGGAGACTCCATTTTACAAAAACCCGATCATCCTCATCGTGCTCGCAGCCCTCGTGGCCTTCGGCGCGATTGCCGGAAAGATGCTCGCGAAAAAGCGCGCCAACGCCGAGAACCCGCCCGAATAACAGCACACCATGCCACGCTCCGCACAAATCCATCGCAAGACCGGCGAGACCGAAATCCAAATCAAGCTCACCATCGAGGGCAGCGGCAAGAGCACCGTCGCGACGAAGATTCCGTTCTTCGACCACATGCTCACGCTCTTCGCGCGGCACAGCCTCATGGATCTGGATGTGAAGGCCGATGGCGACATCGAGGTGGACCTGCACCACACCGTCGAGGACACCGGCATCGCACTCGGGCAGGCGTTCGCCAAGGCGCTCGGCGACAAGTCGGGCATCCGCCGCTACGGCTTCGCCTACCTGCCGATGGATGAGACGCTCGCGCGTGTCGTCGTGGATTTCAGCGGGCGTCCCTTCCTCGAGTACCGCGCGCCGCAAAGCGTCGCGAGCATCGGCGGCTTTGCATTCCAGCTCGTCGAGGAATTCATGCGCGCATTCAGCGTCCACGCGGGGTGCAATCTGCACATCGAAATCCTCTACGGCCGCGATGCTCATCACATGGCCGAGGCAATCTTCAAGGGCCTCGCGAAGGCGACCGACGCGGCCTGCCAGATCGATCCGCGCGTGACGGGGATTCCGAGCACAAAAGGCACGTTGTAAAGTTGCCCGCCGGCCTTGGCGGCCCTTGCGCCGCGCGAGGCTCGACAATATCCTGACCGCATGGACTACCGCGACATCATCACCATCGAGCCGGGCAAGCGCAGCAGTAAGCCCTGCATCCGTGGCACGCGCATGACCGTCACCGACGTGCTCGAATACCTCGCCTCCGGGATGTCGCACGCGGAACTTCTCGCAGACTTTCCCGATCTCACTGAGACAGACATCCGCGCATGCCTTGCATTCGCGGCGGATCGTGAACGCAAGCTGGCGACGCTGCCGGCATGAGGCTGCTCTTCGATCAAAATCTCTCGCCGCGCCTGCCCCGTTTGCTTCACGATATTTTCCCCGACAGCATCCATGTCCGCGAGGTCGCACTGCATGAATCGGGCGACTCGCTCGTGTGGGACTACGCGAAAGAAAACGGCTACCTCATCGTCTCGAAGGACACCGACTTTCAGCAGCGCAGCCTGCTGCTCGGCGCACCGCCGAAATTCATCTGGCTGCGCCTCGGTAACTGCTCGGTCGCGGAAAGCGCGGCGCTGCGGCGGCGGCACTCAGTCTCGATTCACACTTTCGATGCGGACGAAACCCAGTCGCATCTCATGCTCCCATAAATTTTCTTCACCATGATCGCCCTCATTGACTACGGCTCCGGCAATGTCCGCAGTGTCTTCAACGCACTAAAATCGCTCGGCGCGGACGTGCGGCTGACCGCCGATCCCGCGGAGATTTCGCGCGCGGAAAAAATCGTGCTGCCGGGCGTCGGCGCATTTGGGGACTGCGTGCGCGGGCTCGAGGAGCGCGGGCTCTGGCATGTGATGCGCGATATGCTCGACAGCGGGGTTCCATTTCTCGGCATCTGCGTCGGCTACCAGATGCTCTTCGAGGAGAGCGAGGAATCGCCCGGCGTGCGCGGCTTCGGATTCTTTCGCGGAAAAGTGCGCCGCTTCTCCACGCCGGGAATGAAGGTGCCGCAGATCGGCTGGAACTCGCTCGACCTCGCGCCGCACGCGCTCTGGGCCGGGCTACCCGCGAATCCGTTCGTGTATTTCGTCCACAGCTACTATCCGGCGACGGACGACGCGCAGACCGTCATCGCGCGCAGCACGTATGGCGAGACTTTCGCCGCCGCTGCGGCGCGGGATCATGTCGCGGGCGTGCAGTTCCATCCGGAGAAAAGCCAGGCCGTTGGCCTCACGATCCTGCGGAATTTTCTCAGCGCACAGTAGGCGAGGTTTCAAACCTCGCCTACGTTGCCCGCCTACATCGCCTCGATCATCGCGGTGCCGAATTCCGAGCACTTGATCTCGGTCGCTCCGTCCATGAGCCGCGCAAAATCATACGTCACTTTCTTTCCGCCGATCGCGCCGTTGATGCCCTTGATGATGAGGTCTGCGGCTTCGTTCCAGCCGAGGTAACGGAGCATCATCTCGCCGCTGAGGACCACGCTGCCGGGGTTCACCTGATCCTTGCCCGCATACTTCGGCGCGGTGCCGTGCGTCGCCTCGAAGATCGCGTGGCCGCTGATGTAATTGATATTTCCGCCGGGCGCGATGCCGATGCCGCCGACCTGCGCGGCAAGCGCGTCGCTAAGGTAGTCGCCGTTGAGGTTCAGCGTCGCGATCACGTCGAAATCCGTCGGGCGCGTGAGCACCTGCTGGAGCGCGATGTCGGCAATGGCGTCCTTGATCACAATGCCCGCGCCGGGCTTGCCCTCGGGGATTTTGCACCACGGGCCTCCGTCAATTTCCTCCGCCCCGAACTCGTTCTTCGCGAGTGCATACGCCCAGTCGCGGAATGCGCCCTCGGTAAATTTCATGATGTTGCCCTTGTGGACGATCGTGAGGCTCTTGCGCTTCTGCTCGATGGCGTATTTCAGCGCAGCGCGCACGAGCCGCTCGGTGCCGGGCTTCGAGACGGCCTTGATGCCGATGCCGACGGTCTCCGCCGCGTCATGCGCGAAACGGATCTTCTTGTATTCCTTCGGGAAATTCTGAGCGAGGAATTCGAGAGTCTTCATGGCCTGCTCGCCGCCGGCCTCGAAATCAATCCCGGCGTAAATGTCCTCGGTGTTCTCACGGAAAATCACCATCTCCACTTTCTCCGGATGCTTCACCGGGGAAGGCACGCCGGTGAACCACTGCACGGGGCGCAGGCACACATAGAGATCGAGCATCTGGCGCAGCGCGACATTCAGCGAGCGGATGCCGCCGCCGACCGGCGTCGTGAGCGGCCCCTTGATGCCGACGAGAAATTCCTTGAACGCAGTGACGGTGTCATCGGGCAGCCACGAATTGAATCTCTTGAACGATTCCTCGCCTGCGAAGACTTCCATCCAGGAGATCTTGCGCGTGCCGCCGTACGCCTTTTCCACCGCCGCATCGAAGACGCGCACGCTCGCAGCCCAGATGTCCGGCCCGGTGCCGTCGCCGCGGATGAACGGGATGATCGGATGATCGGGGACGGTCAGCTTGCCGCCTTGGATGGTCACTTTTTCGCCGGCGGGAACGGTGCAGGTCTTGTATGGCATGAGGTGTTCTTTTTTGAAATTGGAGCGCCAGAGAATGCACACAACATCCGCGAGGTCGAGCGCGCGTTCCAAATTCGTGCTGCACCGGGCGGGATCAAATTCGCACCCCTCGACTGCGAAGAAACGACGCATTGCCCGACTACCACATCACGAATTACGGCATCGAGCAGCTCGGCAAAAAGCACGACAAGCCGTTCTACCTCGCCACCATCGCCTACACGGACATGAACATCGGCCACCTGCTCGATGCGCTGGAAAAATCTGCCTACAAGGACAACACGATCATCTGCTTCTGGAGCGACCACGGCTGGCACATCGGCGAGAAACACCACTGGCGGAAATTTGCGCTGTGGGAGGACGCCACGCTCTCGCCGCTCATCTGGGTCGTGCCCGGCATGACGAAGCCCGGCACCGTGTCCGAGCGCACCGTGGATTTCATGACCATCTTATCCGACACTCTGCGATCTCGCCGGCATCGCCGTGCCGAAGCATGTCGAGGGAAAGAGCATCCGCCCGCAGCTCAACGATCCAAAGGCCGAGTGGAGCGCGCCGGGCGCCACGACGTATCGCTTCAAGAACCACACCGCGCGCACCGAGGACTGGCGGCTCATCCGCTATGCGAATGGTGACGAGGAATTTTACGACGAGGAAGCCAATCCGAACGAGTGGAAGAACCTCGCGACCGATCCGAAATACGCGGAGCAAAAGGCGAAGCTCGCAAAAATGCTCCCCGATCACGATCACGCGGACATCGGCGGCGCGGACGGCAAGGGCGCGGAGAATTCTGGCGACGGCAAGAAGGCCGAGAAGAAGCGGCTGAAGAAGGAAGCGAAGCAAATGTAGGACAGCCGTCCAGCCTGTCCCGAATGCAACCCAAGCGTGCCAGACAACGCCGGAGAGCCATCCGGCAATCCAAGGGCGGATCAACCATGCCTATCCACAGCCTCCGCCAAAGTGCATGACACGCTCCCGGAAATCGCTCACGCTTGCACTCCTGACCTCCGCACCAGCACCCGCACGATCGCGGAATTTTTCCCCACATTCCAACCCATGAAAATCACCACGCTCATCCTCTCTCTCGCCAGCGCCGTGCTCATCGCCACGGCATCCGCCGAACCCATCCGCCTTTGGGAAGGCGACGCACCGGGCGCGCTCGGCAAGGCGGACCAGGACATCCCGACGCTCACCGCTTTCCTCCCCGCAGCGGGCACGGCGAACGGAACAGCGATCGTCATCTGTCCTGGCGGCGGCTACGGCGGGCTCGCGAGTCATGAGGGGCAGGGCTACGCGGAGTTTCTCGCAGGAAAAGGGGTCGCGTGTTTCGTGCTGAAATACCGACTCGGCTCGAAGGGCTACCGGCATCCCGTGATGATGCATGACGTACAGCGCGCGATCCGTCTCGTCCGCACAAACGCCGCGAAGTGGGCCGTGGATTCCGCGCGCATCGGGGTGATGGGCAGCAGCGCGGGCGGGCATCTCGCGACGACATCGGTGACACATTTCGACTCGGGAAAAGCAGACGCCACGGACGCAGTGGATCGCACGAGCTGCCGCCCGGATTTCGGCGTGATCTGCTACGGCGTGATCAGCATGGAAGACGGCGTGACGCACGGCGGTTCAAAGAACAATCTGCTCGGCAAAGATCCCGCCGCCGATCTCGTCGAGCTGCTCTCAAACGACAAACAGGTGACGAAGAACACACCTCCGTGCTTCGTGTGGACGACCGGCGAGGACAAGGCCGTGCTGCCGGAAAACAGTTTCCGCTTCGTGCAGGCGCTGCGGAAAAACGGGATCGCCTTCGATTTCCACGTTTATGAAAAAGGCCCGCACGGCATCGGCCTCAGTCCGGGCAAGAACGGCGTGCCTGCGGGCGATGTGCATCCGTGGGGGAAAGATCTGGTGTTCTGGCTGCAGCAGCACGGATGGGTGAAGTGAGGCGGAAAAATGCGCGACTTCGCTGGAGCGCATGGGCATCGAGGAATCGCTCACGAGCCTCACGCGGAAATTCAAATCGCTGAAAGTGCCGAAGCGCGCGAAGCGGAAGTAGGACGCGTGGCGGTTGCGGCGAGTGCGACGCGGATGTGGAGTGGTGACTGCTGAAAAGTGACTGGTTCCGAATCCGCGTGCGCACGGATGATGCCTTGTGAGTCCCGTTGCGCGCTGGCTGCAACACTAGTCACCGGTCACCAGTCGCCGGTCACCGGTCACCAGTCACCAGTCACATATTTTTCCTAGCCGCACGCCGCACCCGCCGCCACTCTCCGCGCGCCATGTCCCAAAACCCCGACCTCCCCTGGTGGAAACAGCTCAACCGCTACCACTGGTTTGTATTTTCCGTCGCCTCGCTCGCGTGGCTCTTTGACTGCCTCGATCAGCAGCTCTTCATCCTCGCGCGCGACAATGCGGTGAAGGCCCTCGCAGCCAAGGAAACCTCGCTGCGGCAGGGCGAACTCAGCGGATGGGCCATGAGCATCTTCATCGCCGGATGGGCCACCGGCGGCCTCATCTTCGGCGCGGTCGGCGACCGCATCGGGCGCGCAAAGACGCTTGCGCTCACCGTGCTCCTCTACTCGGTGTTCACCGGCCTGTCCTCGTTTGCGGCGAACATCGGGCAATTCATGATCTACCGCGCGCTCACCGGCCTCGGGGTCGGCGGCGTCTTCGGCCTCGCTGTCGCGCTCGTCGCCGATGCGCTGCCGGAATCCGCGCGCCCCAAGGCGCTCGGCATGTTGCAGGCGCTGTCCGCCGTCGGAAATGTGACCGCCGGAGTCTGCGCCATGTCGCTCTCCGGCGTGGATCCCCTCGTGTCGTGGAAATACCTTTTCTGGATCGGCTCCGTGCCCGCATTCCTCTGCATCTTCATCATGACCCGGCTGAAGGAGCCGGAAAAATGGCTCGCCGCGAAAGCCACGAGCAAAATTGACAGCACGATGGCCATGGGCTCCTACGCCAGCCTTTTTGGCAACGCCCGCTGGTGCAAGCCTGCGATCTTCGGCATGCTCCTGTGCGTGTCGGCCGTCGTCGGCCTGTGGGGCATCGGCTTCTTCAGCAACAAGCTCGTCGCCGCTGCCATCGCCGACTCGCTCGCCGGCCAGAATCTTTCGGCGAAGGAAATCAGCACCGCCAAGCAATGGTGGTCCGCCGCGAATCTCATCGTGCTGAACATCGGCGCATTCGTCGGCATGATCGCATTCAGCAAGGCCGCGCACCGCTTTGGACGGAAGCCGGTCTTCGCCGTGGCGTTCATCGCAGCGATGGTGGCGACGATTTTATTCTATCAGAAATTCAACACGCGCGACGACATCTGGATGAGCTTCGTGCTCGGCGCCTGCCAGCTCTCGCTGTTCGCGGGCTTCGCGATTTACCTGCCCGAACTTTTCCCCACGCGCCTCCGCAGCACCGGCACCAGCTTCTGCTACAATGTCGGCCGCTTCATCGCCGCCAGCGGTCCCGTCACGCTCGGCGTGCTCGCAGCCCACCTCGGCAAAAATGCCGTCGCCGCGCTGCCCGCGACGGCCAATGCCGCCATGAAGGCCACCGCCGAACTGAACGCCTTCCGCAACGCCGGCTGCTACATGAGCGCCGTCTTCCTCCTCGGCCTCATCGCGCTGTTCTTTCTCCCCGAGACAAAGGGCCGTCCGCTCCCCGAGGACGGCGACGGAAAATAATCCGGCGCGGAAAAATGCGGCTTCGGTTTGAGCCCAAAGCTCCGCGCTGAAAGTCGAACGGCTTCCGGCCACGCCATCCCCGCTCAGTGCTCCGGCCACCGCGCATCCCGCAGCGCGGGAAACTCCACACGCCATGCAGCGACATCGGCGTGCAAGATTTGCGCGTTCAGGATCGTCTCGGCCGTGCCTGCATCCGCGATGATCTCACCGTGCGGACTCACAACCACGCTGCGCCCGCAATATTCGAAGCGCGGCTCGCTGCCCGTACGGTTCACGCCGATCACAAATGCCAGGTTCTCGATCGCGCGCGCCCTCAGCAGCGTGAGCCAGTGCTCGATGCGCTTCACCGGCCACGCGGCGATCTCGATGAAAAGATCCGCGCCGAGGCGCGCCGCCGCCCGCAACCTTTCCGGAAAGCGCAGGTCGTAGCAGATGAGCGGCGCGGCGATGAATTCGCCGAGGCGGAACACGACCGCCTCGTTGCCCGCTTCATGCACCTTGTCCTCCCCCGCCCCGCTGAACGGCTGCTGCTTCACGTAGCGCGCGAGCAGCGTGCCGTCGGCGGCGAACGTCACGGACTCGTTGCGGCCGAGTCCGCCTGCGCCGGGATTTACCACGCCGCCGGTCACTGTGCAGCGGTGCCGCAGTGCGAGCGTGCGGAGGAAATTCTCCGTCCCGCGAGAATCGCCGTGCATCGTCTTCGAGACATCCACGCTGAATCCCGTCGCGAACATTTCCGGCAGCACGATGAGCGAGCCTTCCACCGGCGGCTGTGCGGCGAGCATGCGTTCCACTTTGGCAAAATTCGCGAGCGGATCCTCCCACACACTGTCGAGTTGGACGGCTACGATGTTCATGGGTCGCGCGAATCCTGCCGTCCCAGAGCCGGCGATGCGAGCGAATGATGAAGTGGAGCGCCGCAAACAAATGGAGCCCCGCCGTCCCCGCCGAGGACGGCAAGGCTCCATTTGCGGCACTCCACCCGGGAACCGCGGCGCGCGAAATGTCCGGCTTGACCACCAAACCGCGATTGCTACTTTCGCGCCCCTTTTTCACGCATCACCTAACACACCCACCCACATGCTTCGCTACGAACTAAAGAACAAAGTCGGAATCAACGGCCTCGGCGCAGGCGTCTGGAACATCGGCGCCGGCAACGATCCCTTCGGCGGCCCGACGCGCGATCCGATCCCGATGCTCGACCGCCTGCCGATGCTCGCCGAGTCCGGGATGAGCTTCTACGAGGCGCACGACGTGGAGATCACCGCCGAGATGGCGCCCGCCGCCGCGAAGCTTGCGAAGAAGCTCGGCATGAAGTGCGCGATGTACACGCCCTCGTTTTTCGCCGCGCCGATTTTTAAGGACGGTGCGATGACCTCGAACGATCCCGCCGTGCGCAAGCTCGGCATGGAGAACGCGCTCAAGGCAGTGGACACCACCGTGGTGCTCGGCGCGAAGACGATGGTCTTCTGGAATGGCCGCGAGGGCTTCGATTTCGTGCTCGCGAAGAACGGCCGCGACGCCTTCAAGCGCCTCGTTGAGGGCTTCGACAAGGTCGGCCAGTACGCGCTGAAGAACTACGGCACGAAGGTGAAGTTCGCCATCGAGCCCAAGCCGAACGAGCCCCGCGCGAACATGTACATGGCGAACGTCGGCGAGGTGCTCTACCTCATCAGCCGCCTCGACAAGGAAGTGCAGCCCATCTTCGGCCTGAACCCCGAGACCGCACACTCGCGCATCGCGGGCCTCGATTTCATCTGGGACATCGAGCTCTGCCTCGAAGCCGGCAAGCTTTTCCACATCCACCTCAACTCGCAGGACGGCCAGCGCTACGATCAGGATCTCCCGTTCGGCTACACCGAGCCGCTGAAGGATCTCGCCCTCCTCGTCGTGCTTCAGGACGCAAAATACGCCGGCCCGATCTGCTTCGACGTGAAAGCCCCGCGCGTGGACGACCCGAAGAACATCACGGACATCCTCACGGTCTCCTCGCAAAATCTGATCTGGCTCTGGGATCGCGCGCTCAAGGTGGACCGGAAAAAGATCGAACAGTTCCGCAAGGAAAACCGCCTCACCGCACTGAGCGGCTATCTGGCACAGTGCCTCTACGGAAAATAGCGCCACCGACGGCGGCAGCAAATCAGGCGAGGGTTGCAAACCCTGGCAAGAAGGCGTCGCGCCGGACGTGGCGGTCATGCTGTGGCATCACGACCGCCATCCCGACCACGAGACGGCGGCGGCGCTGAGCAAGATCGCGCTGCGCCAGGACGGGACGATTCTCAATGATCCGAAGGCGCGCGCGCCGCGGCAGAACTACTGCTACGACAACGGGCCGGGCCACACGATCGGCTTCGAGCCGAACACGTTTGTGAATGTGACCGACACGTGGATTCCAGCGATGGGATGGCTCGGGTAGCTCATGGCATTCGTGCGCAACAAGCCGTTCGAAGCGGCGGAGCCCGATGCCGCGCAGACGGTGAAGGCGAACATCGCGCGCTACCGCGGCGCGGCGTGCGGGGTGAAATTCGCCGAGGCGCTCCGAGCGCTGAACACCCAGGCGGTGGAGATTTTCTAGCAGCCTGTCGGACTTAGGCGGCCGAATTATTTTTGGGAAAGTTTGAACAAAAGCGGGCTGGAGCGATCTCATCTGCATGG
>Ga0208856_1000356_pt1 | contig 18338 bp, 16 predicted proteins | sample LakMenEpi13Jul12_FD_150690 | JGI IMG/M metagenome (GOLD analysis project Ga0208856, IMG submission 150690) | Freshwater microbial communities from Lake Mendota, WI - 13JUL2012 deep hole epilimnion (SPAdes) | ecosystem: Environmental > Aquatic > Freshwater > Lentic | place: Lake Mendota, Madison...
TACGCGGCTTACACCGAGCGCACCATCGGAGTTGAGACGGGACTAGCGATCGCCCTCGGCGATGGAGCAGCGTACCGCCGGCTCCGAATGCGGGTCGTTGTCAGGTGCCCCGCTATTCAGCGAAGCCTGGCAAGCGGGACGCTTGCCCCACGCTGGGTACGGGGTAACCCCGAGCCGGCTTCACTCCTTTCCGTGGGCTTCGATCAGCGCACGTCGTCGCGGGTCGCTGCGGCGAGCTGCGTGTGCAGGGCGACGAGGCGGCGGTGGCGGGCATAGCGGTCGGCGAGCGTGGCGACCGACTGCGGACGCGGCGTGAACCGCGTCGGCTTTCCGGAGGCGTGGCTCGCGAGGAACGCGGCCCAGTCGGGGGCGTGGCCGGCGATCGCGAGGCCGCGATACTTCGCCATCAGGGCCGCACCCCAGGCCGTCCCTTCGGCGGCACCGTCGAGGATCGTGACGGGCGTGTTGAACACGTCGGCGAGCAGTTGCCCGAGCGCGGGCGTCTTCGCGAGGCCGCCGGAGAGAATGATCTCGCTGCGGGGAAACCCCTGCGCGTCGAGCGGCTCGCTGCCGAACCGCAGGTTGAACATCGTGGCCAAGAGCATCGCCTTGGCGACATTGCCCGGCGTGGCGTTCTGCTCGTTGAGCCCCACGACCGATGCGGAGCCGCCGCGCGAGACCCCGAGGCCAGGCTCGTCGTCCATGAACGGCAGGGCGAGGAGGCCACCGCAGTCGTCCGCTGCCGCGAGCAGGTGGGGGATCACGGCTGCAAAAGCGTCGCCCCGATCCCTGGCGGTCACCTTGCCGAACATCGCAACGACGGTGCTGAGGGCCGTCGTGCCATTGCGGAGCCAGACCATGTTGATCGGCTTGCCGTCGGGAGCACAGAAATGATCGACACTGCGTGCTATTCCCGTGAACGGCCTGTCGCCGACGGCGTTGGCCACGACGCTCGTGCCGAAGCTCATCGACACCATCCCGGCGGCGCCGATGAGCGAGCCGGTGAGCGCCGCCGGCTGATCGCCTTCGGCGGGTGCGACGGGCGTGCCCACCGGGAGGCCGAGCACGCTCGCTCCGTGGCCATCGAGCGTGCCGCCGTCCTGACCTGCACGGCACACGCGTGGCAGGAGGTCGCGAAGCGGGCGGATCGCGCGGCCGGCTGCCGCGGCATGCACGACGGCATCGAAATCGGCGAGCCGGTGGGCGTCGTAATCGAGCGTGGCTTGATCGATCGGAAACATGCCGGCCGCGTCACCGACGCCGAGGGTCCAGCCACCGGTGAGCCGGAAGGCGAGCCAGCCCGCTGGCGTGGTCAGGTGGGCGGCTTTCATTGCCACGTCGGGCCGGTTGCGGATCGTCCACAGCCAGCGGGCGCTCGTAATCCGTTTCGGCATCTTTGTACGGAGCCGGTCGGAGAGTTCGTGTCCTTCGGTTTCGTTGCGGCCATCGCACCACAGCCGCGCAGGCCCGAGCGACCGGCCGAGTTCGTCGGCCAGCACCTCGCCGTGCATCTGCCCACAGATTCCGATTGCCCGCACGTCGAGTTCGATGCCGAGCGTCGCGAGCTTCGCCCGCAGATCAACCATGGCGGCTGCGAGCGCCCGCTCCCAGTCGGCGGGATCCTGCTCGTAGCACTCGCTTTCGAGCCCCGGCACCATCTCGTAGCCGGCCTCGCCCGTGGCGAGGATCTTCATCTGGTCGTCGGTGAAGATCACCGACAGGCCTTGCGTGCCCGCGTCGATGCCCAGAAATCCGGAGCGTTTCATGTCAGGCGTCCCAGCGGAGATTTGGTGACACGCCGTGGCCACGGGTGCCACAGAAACTGACGTCGATACCCAGGTCACGGGCCACGGCTGCCTTGAGGAGCGCACTCTTGTCCGCCGCGGCGGCGTCCTTCGCATAGGCCACTTGGATGTGATTGGCCTTGTGGCGGGCCATCATCTGATCGCGCGAGATGCCATAGGTGACCGCGTGCATGATCGGCCACTGCGGCGTCGTCGCGTCGAGCCGGCGGCGGGTCTCTTCATCGGGCAAGGCCACGGCCTGGGCTCGGCCGATGTCCATTCGCAGTTTTTCCTGGCCGGAGCTGCCGTCGACCCAGATCCGGCTCCACACGATCTCGCCCGGCTTGCTCACGCCGGCGAGCGTGCTGCCGCCGAGCCGGAAATACATCGGCGGCTGGCGGAAGCCCTCCGCGGCCTTCCAGCCGCCCGTGAAATGGGCCGGCGGCGCGCCCCCCGAGATCTCGAACACCCACACCCACTGGTCGGTCGAGCGTGACTGGTCCCAGTCGCCCCAGCGGATGTCGTGGAGCGTGTTTTCCACCGGCTGGCCGAGCGCTTCGTGGACCCGCTGCGTGAGCAGGCCGTCGAGCCCCGCGCACTCGTCTACCTCGTTGAAGTGTACGAGCGGCTTGCCCTTCCAGAGCACGCGGCTCGAACCCTCGGCGGTCACCGGCGGCCGCTTCGAGTCGTTGAGCATCCCCTCCACGAGATCGCTCGCCGGCAGGAGGTCCTTGAGCCCCTGCTGATATTGGATGCCGACGAGATCACAGCCGAAACGGTCGGCGATCCGCAGCGTGGCGACATACATCTTGCACTGCAGGAGCACCTGGGCCCGGGTGAGGTCGCGGGCCTCGTCCTTGCCGAAGTGGAACCGCATGCCCGCCTTCTCGAGCCACTTGAATACCTCCCGGGCCTCGGCGTCGCTCACCCGCATGGTCTCGTGGTAGAGAGCGCTCTGGCTGAGCCGCTCCTTGAAGACGCCCGTCGCGTGGAGCAGATGATCGGGGATGATCGCGTTGAACATCCCCATGCAGCCCTCGTCGAACACTCCCATGAGGGCTTTCTTGTGCCGCAGTTCGGTGGCGATCGTCGCGGCGGATTGGGCGAGCGGCCGAGGGATCGACACGTTCGCGAGCGGCACGACGTGGCTGGTGTCGTGGTGCACTCGGCCGGTGTCGAGCCACGACTGGAGGTGGCGGCGAAACGTCGGGCTCGCGAAGTCATCGGCCCAGAGCGTGTGGTAGGCCACGCCCGCCTTCGTGAGCGAGCCGTTGAGATTGAGCATCCCCACGAGGCCCGGCCACTGTCCCGACCAGTTGGCGACGGTGAGGATCGGCCCCGAGTGCGTGGTGAGGCCCGGGAGCACGTGATTGGAATACTGCCACACCGCCTCGGCGACGACGAGCGGCGTTTCGGGATCGATCGTCGCGAACACGTCGAGCCCTTCACGGGCGCTGGCGATGAAGCCATGGCCGCGCGACCGTGAGGTGGCATGACCGCGCGTGAGCGTCCAGCCCGCGGCGGCGAACGCCTTCGTGAGGTCGCTCTCGAGCGCCTGCTGTGCCGGCCAGCAGACATGGTTGGCCTCTTCCCGTAGGTCGCCGCTGGCGACGAGCACGGCCTGGCGCCCGGCGGCCGGCCTGGCCTTGGCGGCGGAATGGGATCGCACGGTGCGGGCCATCGATGGAACTCCCCTGATGGAATTGGTTGATTGGCGGGAACTATACTCTGCGGACCGACCCTTCAGGAGATGCATCCATGACCCGTGCACGCTTTCGGCTCGTCGTCCCCGCCCTTACGCTCGTGATTGCCAGCCTGGCGGGCAGCCTCCCGCACGCCGCTGATCCGCCGGTCCCGGCCCAGCCGCCTGCGCCTGCGGCCACGCTCGGCGACTTCAAACGCTGGGTGATCGCCGCCGACTACTCGCACGACGGGGCGACGCTCGTCACCGCCGGTGGCGAGAGCCTGCTCTACCGTCCAGGCGATGTTGTTGTGTGGAAGGCCGACGGGACCCGCGTCGGCGACCTGGCCGGACACCCGACGGCCGTGTGGGCGGTGCAGGTCTCGAAGGACGGGGCGCTGGCGGCCACAGCCGGCTACGACGGCCTCGTGAAACTCTGGGATCTTCCGGCCCGCGCCGCCAAGCACGATCTCAAGAAGCACAAGGGCTGGGTGCGGTCGCTCGCGTTCTCACCCGACGGCACGAAACTCGCAACGGCGGGCGAAGACGGCACCGTGGTGCTCTGGAACACCGCCGACGGCAAGGAGATCAAGACGGTGGCCGCCCACACCGGCCCGGTCACGGCCGTGGCGTTCTCGCCCGACGGGGCCACGATCGCCACCGGCGGCGGCGACAAACTCGTGAAGCTCTGGAATGCCGCCGACGGCGCGGAGAAGGGAAAGCTCGAGGGGCACGGAGACGCTCTCTGGTCGATCGCCTATTCGCCCGATGGTTCGCGGCTGGCCACGGCCGGGGCCGATCGTACGATCAAGCTCTGGACGACGAGCGACTCGAAGGAGTTCGCCACGCTCAAGGGGCACAAAGACTGGGTGACGTCAGTCGCGTTCTCGTCCGACGGTGGGCGGCTCGCAAGCGCGAGCCTCGACGGCGCCGTGAAGCTCTGGGACGTGAACGCGAAGGGGGAGCAGGAGGGCCTGCCAGCCGAGAAGTCGAGCGTGTGGTGCGTGACGTTCACCCCGGACGACAAGAACCTGTTCGTGGGCACACATGCCGGCGCGAAGCTCGCGGCGACCCCGGCTGCCAAACTGTTGCCGCCACCGCCACCACCCCCACCGTCGCCCCCGCAGCCGACGACCGCGGTGCTGGTACCCACCGAATTCAAGAGCACCGCCGGTGCTGCCGGTGCGATCGCGGCCGACGGGTTCGTGACCGTGACGGGCAACCGCGCCAAGGACACCTACACGCTCACCGCCGCCGTGCCGGCCGGCGGGAATGTGAAGGCGATCACGTTGGAGGCGGCTACCGATCCGAGCCTGCCGCAGCAGGGGCCGGGCCGGGCCGATAACGGCAACTTCGTGCTCTCATCGTTCAAGGCTAACTTCGGTCCGCCGGGGTCGAAGGAGGCGTCCACGGCCGTGAAGTTCACCGCCGCGAAGGCCACCTTCGAGCAGCCGAATCTCGTCGCCGCAGGGACGATTGATGACAATCCCGAGACCGGTTGGGCGATCGCCGGCGGCATCGGCAAACCGCAGACGATCACGTTCGACGTCGCTCCCGATACGATTCCTACGGCGGGCGGCCTGCTCGTGGTCGTGCTCGATCAGCAGTATCCCGACGGACAGCATTCGCTCGGGAAGATCAGGCTGTCGGCGATTCAGGAACCGGTGCCAGCGGCACCAGCACCGGCAGCACCGGCAGCACCGGCAGCACCGGCAGCGGCGCCGGCAGCGAAATAAGTCGGGGTCTCCATCGGGTCACCACGAGCGAGTGAAGGGAGTCGAGGCATGAAGGTTGATCGTGTTCGAGGAGCGGGTCTGCCCGTCGGCCTGGTGGCGATCGGGGCGGTGATGGGCCTGTTGCTGGGGTGGACCCTCGGCTCCGCGAAGACGCTGCCGAAGGCGCAGGCGATCACGTCGCTCGCCGACGAGTCGTTCGCCGTCTGCACGGTGCCGCTCGGAATGGGCGTCGAGGGATTCTTCATGCTCGACTTCGAAACGGGCGACCTGTCGGGCGGCGTGATCAATCCGGCGACCGGCAAGTTCTCGGGCGCCTACAAGCACAACGTGCTGCCGGACCTCGGTTTCAAGGCCGGGCAGGCGAAGAACCCGCGGTTCCTCCTCGTGGCGGGCGCCGCCGAACTGCAGACTGGCGGAGCGGCGAGTTTCGCCCCGAGCGTGCTCTATGTCACCGACTCATCGACCGGCACGACCGTGGCGTACGGCATCCCGTTCAATCCGCAGCAGGCGGCCGCGGCGCCGTTCGTCGCCAAGCTCGAAATGCTCGACATCGCCCGGCCGCGGGGGGGCGGCGCCAAGGCGGCCGGAGCAGTGAAGGCGAAGAAAGAAAAAGACAAAGACAAGGAGTAGCCCGGGCCGCCCGGGCCGTGCCGCCATGCCAGTTGCCCCTTCAGGACTCACGATCACGGTCAACGGCGATCCCGTTTCGGTCGCGGCCGGTGCGACGGCGTTCGACGTCGTGGAATCGCTCGGGCTCGCCGGCCGGCCGATCGCCGTCGAGGTCAACGAGGCGGTCGTACCGCGGGCGCGGCTCGCCGGCTGTATGCTCGAGGCTGGCGACCGCCTTGAAATCGTGACCTTGGTCGGTGGCGGGTGAAGCACCCACGTTAGAGCATCCGATGACCCCTCCCGCCGCCGCGCCCGCTGCCCCGCACACTCCCGTCGCGCCGCTCGACTCCCCGCTTCGCGTGGGCGGGCTCTCGCTTCAGAGCCGGCTCGTGGTTGGTACGGGCAAGTATGCGAGCTACGCCGAGATGGCCCGCTGCCTGGCCGCCTCCGGCACCGACTGCGTGACCGTCGCTGTGCGCCGCGAGCGACTCGTCAACGCGGCAGGTGAGAACATCCTCGACCATCTCGACGCGACCCGCTTCACGATCCTGCCGAATACGGCCGGCTGCTTCACCGCCGCCGATGCGGTGCGGGTGGCTCGGCTCGGCCGCGAGCTGCTCCGCGATCTGGGCAACCCGGGGTCGGAATGGGTGAAGCTCGAGGTGCTCGGCGACACGAAGACCTTGCTGCCCGATCCGGTCGGCACGCTCGAGGCGACCGAGCGGCTCGTGGCCGACGGCTTCGCCGTGCTCGTCTATTCGAGTGACGATCCGATCGTGGCCCGGCGGCTCAAGGATCTCGGGGCCGCGAGCGTGATGCCGGCCGGCAGCCCGATCGGCTCAGGGCAGGGGATTTTAAACGCCAACAATCTGCGCATCTGCCTCGAATACCTCAAGGACGGCGACCCGGGGTATCCCGTGATCGTGGATGCGGGCGTGGGCACGGCGAGCGACGTGGCCGCGGCGATGGAGCTCGGCGTCGACGGCGTGCTCTTGAACACGGCCATCGCCCACGCGGCTGACCCGCTCCGCATGGCCGTAGCGATGAAGGCTGCCTGCGAGGCCGGCCGGCAGGCGTTCCTCGCCGGCCGCATCCCCAAGAAGCTCTATGCCACCGCCTCGAGCCCTCTCGAGGGCACGATCGCCGCTCCGAGGCCCGGCCCCTGATGCTCGCCAAGCGGATCATCCCCTGCCTCGACGTCGAGAAGGGCCGGGTCGTGAAGGGTACGAAGTTCCTCGATCTCGTCGATGCAGGCGATCCCGTCGCCGTGGCGGCCCGGTACGAAGCCGAGGGCGCCGATGAACTCGTGTTCCTGGATATCACGGCCAGTCACGAGGGCCGCGCGATCATGCTCGATGTGGTACGGCGGGTGGCCGAGACGATCTTCATGCCGTTCACCGTCGGCGGCGGCATCCGCACCCTTGCCGACGCCTGCGAGCTCGTGCAGGCGGGCGCCGAGAAGGTGAGCATCAACTCCGCGGCGGTGCGCACGCCCGCGCTCGTGTCGCAGGTGGCCGCCCGGCTCGGCAGCTGCGCCACGGTGGTGAACATCGACCCCAAGCGGGTGGTGCGCGACGGCCGCGAGATCTGGGAGGTGTTCGTGAGCGGCGGCCGCGAGCCCACCGGCCTCGAGGCGGTGGCCTGGGCGAGGCGTGTCGAGGAACTCGGCGCCGGGGAGATCGTGCTCACCTGCATGGATCGCGACGGCACCCGCGACGGCTACGATCTCGAGATCACCGCGGCCGTCAGCCGGGCCGTGGGTATTCCCGTGGTCGCCAGCGGCGGGGCGGGTCGCGCGGAGCACCTCGCCGATGCGATCGAGACAGGCGGTGCGGATGCGGCGCTGGCCGCTGGCATCTTCCACTTCGGAGAGTGTACGATCCGGGAAGTGAAGGAACTTTTTCTGCGGCGGGGAATCCCCGTCCGCCCGCCGGCAGTCACCTGACGCCGGCTGAGAAGCCCGGTAGGCGCGCCATGGCCACGATCGAGACCACTTCCGCCGAGCACGTGCCAGCGCCGATCAAAAGCGCCGCCGGCCGGCCGCCGCTCGAGGTCGACCGGCTCTTCGAGGCGCTCGTGCGGCTTTCGGGCAGCGACCTGCATCTGAAGGTCGGCCAGCCGCCGTTCATGCGGGTGAAGGGTGCCCTCCAGCCGCTCAAGGCGCCCCGGATCGACGACGAGCAGATGCGGAAGCTCTGCCTGCCGATGCTCGACGAGCGGCAGCGGAAGATCCTCGACAACGACGGCGGCTGCGACTTCGCCCACACATGTGTCGTCGACGGCGTGAAGTGGCGGTTCCGCGTGAACCTCCTCTACCAGCAGGGGGCGCTCGGCATGGTCGCCCGCCGCGTCAACAACACGATCCCCGATTTCAAGGGGCTCTTCCTGCCACAGTCGATCGAGAGGCTCTGCCAGCTCGACCAGGGCATGGTCTTGCTCGCCGGCGTCACTGGCTCCGGCAAGAGCACCACGATCGGCTCGATGCTCAACTACATCAACCAAAACTACCGCAAGCACATCCTCACGCTCGAGGATCCGATCGAGTTCGTGTTCACCGAAGACAAGTGCCTGATCAACCAGCGCGAGATCGGCACCGACGTAAAGAACTTCGAGATCGGCATGAAGCACGCCGTGCGCGAGGACCCCGACATCATCCTCGTGGGCGAGCTGCGCGACGTGGAGACCTTCAAGACGGCGATCCACGCCGCCGAAACGGGCCATCTTGTGTTCGGCACGATCCATGCCGCCAGCGCCCCGAGTTGCATCACCCGCATCCTCGATCTTTTTCCACAAGAAGAGCACGCCGCCATCCGCAGCGCGATCGCCTTCAACATGAAGGGCATCGTGGCCCAGAAGCTGCTCAAGTCGATCCGGCCGGGGGTGAGCCGCGTGCCGGTGGTCGAGATCATGTTTTTCGACGTGCTCGTGCGGAAGTACGTGCTCGAGGGGCAAGACCATCTCCTTGCCGACCACATCAAGAAGTCGGCGCTCGACGGCATGCAGGACTTCACGATCAGCCTCAAGAGCCTCATCGACCAGGGGCTCATCGACCGCCAGGATGCCCTCGATATCGCGCCCAACCGCGAGGCGCTGATGATGGCCCTCAAGGGCATCGGAGTCATTTGATGGCGTGCCGGCAGGAGCCGCGGCCTCCACACGGGCCGCCATGGAGGGCATTCGGGCTCGCGGTTCTGCTCGCCTGTGCGACGGTGATGGCGGTTTCGCGTGGCGCGGATGCGCAGCCGCCGGACGCAGACGCCGCCCGGCCCAAGATGGAGGCGGTCGATCCGAACGCCCCGCCCCCACCGCCCGCGGTCGAGGAGCCGGCCCCGGCCCCGCGGGTTCCGGCCGGCAGTCTCGCGATTCTGTCGAGCCTGGTCTGGTGGCTACTCGTGCTCGGCTGGCTGGCCACGACCGGCTGGGCGGCCCGCGACGAACAGCGGGCGAAATCCTTCGAGGTGCTCTGGCTGCCGATCCTCACGGTGCCCTTCTTCGTGCTCGCGCTCGGCGCCTGGTGGCTGCCCTGGTCGGTAGCGGCATGCGGGCTCACGGCCGTCGCCTGGCTCGGATCGTTCGTTGCGTATGGCCTCGCCCGCGACGCGAAGCTCAAGCCCGATCAGCGAATCCTTTCGCTGCGGAATGCTTTTTATGCAGGAGCGCGACAGGCCCAGCCGCTGCTCAAACGCATGGGCATCAAACTCGATCTCGAAAGCCGTTCGCTGGCCGACTCACTCCCCGACATCACGATCCTCGCCGTGCCGCCCGACGGTGCCGCCGCGCCCCAGGCGCTCCTCGAACAGGCGCAGGCCCAGCCCGGCTTCGACGTGTTTCGGGAGCTCATGCAGCGATCCGTCGCGATGCGGGTGTCCCAGGTGCTCGTCGAGATCGACCAGCAGGGGGGCAAGGTGCGGCAGAAGATCGACGGCATCTGGCAGCCGGCACGGCAGATCGTGAAACAGCGGCAGGGACTCAAGGTCGTCGATGCCTGGGAAGATTCGGATCCACTCGACCGCGAGACGACGGCGGGGTTCGTCGCGGCGGTCAGGGCCCTGTGCGGCATGCCGCCGAAGCCGGCGAAGAGGCAGGGCGGCAGGTTCCAGATCGGCGTCGAGAAGAAATCGATTCCCTGCACCGTCGCACTCGAGGCGGCCGAGACGGGGATGCGGCTCGCCATCGAGTTCGACCTGCCCCCGCCGGTGTTCAAGTCGCTCGCTGGTCTCGGCATGGCCGAGCCCGTTGCCGCCAAGGTGCAGCAATCGCTCACGCTCGAACACGGGCTCGTGGTCGTGTCGGCGCCGCCCGGCGAGGGGCTCACCACCACCTTCACGCAGGTCGTGCTCACGGCCGATCGACTACTCCGTGATTTTGTGATCCTCGAAGATGCCGGGGCACCGATCAAGGACATCCAAAACGTGAAGCCGTTCCGCTGGGGCGGCCCTGAGAAGCTGGCCCCACTGGCCGTGCTCGAAACGGCCATGCGCGGGTATCCCACGGCCGTGGTGGTACCCGACCTGCGAGATAAGGATCTGGCCGCCGAGCTCGCCCGGCTCGCGGGTGAACTGCTCGTGATCGTGGGTGTGCAGGCGAGCGATGCCGTGCAGGCGATCGAGAAGATGCTCGCGCTCGGCATGCCGCCCGACGGGCTCGCCACGTCGCTCCGGGCAGCCACCTGCCAGCGGCTCATCCGCCGACTCTGCCCTAAATGCTCCGAAGGCTACCAGCCAGCGGCCGAGCTGCTCGCGAAACTCAGGCTGCCCGCGGTGGAGGCGCTGACGTTTAAGAAGGCGACCGCCCTCGGCTGCCCCGCATGCAGCGGCACGGGGCATCTCGGTCGCGGCGCGATCTTCGAGCTGGCCGCCGGGCCGACGGTGGCCAAGGCGGTCGCCGCCAAGGTCGACCGTTCGACGCTCGTGAAGGCGGCCGTTCGCGATGGCATGCAGCGGTTCACCGAGGCCGGGATCGCGATGGTCGTGGCGGGCACGACGTCGCTCGACGAGCTACAGCGCGTGCTGAAAAAGGGATAGCCGGCCATGATCTTGAATCTCGCGCTCGTCGCGATCCTGCTCGTCGTCACGGTGGCGGTGGCCCGAGGGGGGCTTTTTCAGTCGATGGGGTTTTTTTTCGCCATCCTTCTGGCTGCGAGCCTCGCGAGCGCGTGGTATGAGCCGCTTGTGGTATATCTCGAGAAGTCGCTCGAGCCTTACAAGTATTTTCTCGACGTGGCGTCGCTCTGGTTGCTGTTTGGCGTGATGCTCGCGCTGTTCGGCGCGGCGGTGCATCAGCTCACGAAACGTAAAGTCACGTTCCACAAGCACGTCGAGCTCGCCGGGAGCATCCTCGTGGGGCTGATGGCCGCCTGGACCGTCGTGGAGTTCGCGGCCTTTACGCTCCACACGGCGCCCTTGCGGGCCGATGTCATTCCCACGAAGCAGGGTCAGAGCCTGCTATTCGGGCTCAAGCCCGACCGGTGTTGGCTGTGGTGGATGCGCGGATCCTCGCGCAACGGCCCCTTCGCGATCACCGGCCGGCCCTTCGACCCCGACGGCGATTTCGTGGAGCGGTATGCGGCCCGGCGCGAACAGCTCTCGGGCGGGCCGCCGGCAGAGAACCCTCCCGCAAACTGACGCGGCATCCCGGAGCGAGCCCTCCGCACTATCGCCATGCAAGCCAGCCACTCCGATTCGTCGAGCCCGCCCGGCGAACACGAGCCTGCCGGGTATCGGCCCGTGAGTTCGCTCGCGATCGGAGCCCTCGTGCTCGGCATGCTGTCGGGGCTCGCGCTCGTGAGCCCGTTTTTCTTCGTGGTGCCGCTCGTGGCCGTGGCCGTAGCCGTGGCAGCGCTCGTCGACGTGGCGCGTGCCGGAGCGACGAAGGCCGGCCGGCTCGCGGCGCTCGCGGGGCTCGCGCTCGCCGCCGGCTTCGGAGCCCAGGCGGTCACGTCGGGTGTGGTGACGGGGTCGATCGCATCGGGCCGCGCCCGGGCGGCGGCCGAGATATTCGTGCAGGCCGTCCGCGAGGGACGTCAGGCCGATGCCGAGGCGATGTGCGGGCCGGACGCCCGCACGAAGATCGTGCCGCTCGCCGCATGCCTCGGCGACGCTGTGCGACTACGGGCACGAGCCGGTGAGGAAGCCGGCACGTGGATCGTGGAGATCACATCGGCCGCGGAGTCTGGCTGTGTCGCGCGGCTCGTGCTCGCACCCGCCCTCAGCGTGCAGCAGGGCGGGGCGATCGAGCGCTGGCTCGTGATGTCGTGCGACGTCGAGGGAAGCCCCGTTACGCCGTCCGGGACGTGAAGCAGCGAACGGCATCGATCGAGTGCGTGCCCGCCGCGAGCATGGCGAGGCGGTCGAAGCCGAGAGCCGCACCGACACCGGCAGGCATCGCCGGGCCGTGGGCTTCGATGAGCCGGGCGGGCATGGGCAGCGCTCCGCGGCCGGATGCCGCGCGGATGGCGTTGGCTGTCGCGATCCGCTCGAGCAAGATGTCGCGCCGCGTCTCTTCCTCCCAGCCATTGGCGAGTTCGACGCCGGCCACGAACAGCTCGAACCGCTGGGCGGTCGGCGGAAGGCCGTCGCCAAGCCGGGCGAATGCCGCCTGCGACACGGGCCAGGCCTCGAGCATCGTGGGCCGCTCGTGGCCGAGCCGGGGAGCTACCGTCTCCGAAAGGATGATTTCAAACCAGGCAGCGCACGAATCGGTGAGCCCATCGGGAAGCGACAGGCCCACCCTCGCGGCCGCTGCCTGCCACACGGCCGGCTTCTCCGAGAAGGGATCGATTCCTGCGTGCCGCGCGAATGCGTCGCCGCACGTGATCCGTTCGAGACCCGTGGTGCCGAGTGCCGTCGCGCACAAGTCCTTGAGAAACGTCGCCTCGTCGTCGAGGCTGGTGCCAGGCGCATACCACTCGAGGAGCACGAATTCGGCGTCGTGCCGCGGGCCCTGCTCGCCGGCACGAAACGCGCGGGCGAACTGGTAGATCGGCCCCGAGCCGGCGGCCAGCAGCCGCTTCATGTGCGCTTCGGGGCTCGCCTGGAGGTAGTGCGGCGGAGCGTCACTGCCGTCGACAGGCACCGTGAACGGATCGATATGCGCCTCAGGCAACACCTCGCGCGAGAGCACGGGGGTGTCGACTTCGACGAATCCTCGGCCCTCGAACAGCGTCCGCAGCCGTGATCGGAGCCCGGCGCGGAGTTCGAGGATCGGACGGGTCGTCATCGGCACAAGCGGCTTTCGTCAGGCGCGGGCCGGCTCCGGCTTTCGATCCGCGAGCTTCGCAGCCGTCTCACGGTAGACGAGCACGGGGCAGGGGGCCCGCCTCACGATCGCCTCCGCCACGCTGCCCATCAGGAGCCGTGTCATGCCGGTGCGGCCGTGCGTACCGAGCACGATCATCTCCGCACCCTCCTCGCCGGCGATCCGCACGATCTCACCGGCCGGGTCGCCCATGGAGAGCCGGTGGGCGTACGGGAGCGTGTGATCGACGGGCGTGACGTCTTCGAGCATCTTCAGGATCCGCTCCGAGCTCGGCTCGGGCAGCCCGTAGTAGAGCTCACCGCCACCGTAGGCCAGCGGCGGCTCCTCGACGTGCACGATCAAGAGCCGTGCGCCCGCCTGCTTCGCGAGCGCCTCGGCATGCGGCAGGGCGGCATCGCTCGCCAGGGAAAAATCGGTCGGAAACAGGATCGTTTTCTGGGCCATGGCGGAGCCTCCTCGAGGTGGAGAAAGTCGGTGGCTCAAGTCTATGGCCTAATGGAGCCGCATGCCTGGCAACGCGCCGGAGTCGGGCGACAGGAGGTAGACACCTTCGGCGCCCGCGCCGCTGGCCGCCACCACCATTCCCTCGCTGAGTCCGAATTTCATCTGCCGCGGCGCGAGGTTCGCGACCACGACGACGAGCCGCCCGACCAGGGCCGCCGGCTCGTGAAAGCCCTTGATACCCGCGAACACGGTGCGGGTCGAGTCGCCGCCGAGGCTCACCGTGAGCTTGAGCAGTTTCTTCGCTTCTGGCACCTCTTCCGCAGCGACGATCCGGGCCACACGGAGATCGATCTTCGCAAAGTCGTCGATCGTGCAGGTGGGGGCGAGGGGCTCGGCGGCGAGCGCGGCGCCGGAATCGGCTCCGGCGGCAGGCGACGACGGTGTCTGGTCCATGGCAGGTTCTCCTGTGGATACGGCCTCGGCTCGCGACGCAGCGAGCAGGGCCTCGATCTGTTTGGCGTCGACGCGTTGCATGAGCGGCGAAAAGGGACTGACCGAATGGCCGACGAGCGGCGTCTGCGATTCGCCCCAGGAGCGGATCGGCCCGCCTACGAGGGCACCGACATCCGCGGCGAGCTTCGGCAGCACCGGCGCGAGGTAGACGGTGAGCTGCCGGAAGAGATTGAGCGCCACCGTGGCAACGTCCTGGAGTTTTCGGGCTGCTTCGGGGCCCGCCTTGGCGAGTTTCCAGGGCTGCTCGGCGTCGACGTAGGCGTTGGCCCGGTCAGCGGCGAGCATGATCGCCCGCATCGCACGGGCGAAGTCGCAGGCCTCGTACGCGGCGGCGATCTCGGCCGCGTCGGCTGCGGCCTTGGCGAACAAGCCGCCGTCGTCGGGATACTCAGGCGTAAGCCCCGTGTGCTCGAGCCACCGCGCGGTGCGGCTGGCGAGGTTCACCACCTTGCCGACGAGGTCGGAGTTGACCTTGGCGGCGAACTCGTCGAGGTTGAGATCGATGTCGTCGATGCCTCCCGAGAGCTTCGCCGCGTAGTAGTAGCGGAGCGCGGCGGGGTCGAGATGGGCGAGGTAGGTGCGGGCGAGCAGGAACGTGCCACGGCTCTTCGACATCTTCTGCCCGTCGACGGTGAGAAAGCCGTGGATGCGAACCTTCGTGGGTAGGGCGAGGTTCGCCGCTTCGAGCATCGCGGGCCAGAACAGCGTGTGGAAATAGGTGATGTCTTTGCCGATGAAGTGGTGGATCTCGGCGGCGGGCCCGCCGGGGGCGGGCCGCCGCCACCAGGCTTCGAACGCTTCACCGTGCTTCGCGCACCATTCGTCGGTCGCCGCGAGATAGCCGATCGGGGCATCGAACCACACATACCAATACTGGCCGGGCGCGTCGGGGATCTCGAAGCCGAAGTAGGGGGCCGGCCGCGAGACGTCCCAGTCGCGCAAAGGATCGCAGAGGAAGTGGCCGGCGAGATAGTTGGCCACCGGCGCGTCGAGCGCGCCCGATGACTTCGTCCACGTGTCGAGGAACTCGTGGAGCGCCTCGATCGTCACGAACAGGTGTTCGGCGGACCGCACTTCGGGCGTCGCCCCGGAGAGGGTGCTCTTCGGATGCACGAGGTCGGCCGGGCCATACGTCGCGCCGCACCGCTCGCAGGAGTCGCCGTATTGGTCGGCGGCACCGCACTTCGGGCAGCCGCCGCGCACGAAGCGGTCGGCGAGAAACACGCCTGCCAGCGGATCGAAGAGCTGCTCGACGGGCCGCGACACGACGAGGCCCCGGTCGCGGAGCGCCTGCCAGATCTCACCGCAGAGCCGGCGGTTGGCATCGCTGTTGGTGGAGCTGTAGTGGTCGAACTCGATCTGAAAGCCCGCGAAGTCGGCGAGGTGGGCCTCGCGCATCGTGGCGATCAGTTCCTGCTCGCTGCGGCCCTCGGCTTGTGCCCGGATCATGATCGCCGTGCCGTGGGTGTCGTCAGCACAGAGATAGATCGCTCTGTTTCCGCGCAGCTTCTGAAACCGCACGAAGATGTCGGTCTGGATGTACTCGACCAGGTGCCCGAGGTGAATGTGGCCGTTGGCGTACGGCAGGGCCGAGGTGACGAGAATCCGGCGGGCGCTGGGTGCGGGCATGATGCTCCGGGGGGCTCGAAGGTCGGCGGATTGTAGAGGCCGCGCGGAGCCGGGGAAACAGCGCAGGCGCCGGGGAAATGGCGTGAACGTGGGCGACGAGGCAGGAACTGGCGATCCTGCAGATGGCGAAAGTGACCTTGTGGCGCGCGTGGGGTGCCGCCAGTATCCGGCCGCTCGCGACGCGACCGCGGGCAGCCGCCTCGAGAGCCCGTCGGAGCACGCGATGAGACTGTCCCTTCGAAACCTGTGGCTCGCAGCCTCTCTCACCGTGGCCATGCCGCTCGTCGCGGAGGCCGCGACGCCGGCTCCCGTGGACGCAGCAGCCCAGGCCCTGGCAGCGGGCGACATTGTGCTGCTCGATTTTGGGGCGTCGTGGTGCGGCCCGTGCCGATCGATGGCGCCACTGATCGGCGAAATTGCCACGGCCGGCTGGCCCGTGCGGCACGTCGACGTCGATCAAGAGGGCGATCTCGTGAAGCGGTTCGGAATCACCGGTGTGCCGTGCTACATCCTGCTCGTGAAGGGGCACGAAGTGGGCCGCATCGCCGGCGCGACGACACGGGATGAACTCGAAAAACTGCTGCTCAAGAGCCGCTCCGCGCTCGGCATCCCCGAGGTGGCGGCTCCCGCGATGGCGGCCGCGCCGGCCGCAGAGTCGCTCCCGGCCGTGCCCGGCATGCCGCTGCCGGCGCACCAGCCCGACGCCCCGCTCGCGGTCGAAACGGCCGTCATGGCGCAGTCGGCCGCGGTCGCCCACGTCGTGCCTGCCCGTGCCCCTGCCGCACCCCCAAGGGCATCGGCTGCCCCGGCTGCTGCCCCCGGCCGTCGGGTGACTCGCGATCCGAGCGGCACGCTCGCGGCCGGCGATCGTGCGGCTCTCGAACAACGGCTGCTCGCCGCCACGGCCCGGCTGCGGGTCGACGACGGGCAGGGTGCATCGTGGGGGACGGGCACCGTCATCGACTGTCGGCAGGGAGAGGCGCTCATCCTCACCTGCGGCCACATCTTTCGCGATTCGCAGGGGCAAGGCCGGGTGGAAGTGGATCTCTTCGGGCCTGGCGCACCGCGTGGCCTGGCCGGCCAGGTGATCTCGTGGGACCTGAAGCGTGATCTCGCACTCGTGAGCGTCTTCACCGAGGTGACGATCGAGCCAGCGAAGGTGGGTGGATCACAGCGGACCACCGCGGCGGGTGAGCCGGTCGTCACGGTGGGATGCAACGGCGGCCAGGATCCGACGATCCACCACAGCCGGATCACCGCAGTCGACAAGTACCTCGGACCGGCCAACGTGCAGGTGGCCGGCCAGCCGGTGCAGGGCCGGTCGGGCGGGGGCCTGTTTGGTGTCGATGGCACGCTGCTCGGCGTCTGCAACGCGGCCGATCCGACCGACAACGAAGGGCTCTTCGCCGCACTGCCGGCGATCCACGAACAGCTCGACGAGGCGGGCCTCGCGTTCGTCTACAAGAGCGTCTACCCCAGCGGCGCCGTGGCCGAGGCAGGCGGATCGAGCGTGCCGAGCATGCCGACCGAAATGCCGCCGGTGTCGTTCGACCGGCGGGACCGCGGCGGCGCGCTGCCCACGGCCTCGACCGGCACCGGCGCCATGCCCCCAACTGCCGCCCCGTCCGCCGCAGTTGCCGAAGCCACGAAGCTGTCGGGCGGCGAACAGGCACTTCTCGACCACGTGCGGCAGCACGAGGGCCGGGCCGAAGTGATCTGCATTGTGCGGCCCCACGGAGCGCCGCAGAACGCCAGCGAAGTGTTCGTGCTCGAAGGCTCGAGCCACGAGTTCGTGGAGCAGCTCTCGAAGACCCATGCCGGCCACGCCCATCACGGCCGCCAGCCGTCCTCTGGCCGATCCGACCTCGCGGCCCTGCCACCGGCCGACCCACTGCGGTAGGCTGCGACACTGTGATGCGACAGTACCTCGTTCGTCACGGTGAGAGCGTCTTCAACGTGGAGTCCCGAGTGCAGGGACAGGCCGATGTGTCGCTCTCGGAACTGGGCCGACTCCAGGCCGACGCCCTCGCCGCGTGGACCCGTTCGCTGCCGGCCGACGTGGCGATCGACGAGATCTGGTCGAGCCCACTCGCACGGGCTCGCGAGACGGCCACAGCGATGGCCGCGGCACTTGGGCTGTCGCTCCAGATCGAGGAGGGCCTGGCCGAACTGCACGCCGGCATCTTCCAGGGCCACTTGTGGGCCGACCTCGAGGCCGCGTTTCCCGAGGAAGTGGCCTGCTGGCGCAGTGGCGACGCCGAGTATGCGATCCCCGGCGGCGAGTCGCGGGCGGGCCTCGCAGCCCGCGGCCGGGCCGCGCTCGAGAAACTCGCCCAGCGGCCAGCCCGACACATGATCGTGGTGGCCCACGGCGGCGTGCTCACGGCGGCGCTTGGCAGCCTCCTCGGTCGCACGCATCCGCTCCTCGCGCAAGCGGCCGAACGTCCGTTCACGAAACTCCCCGCGCTCGCCAACGCCTCGCTCACGCTCCTCGACTGGCCCGGGCCGGAACTCGTCGCTTTCAATGAGACCGGCCACTTGGATGAGCCATAGGGATCGGATGGCGATATGTGCTGGCGCCGGCTCGGGGCTGCCCCGTACCGTCTCGCCGGACGTTCGCCTTCGCCCTCCAGGCTTCGGCTCACTCGGATTTGCCTGCGCTGCGCCATCCATGGCTCCGCTGGT
>Ga0208856_1000358_pt1 | contig 18229 bp, 14 predicted proteins | sample LakMenEpi13Jul12_FD_150690 | JGI IMG/M metagenome (GOLD analysis project Ga0208856, IMG submission 150690) | Freshwater microbial communities from Lake Mendota, WI - 13JUL2012 deep hole epilimnion (SPAdes) | ecosystem: Environmental > Aquatic > Freshwater > Lentic | place: Lake Mendota, Madison...
CGCGGCCGAAGGGCTCGTGATTCCCGCGACGACGCGGTTCGTGGGCGGCATGCTCGACACGTGCGCGACCACGCTTGCGTGGTACGACATCGACACGGTGCCTGCGAACCACCGCGGTCGCGTCGCTGCGCTCGTCGCGGCCGGCGAGCAGGTGGCGGCCGCCGACGCGCACGAGCGCTGCCGGCGGTTCGAGACGGCCCGATTCGATCTCACGCCGGCGGCGGCGCGGGCCCATGTCGAGGCGCGGAGCGTCGACCTCGCACAGGTGCGGCCCGAGCTCGGCCACGCCACCAACGCCGTGTGCATCATCGGGCGCCGCTGGCGCACCCGCGGGCTGTTTCTCGACCGCCGCGCGTTCCTCGTGTCGTACGACCCCGCCACCGACGCCGACGGCTCGATCCTCGCCCGCACGCTCGCGGCCGTCGGGCCGGTGGGCGCGGGGATCAATCTCGAATATTACTTCTCCACGGTCGATCGGCTCGGCTACGGCTCCGGCACGAAACTCCCGCACAACATCACCGGGCTCGTGGGTGTGATGGACGGGCATGCCAGCGACCTGCGCACGGGCCTGCCCTGGCAGATGGTCGAGATCCACGAGCCCGTGCGGCTGCTCGTCGTCGTCGATGCGCCCGCCGAGCGCGTCCGGGCGGCGGTCGCGCAGGTGCCGGCGGTCGAGCGGCTGGCCGTCAATCGCTGGATCCAGCTCGTGGCCTGGGATCCCCACGGTGGTGGCCTGGAGGTGTTCGAAGACGGCGAATTCGCGGCGTACGAGAGCGAACGCCGCGTGCTGCCGACGGTCGAGCGGTCGAGCGACTGGTATCGAGGCCACCGCGAGCATCTGCCGCCGGCCTGCGTGCAGGCAGCGCTCGGCCGGGCCGAGGGAGGCGGGGGGGCATGACGAGCCACGACACCGTCTCCGCGCTCGTCGTGCTGCAGCTTGCCGCGCCGGCGGCCACGCTCGCCGCGATCGGCTTGCCGGCGCTCCTGGGTCGGCCGCTCACGGAGCGTGCGACCACCAGCATCGTGGGCGCCGGCTTCGCGATTGCGTTTGCGGCGGCGGTGAGCGTGCTCGGGCTGCTCGCGGCCCGGGAATTCACCCCCGTGATCGTCCACTCGGGCACGTGGTTCGCCGTCGGCCACCACGAGGCCACGGTGAACCTCGTCGCCGACGCGCTCTCGATGCCCTACGTCTGTTTCTCCACGGGGCTGTGCTGGCTCGTCAACTCGTTCGCGGGGAAGTACCTGCACCGCGAGCCCGGCTTCACGCGGTTCTTCATCCTGCTCGCGCTCTTCGGCACGGGCATGAACCTGATGGTGCTCGCCGACAGCATCGACGTGCTCTTCGCGGGCTGGGAGTTCGTGGGGATTTCGTCGGCGCTCTTGATCGGATTCTTCTTCGAGCGGCGCAACGCCATCGATGCGGCGCTGCGGGCCTACACGACCTACCGGATCTGCGACGTCGGCCTGCTGGCCGCGGCGGTGGTCATCCACCGGGCCGTGGGCTCGGGAGACTTCGAGCGGCTGTTCGGTGCCGATTGGCCCCACTCCGTCTGTCTCGTGCCGGCGGGCACGGCCACGGTCGTGTCGCTGTTGCTCGTGTTCGCGGCGCTCGGCAAGACGGCCCAGGTGCCGTTTTCCAACTGGCTGCCCCGGGCGATGGAGGGGCCGACGCCGTCGAGTGCGATCTTTTACGGCGCGCTCTCGATCCATGCCGGCGCCTACGTGCTCCTGCGGTGCGAAGCCCTGCTCGACGCCGCACCGCTCGCCCGGGCGGCGCTGATCGTGATCGGCCTCGGCTCGGCGCTCCACGCGAGCCTCGTGGGCCGCGTGCAGACCGACCTCAAGAGCATGCTCGCCTACGCTTCGATGGCGCAGGCATCGCTGATCCTCGTGGAGATCGGCCTCGGCTGGCGGGTGATCCCGCTCGTGCATGTCGTCGGCCATGCCGTTTTGCGCAGTCTGCAGATCCTGCGGTCGCCGTCGGCGCTCCACGACCGTCACGAACTCGAGGCCGCGATCGGCGGCCATCCGGACCTCGGAAGCTGGTCGCCGCTGTCGTGGCTGCCAGCGCGGGCGCAGGCCGCGATCTACCGGATCGCGCTCGAGCGCGGCTTCGAGGAGATGGCCGTGATGCGGGTCGTCGGACCGATCGTGCGGCTGCTCGAGCGACTTGCCGCGGCCGAGCGTGGGTGGGTGGCATGGCTCGGCGAGAAGCGTCCGCGGCATGATGAGAGGCGAGCGTGAGCGGCACGGAAGTCCTGTCGGTCGAATCGGTCCACGGCCTGATGCTCGGGCTCGTGGCGGTGATCGTCGCCGCGCCGCTGGTGTCGGCGGCCATCGTCGCCATCGGTGGCTTCTCCCGCAGCCCCCGCACGCCAGCCGCCGCCGGGCTCGTCATGTCCCTCGCCTGCTCCGCCCTGCTCGCGTGGCTCTGGCACGCGGCCGACGGGGTGCCGTTTGAGTTCGGCGAGCGGCTCGGCGGTGGCTCGCTCGTGCACGTCGATGGGATCACGGCGGCGCTCATGCCGACGGTGGCCCTGATCGAACTTGCGATCCTGCTCGTGGCCCCGAAGCGGTTTCTCGATCCTGCCGCGACGGCGCGGCTGCTGTATGGCGCGGCGGCGACGTTCGCCTTGTTCGCCACGGCCCATCCGCTCGTCCTCGTGACGCTGTGGATCGTGACGGCGCTCCCCACCTGGATCTCGACACGCGGCACTCCCGGCGGCCGGCCCGCGGCCCGGGTGTTCGCGATCGTGATGCTCGCCGCGCTCGGGTGCATGGCGGCGGGCACGCTCCTGATGCTCGTCGATCCGCCGTGGGAGCGAGGCTGCGGGCTCGTGGGCAACACGGGTGGCTGGCTCGTGGCGATCGCCGTGCTCATGCGCAAGGGGATCGTGCCCTTTCACTCGTGGTATCCGGCCCTCTTCTCAGGCGCACCGCTCTCGACGGCGCTGGCGGCCACGATGCCGCAGGTGGCCGCCTACACGGCCGTACGGCTCCTGATGGGCCACGCCGATCACGGCGCCGGCGTCGGTGCCGAGCTCATGGTGCTCTCGCAGTTGGCGCTCGTCACCGCTGCGTATGGCGCCGCGCTCGCGCTCGTGCAGCGCGACCTGCGCGGGCTCTTCGGCACGCTCGCGATGAGCCAGTCGGCGCTCGTGCTCGCCGGCCTCGCCGGCCACGTGCCGATGGAGCTTAACGGCGCATTCTGCATCTGGATCTCGAGCGGCCTCGCGCTCACGGGCATCGGCCTCGTGGCCTGGGCGCTCGAGAGCCGGGCCGGGCCGCTTTCGCTCGCCACGCCCCAGGGCCGCTTCTACGACGCGCCCGCCATGGCGGCGTTCTTCCTGCTCTTCGGGCTCGCCGCGATCGGGCTGCCCGGCACGCTGTCGTTCGTGGCCGACGACCTCATCGTGTCTGGCAGCCTCGACGATCAGCTCCATGCAGGGCTGCTCGTGATCGCGTCGACGGTGCTCTCGGGGATCGCCGTGATGCGGGGCTGGTTTTTCATTTTTGGCGGGCCCGTGGCGATCGACGGTCCGCGGCACATGATCCTGCCGCGGGAGCGGGTCGCCCTCACAGCCCTGCTCGTGCCGCTGTTCGTGCTCGGGCTCTGGCCGGCCCCGCTCGTGCGGTCGCTGGAGCGGGCCGCGGAACAGCTACTCGGCGTGACGGCCGACGGCGAGCCGGTGCCGGCCCCGGACGCGCGACCTGAGGCTACAATCGGGCCACCATGAAGAAACAGAGCCCACGCACCTCGCGCCGCGCGTCCGCCACCGAAGACACCGTCGACACCATCGACATTGAGGGCCTCGGCGTCTTTTATCTTGGGACCAAAGTCGATGGCCCGGCAGGCAAGGGCGGCCGCGAGCCCCTGCTCGTGGATGCCCGCAGGTTCACGACCCATGCCGTCTGCGTGGGCATGACGGGCAGCGGCAAGACGGGCCTCCTCATCGATCTCATCGAGGAGGCCGCGCTCGATCAGATTCCCACGCTCGTCATCGATCCCAAGGGCGATCTCGCCAATATCCTGCTCGCGTTCCCCGACCTCGCGCCGGCTGATTTTCTGCCGTGGGTCGAGGCTGATGCCGCGAAGCGGGAGGGCATCACGCTCGAGGCACTCGCCGAGCGCACGGCCAAGAAGTGGAAGGATGGCCTCGCCGCGAGCGGGCAGAGCCCCGAGCGGATCGCGAGGCTCAAGGCGGCCGTCGACATGGCCGTCTACACGCCGGGCAGCCGAGCCGGCCGGCCGCTGGCGATGCTCGAGAGTCTCGAGGCACCCTCGGCCGCGGTGCTCGATGATCCTGAAGCGCGGCGCGAGCGGATCGAATCGCTCGTGTCGGGCATCCTCGCGCTCGCCGGCGTCGATGCGGAGCCGGGCCGGAGCAGGGAGCACGTGCTCCTGGCCGCGATCGTCGACGCCCTCTGGAAGAGCGGCCAGAAGATCGACTTCGGCACGCTCGTGCGGGCGATTCCCGCGCCGCCGGTGGAGCGGGTCGGGTTCCTCGATCTCGAAAACTTCTTTCCCGCCGGTGAACGCTTTCAGCTTGCGAGCCGCTTAAACACGGTGGCGGCGGCGCCGGGCTTCGAGGACTGGCTCGCGGGCGAGCCGCTCGACGTGGGCCGGCTCCTGTGGACCGCCGAGGGCAAGCCGCGGGTGAGCGTCGTCTCGATCGCGCACCTGAACGACGCCCAGCGCATGGCGTTCGTCACGCTCCTTGCCGGCCAGACCGTGGCGTGGATGCGATCGCAGGGAGGCACCTCGTCGCTCAAGGCGCTCTTTTTGATGGACGAGGTCTTCGGCTACGTGCCGCCGACGGCGAATCCGCCGAGCAAAGGCCCGATCCTCACGCTCTTGAAGCAGGCCCGGGCGTTCGGGCTCGGCGTCGTGCTCGCCACGCAGAATCCCGTCGATCTCGACTACAAGGGGCTCTCGAACGCCGGCATCTGGTTCCTCGGCCGCCTCCAGACAGCCCGCGACAAGGCCCGCGTGCTCGACGGCCTCGAAGGGGCGGCCTCGTCGGCCGGCCGGTCGTTCGACCGCAACCGGCTCGACAAGCTCCTCTCCGGGCTCGAACAGCGGATGTTTCTCCTGCACAGCGTGCACGACGACGAGGAGACGGTGTTTCAGACGCGATGGACGCTCGCCTACCTGCGCGGGCCCCTCTTGCGCGAGGAGATCAAGCGGCTTACCGCAGCGGCGGCTCCGGTCGAACCGGCCGCGGCACCGACGAGTCTCGAAGGGTCCGGCACCGCGCCGCTGCCTGGCGGGCCACGGCCGATCCTGCCGCCGGGTGTGCGCGAGGTGTTTCTCGCCCCGAAGCGCCCAGTCGGGCTCGACGCGACCGTGTTCTACGAGCCTGCCATCCTCGGGCGGGCCCGCGTCCGCTACGCGAAGGCCGCCGCCCGGATCGACGTCGATCGCGAGGTGATCTGCCTGGCCCCCGCCGGAGACTCCGTCGGGGAGTCGGCCTGGGAGTCGGGGGAGACGCTCGCCGAGCCGCCGGAAGTGGAGCCGGCTCCGCGTACGGGTTCGTTCGCGAGCCTGCCGGCGGCGCTGGCCGGCCCGAAGGGCTATGCGGCGCTCGCGACCGCGCTCAAGGGGCATCTGGCCCGGACAGCCAAGCTCGTCGTGTATGCCGCCCCCGCGCTCGATGCCGTTTCGCAGCCGGGGGAATCAGAGGCTGATTTTCGGCTACGGCTCGCGCAGCGGGCGCGGGAGTGGCGCGACCGCGAGATGGATGCCGTCCGCGGCCGCTACGCGGCGAAGATCGCCGCGGTCGCAGACAAGATCGAGCGGGCCCGGCAGAAGGTGGAGCGCGAGAAGGCCGAGGCAAAAAACCAGTCGCTCCAGACCTACGTCTCGATCGGCTCGGCCGTGCTCGGCGCGCTTCTCGGCCGCAAGATGGCGAGCTCCACCACGATCGGCAAGGCGGCCACGAGCATGCGGTCGGCCAGCCGGGCCGCGCGGCAGCAGGCCGACGTGGCCCACGCCGAGGAGAGCCTGACCACGCTCGAGGAGCGCCGGCAGGCGCTCGAAGACGAGGTGGCCGAGGCGATCGAGCGGATCCGGGTCGATTCCGACTTGCACCGCATCGAGCTCGAGACGATCGAGATTCCCGCGCGGAAGACCGACATGGCCGTCGAAGACGTCGTACTCGCCTGGGTGCCGGCATGACGGCGGCCGCCCGTTCGATCGTGCGGGTCGACTGCCCCGACGAGGTGGGCCTGATCCACCGGATCACCGGCGTGCTCCAGGCCCATCGGCTCAACATCGAGGCCAACCACGAGTTCGTCGACACCAACGCAGGGCATTTCTTTTTTCGTGCGGAGGTCGTGCCGGCCGACGGCGCGGTCGCAGCACCGGCGTTGGAGCAGGCGCTCTCGGCCGTCCTCCCGGCTGCCGCGCGGGCGCGGGTGACGCAGGTGGAGCGGCGGCCGATCGTGGTCTGCGCCACGCGCGAGCCCCACTGCCTTGGCGAACTGCTCCTCCTCGACGCTTGCGGCGAGCTGCCCGGGCGGATCGTGGCGGTGGCGAGCAACCACGACGTGCTCCGCGGCTTGGTGGAGCGATTCGGCGTGCCGTTTCACCACGTGCCGCACGAGGGAGTCGAGCGCGAGGCCCAGGAGGCCGAGCTCGAGCGAGTGATCGAAGGCTACGCGCCGGAATACGTCGTGCTCGCCCGCTACATGCGGGTGCTGTCGGAGAAGTTCATCGAGCGGCGGCCGAACGCAATAGTGAACATTCACCACTCGTTCCTGCCCGCCTTCGCCGGGGCGAGCCCGTATCGCCAGGCCTTCGGCCGCGGCGTGAAGCTGATCGGAGCGACGGCCCACTTCGTGACGGCCGAGCTCGACGACGGCCCGATCATCGCGCAAGACGTGACGCCTGTCGACCACACATTCACGCCCGAGCGGATGGCCCAGGCCGGCCGCGACGTCGAGAAGCTGGTGCTGGCCCGGGCCGTGCGGCTCGTGCTCGAAGAGCGGGTGTTTCTCCACGGCCGGAGGACGGTCGTATTCGGGTAGGCGTGGGGCAAGCGTCTCGCTTGCCAAGTTGGTTGTGGGGCAAGCGTCTCGCTTGCCAAGGAGGCAACCGGGACGGTCGCCCCACAAGTCGGCAACCGGGACGGTCGCCCCACAAGTCGGCAACCGGGACGGTTGCCCCACATGGTGTGGTCAGGCGAGCAGCCGTCGCAGTTCGGCGATCGCCCGTGTGCGGAGCCGCGACACCGTGCCTTCGCACACGCCGAGCACATGGGCGATCACGGCCTGGCTCTTTCCATCGAGGAGCAGTTCGACCACGGTGCGCGAGCGTGGCTCGAGCAGAGGCAGCGCATCATGCATTCGGGCGGTGGCGTCACTCTCGATCTCGTCCGCGTTTGCGTGCGTGTCGATGCTGGTGCTGTCGGCGTGCGGCACGTGGCCGAGGTTCTTGAAGCGCATCCGGCGCGTCACCTGCCGCTTTCGCTGCCGGGCCACGTCGAACGCCCGTTCGTGGGCCAGCCACACGAGGTACGCCAGCCCTGGGTCGCCGGAGCCATGGCCTGTGCCGCGGCCCGTCTCGAACCGTCGCACCGCGCGCTCGCCGGGCGTCGTTGCAGGCAGCCGGCGCAGGTGATCAAGCACGAGCGACAAGGCGTCGTCCACCGCCGACCAGTCGCTGATATGAAGGCGCCGGAGCACACTTCGCGCCGCGTGCTCGAGCCGTGGCAGCGTTGCCACGATCACGTGCTCGAGCCACACTTCGTCACCGGACTTCTGCCACGCCAGCAAGGCGTTGGCGATGTCATGCGATGCGACAGATGAACACGGCATTCCATTGCCTGTCACGACGAACCCCCTCCGTATGAGCGTGAGCATGAACATGACGAACCCCGTGGCACGGTTGGTCATCGTCTTGCAGTCCGCGTGACGAAAAATTCAGCACGTGCGCAAGATCAGTCGGCGGAGAGCGTGTAGTCCATGGGGGGGGGTGTCGAGTGGTTTCGAAGCAAAGGAGTGCGTGGCATGCCCACCTCGATCGCGGAATGCGCCCACCTGCTCGCGGAGCAGGGCCTGCGGCATCATGTCGATGCGGAAGAAGCGGTGATCCGGCTCGTATTCGTCACGCAGCAGTATCGCAATCTGCGCGGTGAAAAGCTGATTGTGATGAGCATCGAGGCTCACGACGACGGCCATCGGGTGCGGGTGTGCATCCCGAGAGCGTTTGCCGTGGATACAGACCCAGCAGCCTGCTGCCTGGCGGCTTGCCGGCTTGCTGCCGACACGCCGCTCGTGGCGGTCGAGTTCGATGCCGATTTTTCCGACCTGCGGCTGGTCGTCGAGACGGCCGTCGAAGACGGCTCGCTCTCCCAGATTCAGTTGGTTTCGATGATCGACCGGTTGGTGGAAGCGGCTGAGGCCTGGGCGCCCGCCATGGCCACCGGGTGTAGATTCCCCTTCGCAAGGGGGGCTGCATGAACAATCATTTGTACCGATCGGGTGACCAAGGGTGCCGAACTGTGGCCGAAAGTTATGAAGCTCCAACGGTTTCGGTTTGGAAAGCCGAGTTGGCTTGCCGAGAAATTCGGTGCCACGCAGACGGCGTGGGGTTCGTCAGCTCTCCGAATCAGCCCGGGAGCCACGTTCCTGTCCGCAAGGAACGAGTCCACCACCATGCCTCGCAACTTTGCCCGCCACGAACAGTTCCTGCGCATATTTGCGCTCCTCGAGATCCTGTCGGCGGCCCGCCAGCCGCTCGACGACCAGGCGCTCACCGCCGCCCTCAAGGAGCGGCTGGGGCTGACGCGGCTCTCGCCGCGCACCCTGCGCCGCGACTGTGATTTTCTTTGCTCGTGCGGGTATCCGGTCGACCATAAGCCCCTCCCCGACGGTCGGAAATACGGCTGGATACTCGCCAAAGACTCCGTGAACGGCCGGAAGATCCCGTCAGAGCCGCTCACGTTGCTCGAGCTCGTGGCGTTCACCGTCAGCCGTGATCTCCTCAAGCCATTCGAGGGCACGATTCTGTGGACCGGGATCGAGTCGCTCCGCCACAAGCTCGAGCGCGAGATGCCGGCAGCGATGCGTGAGCGGCTCGATAACGCGAAGAGCGTGTTTCACGTGAAGGGCTTCGATCCTCGCTATGCCGCTCGCCCGCGGCTCATCTCGGCGCTCAGCGGCGCGATCACCGACTGCCACGAGATCGAGATCGAGGAGGACGGCGATCCGGTGACGAAGCAGCGGCTGCAGCCGCATCGGATCGTGATCGAGCCGCCGGTGGTGAGCCTGCTCGCCTATCCGGCGGATTCAAAGGCCGACGGCATTCCCGTGTTGCTCAACATCGAGCGGATCCGGAAGGTGACGCCGCTCGACACCACGTTCACGCCGCGTGACGTGCGGCCAGAGGAATTCCTCACGTAGAGCTGGGGCTGTGGGGCAAGCGTCTCGCTTGCCAAGGAGGCAACCGGGACGGTCGCCCCACAAGTCGGCAACCGGGACGGTCGCCCCACAAGTCAGCTACCGGGACGGTCGCCCCACATCACTTTTGGTCGCGCACGTACTTGTGGCACTGGATGCACTTCATCGTGACCTCCATCCACGCCAGGGCGGCGCCGTCGAGGTTCTTGGCCTTCGCTGCGCTGTGGAGCGAGTCGCACGAACGGCGAAACTCCCCGCTCTGCCGGGCATATTCCTCCGTCTGGAGCACCTGCCAACTCGATGCCTGGCTGGCGAGGGCGAGTTCTTGCGCGCCACGGGCGATCAGGTCGTAGTCTTCGAGAGACAGGCCTTCGAGAACCCGCTGCGAGTGGCCGAGCTTGGCCCGCATGAAGTCGGCGACGGCGTCGGGCTTCGGTGGCGACTCCTGGGCGAAGGCCACCACCGCGAGCAGCACTACGCTAATCGAGCAGGCCCAAATCCTCGTTGTAGCCTTCCTGGACGACGGCATTCTCGCTCCTCTCGTGGGCCTGCATGGTGGTCGAGAAATGCTCGAAGTCGCGGCCGGCCCTGGCCCACGCCTCTGCCGAACTATCGCCTTTCGAGAGCGTTTCGATCAAGGTGTCGAGTTCGGCGAGCAGGGCGGGGTGCTGCCGCATGATGGCGGTCGCCGCCGGGGCCAGCCGTGGCATCCGGGCGATCGACTCCTCGAGAAAGCCGCCGCTCTCCTCCTGCTCGAAGTGTGTCCGCAGGTGTTCGCGAAGGTCGGCGAGCGCCGCCCGCACGTCGGCCGTTCGGTCGGCAGCCGTCGGCTGCGGTGCGTTGAACGCCGTCCTCAGCCCCTGCATCCGCGTGAAAAGCTCGCGGTGTTCCGCGAGCACGTGCCCGAGGATGATCGGATCGGATCGGTCGGTCATGGCCATGGCTATCCATCCTTCCGGAGCGGCAGCGCCCCTGCGTGCCGACCCTGCGCAACGATAGCGATGTGGCCGTCGGCCGGGCCAGCGGCCGTGCGGCATCGCGGCGGGCCGACCGACCGGCTGCCGGACACCTGGACGGAGTCGCATCCCCAAAGCCTGCCCCGGTGTGGCCTGGGAGAGCAGGGGCTCGCGGATGGTGGAGATCAAGCTCACCGTTGTGCAATGGGCGCTCGGGGCCGGTGACCTGTATAACGCCGTCAATCACCCCCCGAAGGATCGTTCGCCATGTCTGGTTCCATCACGCTGCGCGGTCTGTTGGCCGCTGCGCTGTTTTCGCTGTGCACCGTCGCCGTGGCCCAGCAGGTGGCGGTCGAGGAGTTTTCACTTCCCAACGGCATGCAGTTTCTGCTCGTGCCGCGGAGCGATCAGCCCAACGTCGTCAGCGCAGGCTGGGTGGCGAAAGTCGGGAGCGTGGACGAGCGGCCGGGGATCACCGGCATCAGCCACTTCTTCGAACACATGATGTTCAAGGGCACCGACACGATCGGCACCCGCGAGCCTGCAAAAGACGCGAAGTATCGCGCCGAGCAGAAGGCGATCCGTGACGAGATCAACCGGATCGTCTGGACGACGCAATACGAACGCTTCAATCGCGGTGAGATCGACGACCCGTGGAACCCCGCCAACGACACGCAGGAGCTGCGCGTGCTCCGCGGCAAGCTCGACGCCCTGATCAAGACGCAGCAAGGCCGCGGCGACGGCGGCCCGTCGTCCGGCACGATCGTGAAGGACGAGTTCGATCAGGTCTACACGAAGGCCGGCGGCAGCGGCATGAACGCATTCACGAGCCACGATCTCACCTGCTACTTCATCACCGTTCCGTCGAACAAGCTCGAACTGTGGGCCTGGATGGAGAGCGACCGGCTCCACGACAGCGTGTTTCGCGAGTTTTATTCCGAGCGGGACGTCGTGCACGAGGAGCGCCGCCTGCGCACCGACAGCACGCCCACGGGCCGCTTTCAGGAGCAGTTCGACGCGATGTTTTGGGCCTCGTGCGGCTACGCCTGGCCGGTGATCGGCTGGCCGAGCGACTTGAACAGCTACACCTTCGAGCAGGCCCAGGAGTACTGGAACACCTACTATCGCCCCGGCAACCTCGTGGGCATCGTGGTGGGAGACTTTGATCCGGCCGAGGCCAAGGCCTTCATCACGAGGTATTTCTCACGGCTCGACGCCGGCACGAAGAAGCCGCCGCCGGTCGTGACGCTCGAAGTGGAGCAGCTCGCCGAGCAGCGGATGAACGCCGAGGGCGACTTTCCACCGGCGATCGAGATCCGCTACCACACGGTGCCGGCCGGCCACGTCGACAGTTATCCGCTCGACATGCTTTCGGAAGTGATGAACGAGCGGACGGGCCGGCTCTATCAGGGGCTCGTGGAGGGCCGCGGCATCGCCTCGAGCGCCCGCACCATGAGCGACACGCGCAAGTACGCCGGCCTCTTTGCCTTCGAGGCCGAGACCCGCGGCGAGGCCACGCCCGAGCAGCTCGAGCAGGCGTGGTATGAGGAGCTTGCCAAGCTCCAGCAGGCCGACCTCCCGGAACGTGAGCTTCGCAAGGTGAAAAACCGCGTGGCCGCGGGCAACTATCGACGGCTCGAAAACAACATGTCGCTCTTGGTGCAGCTCGCGTTCGCGGATGCCCTGCTCGATTGGCGCGAGATCAACGACGGCCCCAAGAAATACGAGGCGGTCAGTGCGGCCGACATCCGCCGAGTGGCGAACAAGTATTTCGCCCCCCAGAACCGCAGCGTCGCCACCTTCCGCCGCAAGTAGATTTCTGTACGACAGTCTTCGGCCTGTCGACTCCTCCGGAAAACCCCGTCATGAACCTGCGCATCGTCGGCCTCCTCCTCGCCCTCGGCGTCGTCGCCGCCCTGCTCTTCGCGCCGCCGAAGCGATCGCCGGCTCCGCCGGCTGCGGGCTCTGGCGACCAGGCGTCCACCGCCGCGGCGTCGGGCCTCCCGGCCCGCCCCGAGACGCTCGCCTTCAAGCCGCTCGCGTTCACGCCCCCCGACGCAGCGTCGTTTCGCCGCGTGCTGCCCGACGGCACGGCCGTGTATCTCGCTCCCTCGCACGAGTTTCCGCTCGTGACTGTGTCGATCACGTTCAAGGGGGGCGCGTCGCTCGATCCGGCGGACGTGCCGGCACTCGCGTCGATGACCGCACGCATGATGCGCGAAGGTGGCACGAAGCAGCAGCAGCCCGCCGAGTTCGACGAGACGCTCGACTTTCTCGCCACGGAGGTCGGCGTGGCGGCCAGCGAGACGTTCACCACGGCCACGATGAACTGCCTCAAGAGCAACTTCGACGAGAGCCTCGCGCTGTTCGTGGGCATGCTGCGTGAGCCGGCCTTCGATCAGGCCCGGCTCGACACCGCGAAGGCCCGGGCCATCGAGGGGCTGAAGCAGCGGAACGACGACGCCTCGTCGATCCTCTCGCGGGAGTGGAAGCGGCTCGTCTACGGGGTGGGCCACTTCGAGTCGGCCGAACCCACCGACAAGACGGTGGCCGCCATCTCGCGGGAGCGGCTTGCAGAGATGCACCGCCGGATCGTTCACCCCGGCAACATGATCGTGGCGGTGTCGGGCGATTTCGATGAGCAGGAGATGCTCGCCAAGCTCGAACAGGCATTTTCGGGCTGGGAACGCGGGTCGGCTGCTCCCGATCCCCAGGCCCCCACGGCCGTGCTCGAGCCGGGCTTGTATCACGTGCCCAAGGAGATTCCCCAGGGGAAGGTGGTGCTCGGCATGCGGTCGATCACCCGTGACGATCCCGACGCGATTCCGCTGTTGCTCTTAAACGACATCCTCGGCGCCGGCGGGTTTACCAGCCGGATCATGCAACAGGTGCGGAGCAACGAGGGGCTCGCCTACTCGGCCCGATCCACCCTCATGCCCAAGGTCGCCTATCCGGGTGACTTCCGGGCCGGCTTCGAGAGCAAGAATCCCACCGTGGCGCTCGCCACGAAGATCGTGCTCGACCAGGTGCGGGGAGTGCGTGACGACCTCGTCACCGAGGAAGAACTGGAGACGGCCAAGGCCAGCGCGATCGAGACGTTTCCGAGGCAGTTTGAGAGCAAGCCTGCGATGCTGCGGGTGTTCGTGAACGACGAATGGACGAAGCGGCCGCCGGACTTCTGGAAGACATTTCGCGACAAGGTGCGGGCCACGACCCGCGAGGATCTGCAACGCGTGGCCAAGAAGCACCTCGACCCGGAGAAGATGGCGATTCTCGTGGTGGGCGATTGGGACGAGATCGCGAAGGGCGACCTTCAGGGCCGGGCCACGATGAAAGACTTCTTCGGCGGCGCCGTCAAGCACCTGCCGCTCCGCGATCCCCTCACGCTCGAGCCACTGCCATGAGCGGTCGGGCTGTGCTCGCCGGAGTCGTCGGCATCGTGATCTGCGCGGCGGCCGTCGCGGCCCAGCCGCCGGCCTCGCCAAGCATTCCGCCGCGGAACTCAGGCCCCGAGGCCCGGACGCACTCGCGGTATCACCAGCATCGGCGCAAGACGGTGCGCGTGATCCGCCGGACGCCGGCCGTGATGCAGGAAGACGCCGCCCGCGTAAAACGCGGCGACCTCTTCAGCACGTGGTCAAACGAGTATGTGAAGTAGGGCAAGCATGCCGCTTGCTTTTGGCAGCTGTGGGGCAAGCGTCTCGCTTGCCTTTTTCGGCAACCGGGACGGTTGCCCCACAACGCTACAACGCCGATGGGCGGAGGGCTTCGATCAGGTGATAGGTCTTCACCGGATCCTCGGCCACGTCGCGCCACATCTGCGGGAGGTGCTCCAGATACCAGTTCGGCTGCTTCGTGACCACGAGCAGCGTGCCTCCCGGGGCGAGCGCCTTCCAGGCAGTGTCGATGAAGAGCTGCGCGATGCGGAAGTCGGAGTAGTAGGGCGGGTTGGCGAGCGCCAGGTCGTAGGAGCCGGGGTCGGGCACGCAACCGGCTGCCTCGAGGGCCACCGACACGTTGGTGAGCCCATTGAGGAGGGCGCCGCGGGCCGTGCACTCCACGGCCCGGGCGGACGAGTCGAAGGCATGCACGTGCACGCTCGGATCACGCGCCGCGATTCCGATCGCCACGCAGCCGGAGCCGCAGCCGATGTCGAGCACGCGTGTGTCGGGCGCGACGTCGACGGCGTTGAGCAGGTGCCGGGCGCCGGGGTCGATCCGCCGATGGGCAAACACGCCGGGCCGGCTCACCGCCTTCAAGAGCCGCTCACGGTCGCGAAACACGAACTCGCAGGAGAAGTCGCGGACCTTGCGAAGCTCCCGCGTTTTTTCCACCACATAACACACGGTCTGCGGCTTCGCGCCCGGGGCCGGCCGCACCCGCACGGTCTCGCCGGTGTCGGCGAGCTGTCCGTGGAGCCAGGTGTCGCGCGGGTTGTCGATCGCCGCGACGAGCCGGCCACCGATCGCGAGGTTCACAAGCGCCGCCTGGAGGATGTCGCGGGAGAGCTCCGCCTCGGCATCTTTCGCGAGCGGCACGATGGCCAGGTCGAAGGGGCCGGGCGGCATGTCAGCAGTGCACTGCGCTGTGAGCCGGGGCGGGCACACGGCCCATTCACCGACCGCGCGTTCGCGCTGCTGCTCGTCGAGGAACCATGCCGTGACCTCCGCCCCGGGCCGCTCACAGGCGAGTGCGGCCGCTGCCTGACCACGGCCAGCAGTCGTGCACACGATCCGCTCCCCGGGCAGGTCGCGGGCCACTTCGAGCGCGTGGGCTTCGGATGGTCGGGCGGGCAGCGGGTCGGCGAGGGAGCGATTCGTCGTCATCGCCGGCGAGAATACTCCACCGTGACTGCGTGACGAATGCGGGCCGCCTACTCCGGCCGCCGGGGGCGTTCTGGGCGGCCGCCCTCGCCTCCCGGAGGTGGACCGCGTCTGCCTTCACCGCCGGCTCCGCCCTCGCCGCCGGGGCCACGCCGCGGCCCGCCGCCGCGCGGCCCGTCGGGGCCCCCAGGGACTCCCGGTGGTCCTCCCGGCCCACCGCGCATCCGCCGGGCCGCCATCTCTTCGCCCAGCTTCATGAGCTCGCTGCGGTCGAGCTTGCCGTCGCCATCGGCATCGAACGACATCGCCCGCTCGACGAACTGCTCGGGCGAGGGCGGCCCGCGCCGTTCCCCACCGGGGCCTCCGGGAGGACCACCTCGCGGACCACCGGGCGGCCCGCCTTCAGGCGGCTGTGCCAAGGCGACGGTTCCCGCGAACAAAGCCACTGTGAACAGTCCGTAGAGCCAACCGTGCTTCCGTCTCATGGGTTCGTTCTCCAGGAAAACATGCCACCGATCCTTCAACGGCCCGAGCGTCGGAAGGTTGCAGGCTCATTCGATGACCCTCACCACGGCGTTGCGCTTGAGCGCCCGCGTGCGGCCGCCGAGATCGAATTCGAGGTGGCAGTCGAGCAGCACGCCGAGCGCGGCGTCTTCAGGAATCTCGAATTCAGCGGTCACCGTGTTGCCCGCGCGGTCGATCGCCACGGCCTCGTAAGGCCCGATCTGCACCCACGAGGGCTTCTGCGTGGGCACCGGGCCCCGCGTGGCATGCCGGGGATCGAGCACGATCGACACCGTCCGGCGGCCGCCGCGGGCGACCGTGCCGGGGCGAACCTCGCTCACCACCTGCTCCATTCCGCTCTCGCCACGGGCGTTATTTTCGATCGGGCCGGTGCCGGCCCGGGCGATGCCTCGGTTGTTGGAAGGCTCGGGCGTGCCGCGGTAGCCGCCGAGCACGTAGGGAAACCGCTCGGGCGTGACATGGTAGTGATAGCCGCGTTCAGGATCGGCGTGGCCGTTGCAGACGTCGAGGGCCCGCTCGCCGTCGACGTCGCGGGCCATCACGCCGTCGGCTTCGTACGGCCCGTGGATCGGAAACCCGTCGAAGGCGAAACCGATGATCGGCGAGTGCCGCGTGCCGTCGTCTGCAAACGGGCTTTTCACGCAGGTCGGATACTTGTGGTAGTGGTAGACGCCGGTCTGCTGGGGATGGCCGCAGCAGCTATCGAGCCACACTTCGGAATACCCCTCGACCGCGTTCATTCCGCCCTGCTCGAACGGATTGAAGAACACGACGCCATTGAGCGCCGTGCCGATCGGCCCCATCGGCAGGCGGGTGATCTCTTTGGCCACCCGTGGCTCGAGCGGCAGCCGAAACGTGAATTCCTGCACGCGGATCGAATTCGGGTTGCCGCTGTTGGGGAAGAGGGCCGTGGGATGGTTTGGATAGCCCTGGCTTTCGATCACGAGAAAGCCCGGCTCATGGCTCACCCGCACCTCGTCGATGCCGTCTTCGTTGGAATCCCGCATGTGGTAGGAAAACAGATCGACGAACTCGTCGCCGTCGCGGAAGAAGTACGCTGGCTTGTCGCCTTCGGCCTTCACGAACCAGCGGCCACCGATCGACGTCGCGCCCGTGGGCGGCTCGTCGGCCGATACCGAGCCTGTGGCGATCATGAGGAGCGCTACAAGTGACAGACGCATGAATGTCTTGAACGGATGAGCTGCGGCTGAGTTGCGGCGGTGGCATGTGGGGCAAGCGTCTCGCTTGCCTTTCTCGGCAACCGGGACGGTTGCCCCACAACTACGCGTTGACGTGAACCACTTTCGCCGGTGGAAAGCCGTTGAAGTGGGTGCTTGACGCCGCCGAGTAGGCGCCGATGTTCTCGCTGTAGAGATAGTCGCCGATCTCGAGCTCGGGGAGTTGTTCGGCGAGGCTGATCGTGTCGAGGGCGTCACAGGTGGGGCCAAACACGGCGCAGATCTGCGTAGGCCCCTTCTTGAAGCTCTGGAGATGGTAGGTGCAGTGGTCGAAGATCACGCCCGAGTAGGTGTGATATACGCCGTCGTCCACGTAATACGACATCTTCTCGTTGCGGATCGCCTTGCCGATGATCTTCGAAACGGCATTGCCGGCGGAGGCCACGAGAAACCGCCCCGGCTCCGCGAGGATCTCGATCTCCGGTGGAAACAGCCGGTCGAGCTCGTGATTGATCTTCTTGGCGAGCGCCGAGAACTTCGGCACCGTGGCGTCGTAGGCCGCGGGAAACCCGCCGCCGATGTCGAGCAGTTTGAGGTTGAACCCGCGCGACTTCGCCTCGGCGAAGACGCCCGCGGAGAGGTGGATCGCCTGGATGAAGTTTTGCGGATTCGTGCACTGGCTGCCGACGTGGAACGATAGCCCTTCCACGACGAGGCCCTGCTCGTGGGCAAACGTGATCAGGTCGACCGCCTCGCCAGGCAGGGCCCCAAACTTGCTCGACAGCTCCACCATCGAGCCCGTGTTGGGCACCCGCAGCCGCAGCGCAAGCCCGGCGTGCGGTGCGTGCTTCGCGATCTTCTTCACTTCCTCGTGGTTGTCGTAGGTCACGAGCGGCTTGTAGCGGTCGAGCTCTTGGAGCGTCTCCACGGGCTTGATCGGATTGGCGTAGATGACCTTGTCCCAGATGAAGTCCTGCCGAGCCTTCGCCGGCAAGCCTTTGATGTTTTCATAGACCGTGTGGAACTCCTGCATGCTGGCCACATCGAAGCTGCCGCCGAGCTCGTAGAAGGTCTTCACGATCGCCGGGTCACTGTTGACCTTCACGGCGTAGTAGATCTGCACCCGCGGAAAGTGCTTGCGAAACAGCCGGTAGTTCTTGCGCAGCTCGGCGTGATCGACGACGAACAGCGGCGTGCCGTGCTTCTTGGCGAGCGAGAGGAGCGTTTTTGCGTTCATGAAAAAAAGTATAGCCGTTTCCGCGGAGAGCCTCGTGCCGGCCGGGCCCGAGCTCAGGGAGCGGCGGCCGTTTCGCCCGCGGCGCTGCTGCACGCGGCGGCCCACACG
>Ga0208856_1000359_pt1 | contig 18212 bp, 6 predicted proteins | sample LakMenEpi13Jul12_FD_150690 | JGI IMG/M metagenome (GOLD analysis project Ga0208856, IMG submission 150690) | Freshwater microbial communities from Lake Mendota, WI - 13JUL2012 deep hole epilimnion (SPAdes) | ecosystem: Environmental > Aquatic > Freshwater > Lentic | place: Lake Mendota, Madison...
CCGTGTGTCCTCATTTAAATGCATAGCTGCGCTATTTATTGCTTTTTGAATACCAGGCTCAAGAAGGGATTCAATTAAATTACTCATGGTTACATTCCTAAAAGTGGAGCTATATTTCAATATTCACAAAGCGATGTAAAGCCCTTCCTATGCGTTAAATCTAAACATAGGGTAAAACACAAAAAACTTTTGCTATAAAACTATTGAATGAAATTTTACCTAGTTATTAAAACTCTCAATATAAAATAACCAAGAAAAATTACAAAAATTCTAGAGATGACATTACGAAATAAACATTACAAAAAGACGCTTAAAACTTTAGCGGAACAAGCAACCAAACTTGGCCAAATAATTTTACAAATACTTTAAATCTTCATGGGTTAAGCAAAACAGAAAATTCGCCACGGGGGCTTGCAATCAAACAGAGCCATGCATGAAGAAAGAATGGCACTTGCCTTACCGCACAATCTGCCTCCGTGGCTATTCTTCTGATTGGTATTCCTTAATAACCATTAACTTTGAACTATTTCTTTGTATTCGTTCATGATTTCGTCTCTGAAATCGAATCCTTTTTCTAAAATTTCAGCGGTGGATAAACCAAGTTCCTTGATTCTTTTTTTGAAAAATTCACATCTGGTGAGTTCACCTTTCATCAAAAACCTAGTCATAGCAAGTTTATCCGGGTGAACTTCAAGAATCGTTTGGTTAAACCCCTCGTTGTTGACCGTGAACTTTTTAATAACTTTAAAGTTCTGGCTTCCGCTATAAAAATCTAAGTCAATGATGTCCCCACCAGCATCTATAATTTTTTTGACAAAAGTTTCCGCTTCATCCGTCCCATTCTTCCGTTCAAAATCCTTGGATCCCAGCATTTTGTTCAAGGCTTTCGTGGAAATCATTACCAGGGATCCCTCAACATTATTAACACAGCCAAAAAAATCCTGTCGAATCATGGTTCTACTCCAGAAAAAGTGGTTATTAACAAGCCTCTACCTTCCTATTCGCACAGGGAGGCTAATTCTTTAATGAGAAAAACAAATATTTATAAAATTTGAAGGGTAATAAAGCAAAAAATTATTTCGCATGGATAATTAAAACAAAACTTATTATTCAAAGGTGAAAATCCAAAAAATCTTTTGAAATACTATTCTAAATAGTTTAGGTATGACACTGAATTAATTACGGATTAAAAACAACTATTTTTCAAGTATTTTTATTTATTAAAAATATTTTGGCCAATATGATGTTTTCATTCCGCTTATATATTTAGGGATCTTTTTACCTTACTAAAGAGCAGATTATGCCCAAACATCCTTTGCAATTAATGTCATCGATATCCCTAAGATCGTCAACGACGAGAGATTCGCTGGTCTACCCCAAAAATTATGATGGAAGATCACTTTGGCAACAATCTGGCCAGCACAGTTTTTACGCTGATTTAGCGATAGCTTTATAAAAAAAGCGGAATAACCCTAATGCTAAAGGCGTATAGCAGATTGAAAAAGTTTAACAGTTTTTGAACAAAGTCCTACTTTTCAGGTAAATACAAAAATGAGCAATACGATCGAATCCCTTCTAGAGCCTGGCATTCAAAAAGCAATAAATTCTGTTGCTGTTTACTTAAATGAAGATACACGAGATGAATTGTTAGGACCTTCCCTTGCACGTTTTGTCAAAAACGGGACGGGAAAAACTTTACTCACTTTGGCTTGCTATGCAGATGGCTTAAGGGTTGTGTTTGATACCCTTCTTGCAGATGGAAAAATCACGACCACGGAAGTGGAAGTTTCAAAAAGCTTCTTAGCAAAAGTAGCAGCAAGTTATGCCAAGGTTCGAAGTCAGTATGCAGGTTTTGCATCATGGACAGATGCGGAAATTATCCCATTCTTAAAGATGTATCGAGATGATACCGGCGCATTTGGCCTAAAGGACAATTCAACGAAGTGGTCGGGAATAGTCGTTTGCGAAAATATCGCGAAGAAATATGGAGATTCTACTGCACTCGAAGCACTTCGGGAAACTCTTCTCAAAGGCGCCAAGGCTTTGTTGTTGGCGGACGGGATGGATCAAAAAGAAGTGATCTATCTGAAAAAACTTGAGGAAGAACTGCACGGTAAAACAACTGCCCCTAAACCAGTTCAAAATACAAGTGGGATGGACTCCGCCCTTACTGCAATCATCCAAGCGGATTTTAAAGCTTTAGAAGCAAGCAGTGTTAGTGGCGAATGGATTAAAAAAAACTGCACTAGGATAAAGTCATGGCAGAAAGCCGCAGAGTTGAATGACCCCCGTGGCCAGGTTCTTTTTGGTTTATGTTTAGATTTTGGGCATGGTATTAAACAAAATTATAGCGAAGCATTTAAATGGTACCGTAAGGCTGCCGATCAGGGTTTTGCACGGGCTCAGAATAATCTTGGTGTTTGTTATACCAACGGGGAGGGTGTGAAAGAAGACAAGAAAGAAGCGGTCAAATGGTACCGCATGGCTGCTGAACAGGGATTTGCCAAAGCACAATGTAATCTTGGTGTTTGTTATGATAACGGGGATGGTGTGAGAGAAGATAAGAAAGAAGCGTTTAAATGGTTCCGCAAGGCTGCTGAACAGGGTTATGCTGATGCCCAGTCTCAACTTGGTTATTGCTATGCTAACGGTCAAGGAGTGAAGGAGGACAAGAAAGAAGCGGTCAAATGGTACCGCATGGCTGCCGATCAGGGTGATGCATCAGGCCAGTTTAACCTTGGCTTATGCTATGACAAAGGGAATGGCATCAAAGAAGACAAAAAAGAAGCATTTAAATGGTACCAAATTGCTGCCGAACAAGGCCATGCGGTTTCGCAGTTAAATCTTGGCACTTTCTATTACAACGGGGATGGAGTGAAAAAAGACAAGAAAGAAGCGGTCAAATGGTATCGCAAAGCTGCCGAGCAGGGAGATGCGGATGCGCAGTGCTATCTTGGCATTAGCTATAGAGACGGGTTAGGAGTTGAAGAAGACGAAGGAGAAGCAGTTAAATGGTTTCGCATGGCTGCCGAGCAGGGGAATGCAAGAGGACAAAATGAACTTGGTTGTTGCTACCTAACTGGCACAGGTGTTCCGGAAAACAAATTAGAAGGAATTAAGTGGATTCGATTGGCAGCAGAGGGGGGTTGGTCTGAAGCAAAAGAATATCTGGATGAACAGGAAGATAACGATAACCAAGATAGTGGCTACGATGATTCCGACTCTGATTCAAGTTCTGATTCCGATTCAGAATACAACGACGACGATTCAGATCACGATGAAGAAATTAGTGATGATGATGATGATTCCAGTTCTGATTCAGATCACGATGAAGAAGTTGACGCAGAAGAAGCGGGGGAAATCATCCATCAAGATTTGGAAAAATTAACTGATTCTCCAGAAGATTTAGCCATTGCACGAAAAATAGCTACCAAGGATGAGGACGAATTATTTTTTGTGTGTCTAGTGAATTTATCAGCTAAAGCTGCTGAAATTCTTGCATCTTTCCCTGGCGGATTAACTTTCATGAACCTTCAAAAGTTGCCTTTGCCTGTGGTAAAGGCTTTGGCTAAACACGAAGGCCCCTTACAGCTTTCTAATTTGGACAAAATGACTGATGAAATTGCGGAAGCGCTTTCACATCATCAAGGCAATTTGTTAATAAATAATTTTTCAACCCTTTCCGATAATGCCGCAGAACATCTGTCTAGGCATCAAGGAAACATTGATCTAATGGGCTTGAGGAAAATTTCAGCAAAAGGCGCAAAAGCATTGGCGAAAGTTTCGGGTGATTTACTACTAAGACCTGAAAATCTTTCTGCTGAAGCCCGGAAAATTCTAGCTGAGAAAATATCGGGCGATAGTTCAGATGCCGAGGAGGAAGAAGATTTAATCGACGATAACGACGATTCAAGTTCTGACTCAGATTCAGAATACAACGATGATGACGATTCAGATCACGATGAAGAAATAAATGATGATGATGATGATGATGATGATTCCAACTCTGATTCTGATCACAATGAAGTTTTAAACGAAGATGAAGACGAAGATGAAGACGAAGATGAAGACGAAGACGAAGATGAAGATGAAGACGAAGATGAAGACGAAGATGAAGATGAAGACGAAGATGAAGACGAAGATGAAGACGAAGATGAAGATGATTCCAGTTCTAACTCAGATCACGAAGAAGAAATAAATCATGATTCTGATTCTGATCAGGAAGTTTTGAGCGAAGATGAATACGAAGACGAATACGAAGATGAAGATGAAGACGAAGATGAAGACGAAGATGAAGGCGAAGATGAAGATGAAGATAACCAAAATAATGGCTACGGTGATTCAGAATCCGATTCCGAATACAACAATGATGATAACTCAAGCTCAGACTCCGATTCTGAATACGATGATGATGATGACTCAAGTTCCGGATCCGATTCTGGGTACGACACAAATGACAATACAAAGGAAGCAAAACCTGCAAAGATTCTGCTTCTTGATGAAGCATCTGCAAGAGCATTGGTGGAAAAATTTAAAGGCCAGAAAATAGAGCTTGATTATTTGGTTACCCTTAGCCCCGCAGTCGCCTCGATCCTTACAACTCACGATGGTTCCCTATCACTGAATGAACTTGCCGATGTAAGTGATGAAGTTGCAGATATTCTTACGAATCATTCTGGCAGTTTATCGATGAATGGTCTGATAAGGCTGGAACATGCAAGGCTTGCTGAAAAATTAGCGCCTTATGGAAACATACTTAGTTTTGGAAATATTGAAATCTTATCGAGTGATGCAGCCAAAGCATTTGGGAAGTTTCATGGTATTTTGCACCTACATGAACTGCGGTTTTTAACCACTGAAATTGCCACTAGTTTATTAGCGGTTAAAGGCGGAATTTTATTAAATGGTTTAAAAACAATTACTCCTGAGGTGGCCGAAATTTTAGGTCGCTATAAATCGAATCTTTCATTGGGATTAAAATTTGTTTCGCCTGGAGTGATCACGGGTCTTGCCAACTGCAAAGGAGACCTCAGTCTTGGAAGCTTGAAATCTATTTCTTTTGAAGATGCAAAAGAACTGGCCAATCACAAAGGTAATCATTTATCCCTTGGCATCAAGGTCATTGATGAAAAAACAGCTAGCGCCCTTGCATTGCATCGAGGGGAAACCCTTGAACTTGATCTTTTGGAAATTTCTGAGGAAGTTGCCAAAGTCTTTTATGAAAATCATGACCATGAATTAAGGCTAAAAGATGAAATAAAATTTCAGTCTGATGCAGCATTGCAATGGCTAGCATTAAAATCAATTAATTATGATTTAATCAATGAGCTTAATGATGCAATAAAAAGCCGAGGCAAACAGATAAAAAAAAATGTTAAGGGTATTTGCAAAAAAGAAACATTCTCCCTTGAAGATGCGAACGGACTAGCCCTTTACCCAGAATCTAAAATTTTCAGTTCTGTTAAGGATCTTTCTTTAGATGTCGCAAAAATTCTTAGTAGTGGAAAAGGTAGACTTGATTTTCCTGCAATTGAATCGCTTGCTGAACCCCTTGCGGAAGCCCTAAGCCAGAACCTAGGCGGTCTAAGCTTGAATGGATTAAAAACTCTTTCGCCAGTAGTTGCGCAATTACTTTCCAAGTCTGGAAAATATCTGGAGCTGAATGGTTTGAATGTTATTACGCAACAGATTGCAGCATGCCTTTCAAATTTCAAGGGGAAATTAATCGTAGATGGATTGGAAAACCTTGGAACAGATGTAACTAAAGAATTAAAAAACCATCAGGGCGAACTCAGCTTTAAGGGCTTGAAATTTCTTTCTGATCAGGCTGCGTTGGATTTGGCACAGCATTCATCCAAGGTTGACTTATCAGGGGTCATCAACCTTTCTGAAAAAGCTCAAGATGCATGGGCCACCCGTTTCAGCCTTCCCGGGCGCAACTGGAAGGTAATGGATGAACTTGAAGGGCTTTGCTCGGTTAGCTCCGCAGCGCTTGGCAAATGGATTGCTGACGATGAAGGTAATAACGATAGTATTATTGAGATAACAACTGAGGCAGCAAAGGGCATGGCAAGCAGCACAAAAACTCTTGAACTTGAAGGTATCAAGAGCCTGCCCTTGGAAGTAGCCCGGGAATTTGTCAACTTTCGTGGTGATCTATCTCTGAATGGCATCCTTGAGTTATCGGATGAGACTGCGCAGATCCTTTCTAATTTCCAAGGAAGAAAATTGGAATTTGAAAACCTCGAGGTACTATCACCCGAAGGGGCAAAATGGTTAGCCAAATACCGAGGGGAATTGGAATTACCCGAACAGTATGCAAATCTTGTTTACGAATCAAAGACCTTGCTGGAAAAAGCTCTTGAAAAAGTCAGACAATGGAAAATCAATCATTTCAATCGTTTCACCACAGATGAAGATGAATATGACAATAATGATAATGATGATAATGATAATGATGATGATGATGATGATGATGATGATAATTATTATTTTGAAAATTACGATGCTCATGACACTGCAAATGCAGCAGTTTTTTCAGTTCATTTGGATCTAACCGAGGTAACTCATGGCGAGTTCGCCTTAATATTGGCGAATGAAAAAGCTTCATTAACACCTTGTCTTGATCCTGAATATCTTGCTGAAGCAGAAAGGATGCTTTGTGGAAATTATTTGGATTTTAATCAGTCAAACATAAATAGCAAACTTGCGATTTTTTTCCTGATGCAGGATCTTTCAGATAGCAATGCACCTTCCATAGTTGCAACAATAAAAAATCTTTTGAAGGAAATGATTAAGCACGAACCTGAATACACGCCATCCGGCGCAGCCATGGAATCCTTTGTCTCTAATTTTGAAGAATATGATCCAAGTTCCTCAGAGGAGGAGGAAAATTCATCAGATAATTCAGATTCTCCCGGCCGGATGCTTAAAGAAGCATGCAAGGCAGGTGATATTCAGAAGATAATCGAGTTGCGCCAAAAAGGGGCATCTTTTTACACCTGTCATGCAGATTTAAAAGCGGCCGAGCAGGGTACGATATCTCAACAAGGGAATCACCAGGTTTATTCTCGCCAACTTGCATTTGATGACGCCCCATTGGCAATCCCTTTCGTTGATATTCTAAAGGTGGTTGGCCCAATATATGGTGGTGCAAGTTTCTCGATAGGAGAAAGGGCAAAAGGTTGGGCACGAGCCGCTGCCGAAAACAGAATTTTATCCCTGTCTGACAATGGTTTTGTAGTTTCAGGCGACCAAATTGTAGATATTGATTCCAGATATATAACCACGAATCCTATTCCCGTGCCATGGAACACCATAATGGTCGGTTCCATGGAAGAACTCGAATCTGGTACTCTTCCTGAAATTCATGCTACATTTGAAATTCCGCAGGAACTACAGGAACTTTCTTGGGCAAAGTATGGGGTCGACGAAAAAGAGTTTTCAGACGATGACGCAAATCGAGTAGCAGGAATATACATTTGCCTTAGAAGAGACCTTTTCCTCAAAAGGAATTACTCCGAATTTCGAGAAGTGCAAGATTTATTTATTGCTGGAATCCTAGAATGTCCGCAAGCCGAAACTAGGCCGTTCCTAATGTTGTTAAAATATTTTGCGGATCCAAGCTCCAACGAAAATAACGAATTATTTCTCAAAGCAAAAAACAATGGGATAGACCAAAAGGGGATACTCCTTTGGGAATTACTGACTTGGCGGGTAGATATTTTTTACACAGAAAGGGACGATGATAAAATCAAAGAATGGGATAATACGCTTAAAACCCGTGACTTTGAATCTTTTGGACCACGCTGCGCTGCACTTGGCGATCTAATCAAACATTACCATCAAATCCTATTGAATAATAACAAACCTGATCTGGCATACTTGAGAAACTTCAAGGAATTTATTCGGCCCAAGAATTGGGATCTTTTCTCTTATTTAATTGAAATTATAGCTGAACGATATTGCGATTTGATTCTGGACGAAGGGAGTGACGAGGAAAATGATTTGGTATTCCCGGAACTAATTTCACTCGGTTTGTTGGAATATGACGACGCTATCATTGGCCGTTTGGTGACCATTATTAAAGAAGGTAAAACTGACCTGTTGAGAGCGTATTTACAAAGGGGATTAAATCCCGTTGGAAGAGTAACAGCGGGTAACAATTATGTACCTCTCGCAACATCATTGATGAATGAACCAAACATTGAGATAGTCGAACTGTTATTGGCTCATGGCGCAAACCCTTATGAAATTACACACTTTGCCCAAAATTCTTTTGATTTAGCCAAAGAAAACCTTGATCCAGAAAATGAAACTCATGCCAAGTTGATTACCCTTCTTGAAGGGTATCGAGTCAACGCTGATATATTCCCCGGACTCGTCCTTCTTCCAAGCGTTAACATACATGGAATTTTTTCTGGCATAGGAATGGGTGATGAAGACAATAATGACAACGATAACGAAGAAGATAATGATGACGATGATGATTCAACCTCAGATAACGACGAAAACGAGGAAGATAATGTAGAACAGGAAGTTAATGAAGATCCGATCCTTGAAAAGCCATTTGTCAGCCTTCACGATGAAGCAAAGGAAAAGGAATTTCAGGAGAAACGCTTAGCATTGATTCAGGCGATGCTGGGTACAGATGCACAGCTTGTACAAAACCTACGCGATTTGAATCACCGCATTTGGAAAGCTGGTTTTCAAATTTCTGAAACGCGGCCTTTTGCCCGAGGCGAGCTTGCGCCGGGCTATCTTTTAAGTAATAGGGTTGATCCCGATGTTTGTCTGTTTGCAATTTCTCTCGAAAAATTACTTGCGGTTGCAGGCAACATAGCAAAAGTTGAAATACCCGCAGACGACTTTAACCCCAACTACCCCGAAGGATATTTCCGTGCACTTCGGGAAAACAGGGTGTTCACCCTTACAAGTAATGGCATAGGGTTATGTGGCCATCATTGGTATTCCACCCAAAATGCTGAATATTTTATAACAACTAACAGCTTAACTGAATATTCCAATCATGTAATTTACATCCCTGAAAAAGAAAGCCTTGATGCCCAACTGGTTGATTATGCAACCTTCCCCGAAACGATCAAAAAGCCTTTGATTGAAAAATTTGGACTAAAGGATTTGTCCTTTGACACCTTGGAGTTCCACGCCTTCCTCGTGAAGTTAGTAATTGATTTTGAAGATCAGGAACTAAAAGGAAGTGCATTGGATTTCAAGGAAAGAGAGGAAGTTTTCAACCATCTTGCAGTAGGTCGATCGGATAACCCGTTGGTTTCGTTTGTGCGAAATTCATTGCTCAAGAAATTTCCCGATGTGCGAATTGCAAAGGAAATCGAAACCATTCTACCTGGGCCTATTGGAACCCTTGCAGCAATTTTCCAAGCTTGCGTTCGACTGGCCTGCCTAGTGCAAAATGCCGAAAGCCTTTTGGAAGAAAGCCAAGAAGATGAGTCCAAGGAAGAAGCGAATCATCAGGCAATGCTTAAACTTAGCCTAGACGCTGATGCCATTCTCACTGATACCGATGTTCTACTTAAAAAAGTGGATACCCAGAATAGTACAGCTTTCAGAAAAATCTTGGAGATTTATTGTCAACTCACAGAAATGAAGACACCTGATTCCTTCCAGATTCTAATCGACCTGAACAAACCATGGAAAGCAGGCGAAGACCCTATCGCTTACGCAGTCCTGTACAGGATGCGAAGAGACTTAGCAATCGAACTGTTTTTTCAGGCGCCTGCTGAAAATGAAATCATCTCGATTGATAACATACTGGGCGTGATTAAATCGGGATTTGTCCCCAATATTAGACAAATACTTGGGCTTGATCCGCGGGTTGATGCCCTATGGTTAAACCGGGGTTATCGCTTGTGCGAATATAGCCCAGAATTTTACTTCAGCATTTTTGAGATTCTCTACCTTAAAGAAAATATTCCCTATCCGGACGATGATAACTTTGATGCAGAGCATCTGGCAAACTTTTCAAGGGGCGTATGGAACCTTGAAAACGCAACCCTTGCCTTGGCTAAAGGTGCAAATCCTCTGGATCAGGATGATTCAGGAATGTGCATACTCGATATCTTGCAGCGGCATATTATGGTTGCTTCAACCCAAAAAAACGAAGCTGATACCAAGCGAAGGAGGGATCTTCAGCAGATTTTAATCAAGAATGTTGCTGGTTCAGGCAGGCCCATGCCTTTAAACACCACAAACAAGGTGTTGAAAGAGATTGCAACCCTGCTAGGCAGGAACGACATTACCGCAGCAGAAATCGACAAACTACCTGCTGAAACCAAGAACGAATTGCTGGAATATTCCAATGTTGCATTGCGGGTCTACCCTCAAATGCGGGAATGGGTTGAAAAATACCTGATAGGCAGACTTTGGATTGCGCTTAAAAACACCAGTGAAGGCGGGGCCAACTTGAATCCCGATTTCCCAACTGCAATGCGCATTGGGGCTTCCATTGATAAGTATTATCAAGATTTGGCAACGGCAACTCTGGGGACGCCAGATGCAACCAAATACTTAGATATGCTCAACAGGGAAAATTTCTTTTCCCTGCTAGATGATCGAACCTTGAAACTTCGGGTATTAAATTCCAATTTTGAAGACTGGCCCAGAATGGCACAAGCAGGGGCATTGATCAAGGAGTTCTTTGATAAGGCAGAAGTGCTATTGATTTTTGGAGCACCGCTCGAAGATGAAAACATGCCCACTGCAACCACGACTCTTGCAACCTTGGATACCGAAATCAAAGAGGAATACCCAAATATTCACAAGCAATTGTTCGAACTTGACCCGACATCTCCGTGGGTAAGCATCTTAGATTGCATGCTTGCAATCATGAATTACGATGAGTCCCCAGGCAGCCTGCAATTCATCTTCAAGAAACTTGAAGCCCTTAAAGTAAAGCTCGGATTAAAGACAGGCATATTCAACCCCTATTACCACTTCCTTGCCTCGCAATACCATCGCCTGAACAACGATTGGAATGCATCATTAGAAGCGTTTTCCTTGGGTGTCAGGTTGGTTTCATGCTCATTCAATTACATGGAAAAAGTGATCATCCAGCATATCACCAAAATTCATCTGGGTGAATTCATCCGGGATGATGCCAATGGTGATTGGGAGCAAACAGATGAGGAAGGCATGAAAAAGTTCCTCGCGGCATTGGAATCCGTGATAACAAAATATCCCGCAGAATCTGATCCAAGTAAAACAGACTGGTTTGTAATTCGTGCCCAAGTTTCTGAGAATTTGGAAATGTACAATCCTTCCAAAGCAATAAGCCTTTACAATCAAGCTGGTTCATACTCAAAGACTAAGAAAAAAGAAGCTGCCTACGCAGAAGCATTCGAACTAGACCCATTCTTTTTCTGGTCTGCAAATAATATGGCTTGGCATTTGGCGGCTCGTAGTGACAAACCTTATTTGCGCAATGGCGAGAAGGCTGTTGCATGGGCTGAAAAAACCCTTACTCAGTTGAAAACAAACTCCTGGAGCGCTTGGGATACATTAGCTGCGGCCCATGCAGCCAATGGAGAATTTGAAAAAGCTATTAATGCCATCAAGCAGGTGAAAAAATATGCCCCTATTTCAGAACTTAACGCCTGCGATATTCTCTACGACAGATATTCCCAAGGCCTGTCCCATTTTGATCCAGAAAAACTTTTGGAAGACCGTACTCTTTCAAAATTATTGGCAAGCAAAAAACTTGCGAAATTGCTTGGGCTATATGATGGAAGTTCATCAATAACGAATTCCCTCGGCATGACATTTGGAAAGATTTTCCCTGCTGAATTCACCATGGGCGGCTTGGAATATGAAGAAGGTTTCGATGAGGAAGAATTCCGCCACAGGGTGCGCATCACCAAACCTTATTTCCTAGGGAGATTTGCCGTTACCCAGCATTGCTGGGAAAAAATAATGGGCGATAACCCAAGCAAACACAAAGCTGTTGATTTCCCCGTTTCCCAGATTTCATGGGAACAGGCAAATGACTTCTGCACCCGCCTTTCTAATCTTCCCGAAGAACAACAGGCAAAAAGATCCTACAGGCTTCCCACCGAAGCAGAGTGGGAGTATGCCTGCAGAGCGGGTTCATCCGAAGCCTTTAGCACCGGCGGATCCCTTTCCGAAGATGAAGCACGCTTTTCCGATGATTGCGATTCAGTTGCAAAACCCCCAGTCCAAGTAGGAACTTTGCCCCCCAATAATTTCGGTTTTTACGAAATGCATGGCAATGTATGGGAATGGTGCTCTGATTGGTTTGATGAGGAATATTACAAGAATTCCCCGTTGGAGGACCCGCAGGGCCCTGAAACAGGAGACCACCATACCCTAAGAGGCGGTTCTGCCTCCGTTCAAAATTATGAATGCCGGGCTGCAACCCGTGGAGAAGCCGAACAAGACAAGCCATCGAAAGATTCAGGCCAAAGATTTGCATTCATTGGCGATTTAGGCTTGCGTGTTGTTTGTGTTGTGAAAGAACCCCAATAGTTTGTTTTGGTTTCGCCCAGTGCCATAGTGGTATGGGAAGTTTTTCTTTTTACTTGGAATTCCATCTGGAGATAGTCATGAGCAATGACACAACATTAAACTTAGAATTCCGTCACAAGAAAAAATCGTACCTGGAAGATGTACAAAAATATTTGGAAGAAAAAAAGAAGCGATGGAGCAAACTTGAAAATTCCGGCAAAGAGATGAGCGTGTTGATGAAAAAAGTTGGAGTACAATCTCCTAATCAACTTGTTACATGGGGATTCAACTTTGAAAACATCACCAAATCTGAAGGTGAATATGTGCTTTCGGCAGATACTTGGGCAAACCAAAATTCTTTTAATACCCATGTAACAGGGTCTGAAGGGGAACTTGCTGACCTTTTGGTAAATTTCCCAGAATTGATAATCAAAGGCACTTACGAAGATGAATATGGCCGTGGCAGTATAAACCAATCTGAACAGGAAGAAGAGGAAAGCAAGGAAGAAAATGACGAGGACGATGGTGATGATGATGACAGTTCAAATGATGAAGATGGAAACGACAGTGATGAACCTGAAGAAGAAGACCAAAATGATAAGCCTCTTTCTTCTAGGCAAGATTCAAAAAAACAAATCAAAGGATATCGTTTTACGAAAGACTTTAATGTAAACGCCATTGATTATGAAAAAGAATTAAATTTAGAGATGGTGTTAATCCCCGCTGGAACATTCATGATGGGATCACCTGAATCAGAAGAAGACCGATATAGTAATGAAACGCAACATAAAGTAACGCTAACCAAACCTTTTTATCTAGGGAAGTTTACTATCACTCAGGAACAATGGAAATTGTTAATGAGGAAAAGCCCTGGCGGTTGGTCTCTACCCAAAGGCGATCATTTACCAATTACATATTTATCTTGGGTTGATTGTCAGGAGTTTATTAAAAAGTTAAATGCTAGCACAAAAGGTGGTTATAGATTACCTACTGAAGCAGAATGGGAATATGCGTGTAGGGCTGGAACAAAAACAATGTATTCATTTGGAGATGAGATCACTCCCAACAATGCAAATTATGATGATTCAGATAAAGGAAAACCAGTAACAGGTGGCAGTTACAAACCAAACGCCTTTGGCCTTTACGATATGCATGGAAATGTATGGGAGTGGTGCGAAGAATGGTTTGGAGATTATCCCACAGGAGAAGTAACCGACCCACAGGGACCACCAATAGGAGAAAGCCGTATTTTGCGTGGCGGATCATTTGACTTCAGTGGATCGTTTGCTCGTTCTGCTATGCGAAGCAATCTTAAACAAGGCGGTAGGATTCAAGGAGGCGGTTTCCGATTGGCAAGAACAATTTAATCATTGCTATAATGTTTCTAAAAGCCTTCACCGAAAGAAATTCGTTTTTAAGGAATGAAAAGCCTTCCGCTTTTAAAAAAAGGATAACCTTAATATCTTAATCTAAAAAATATAATAAAAACGATTAGGTAGAGCTATAAAACTTTACCAGAAAACTGATTGGGTAAAGTTTACTTTTAAAAGTCAAAGCAAAAAAGGAAATAAATTAAAACAAATGAAGTCAAAAACATTGCGGGCCACAATAAATTTTCACCTAGAAGTTTTGTGGCTATAAGAAAACATAAATTTAACTAATATCACTAATCAAAAAAAATATTATTTCGTTACTTTTCAATCTTCGCCTTAAACTTTCTATTTCAATCCTTTTCGTAAAGCCTTAGCAATAGCCTCAGCCAAATCCTTACGTTCTTTATCAGCTTTCCTATCTTCCTCCTCAGCTTTTATGCGACCAGCATTGAAGTCAGCCCACCAAGCTTTGCTAGCAGCTTTAGCTGCCTCAGCTTCAGGGTTGGCCGCCTTTGTCAAAGCTTTTTTCGCTTTTACAGAAGCATTTTTAGCCTTCTTTTCAGCCCTTTGAGCTTTACGCTCTGCATTAAATCTGGCAGACCTAAATGGCCTCGTTTTCACACGCAAGGCAAAAATTATAAAAATGACGGCACACACAAGGGTAAAAAAAACAATAGTTAAGCTTAAATTATTCATAACTGACCTCAAACATAAACAGTTTATAAAAATCACTTACGCGCAGATATTCACAAATTCCTTATCAATAAATTATAATTATTTAAAATGTTATCTAAAATAAATGTCATAAATAAAAGTCAATAAAAGCGAAGGAATAGTTGATCATCATATTTCAAAATTTTTTGAATATATGCCTAACTAAAAAAGAAAAATTTACTCAATTTAGTATTAAGTCGCACAGATTTCTTCCACGCTTCAGCAGACCTTAGCCAAGCAGCTTCAGCCTGAGCCCAAGCCTGAGCTTCAGATGCCCACTCTTTGTTCATATTACAAACAAAAGCTTCAGCTTCAGCTTCACCAGCTTGATTTTCTGCATTCTTAGCCTCAACTTCTGCTTCCACAGCCAATGCCTTATCGTCAAAATTATTTTTTGCCACAAGACCCTCCCTTACTAAACATAAATTATTTAAAAAATAAAATCTTAAAATACTTACCTCAAAGTATTTACAAAATTTACAACATCGTTTCTTTTTAATTACAATACAAATAATATATCGTGAATTGCATATTAAAAAAATCACTTTTTTATAACACTTAAAATTTTTTAAAAACGTGGAGAATCCTAATATCTTCAAGGGTTAATAAAATAAAAGATTTTACAAAAAACACATCAACATATGCATTTAAAAATAAAACGCAAAAAAACAAGCTAACATTATTCCAAAACAGGCTGAATACTATGCTTGGTTTTTCATTCCTGAATTTCAGGCTGAATCCAACTTTCCTGTGATCGCCAAGAAAGCTTTTCATTACTATCCTCTTGCAATCGGCCTTTCAACAATAGACGTGATAATGTCTTGTCTATTTTCTTTTCAATATTGGTACCCAAACGCTTGAAACCAAGTTTCTGGCTTATGGTTTTCATCAGATCCATCCGCTCTGTTGCGCCACACTCTACAAGTGTTTTTTGGATCAGTTCAAGAATGACACTTGGCGGAACATCATCAATGCTTTTGAAATCAAACCCCTGCTCTATCTCCTCTTCTACCTTTTCCCGCAATAACTGTTGATTGGTTTCCTTGATTGGCACCGCAGTTGGCATTTTGGAATAAGATCCATTTTTAACTCTAGCCAAGGCATCGAGCACCCGCTGAATCTGCCTTTCCCTATTCTGCACCCAATCCGTTGACCAGATCCTACAAATGCTCCAACCCAAACCTTCCAAAACTTGCTGGCGCAAACGGTCTCTATCACGGGCCGTTGCAGAAGAATGATAAGTCGCGCCATCACATTCAATCCCTAGAATGTATTTGCCTTCAACTTTGTCGTCCAATACTGCAAGATCGATTCGAAATCCGCCACACCCCACCTGTTTTTGCAGCTTTAATCCCCTTTGAGTTAACGCATCCCATACCGCTTCTTCAAAGGGCGAGTCAGCAGAACCCGGCCCTGTTGATGTGATCGCTTGACTTAAAGCAACGGTTCCTCTGGCGGCATAATCTAGGAAGGATCGTAATAATTTCGCACCCAAAGAATTGGTATTCGAAAGGTTAATCTGGTCTGGCATCATGGAGCTGATAACTTTCATTCCCGCACGGGCTCTGGTAACAGCAACATTCAAGCGTCTTTCACCTCCCTTGAGATTAAGCGGCCCGAAGCGCATGAAAACTTTCCTTGCACTATTTGGACCGTAACCCACCCCTAGAAAAATCACGTCCCTTTCATCCCCTTGCACATTCTCAAGATTCTTTACAAAGAATCTTTCAGGCTTTTCAGGCGAGAAAAACTCCTCAAGATGAGGCTGCGTTCGCCTTTGTATTTCTAACTCATCCAATATTCGATTTTGCTGCGAAACTGAAAAAGCTATCACTCCCAGAGATTGCTCAGGCGATGTTTGAAAATGCTCCATGACCATTTCAGCAATCTTCCTAGCTTCTAAAACATTGACATTATTTTCATAGGTTCCATCTGGAAGGAAAGTGAAGTCCAATGGGTTGCTAAAGTTTTCATGGGCACTTGGAAAAGTAATCAAAGAGTTTTCATAGAAGTGATAATTAGAGAATGCAATAAGCCCCTCTTTACGGCTTCGGTAATGCCATTTTAAACGCTGGCGTCGCATCCCCAAGGTAAGGCATACATCCAGCAGGCTTTCAAAACATTCCGTTCCCTCATCGCCATCACCCTCTGCCCCATCATCAAATGCAACTTTTTCAAAAAAGTTGGTGGGCGGTAATTGCTTAGGATCGCCAGCGACCACTAATTGCTTGCCTCTGCAAACAGCACAGATAGCATCATGCGGCCTAACTTGGGAAGCTTCATCAAATATAACGACATCAAAGTCCCAATCGGCAGAACCCAGAAAGGTACTTACAGCCAATGGACTCATCATCAAGCAAGGCTTTAACCTTGGCAAAATAGTTGGAATCTGAGCGAATAATTTTCGCAGGGGAAGATGCTTGCGTTTCTTCTGGGTTTCACGCATTAACACCCCTAATCCAGATGTAGTGGGAGCTAGTGTTGATATTGAAGGTCTATTAGGGGAATTCAACAACTTAATTCGGATTTCAGAAGAAGCTTGATAGATACTCCCTTGATCAAGTTTGTTGAAGTGATTAATTTTCGATTCGTGATCTTCCGTGGAAAAATCATTCAACTCCGGAACTTGCTCTCGTAATTCATCAACAAGAAGACTGTAAAACCGTTTGCGAAAAACAGTTGAAGCTAATCCCGCAGGGTATTCCCGCATTAAAACTTCATCAACAATTGTTTTCAGATTTAGTGTTTTAGCTTCAAGGTAGATCTTCTTGAATTGAACCCATTCCGTTAATTGATCAATCCGATCACCAAGTTTAGAAAACAATTGCCCAAGGCCCGCTATATCTAGGCTATCAATAACCGTGCCAAAGCAGGATGGTTTGTCAAACGGAAACACACTTTTAGCTAGGTAAGCCAGTGATGCTTGCATACCCTTAGAGTCAAATTTTTCTGCTTCGATAAGAGTCTTTTCAAATAGCTCGCGTGCGGTCTTATCATTTAAAACATTACAGGTTTTCTCGTTCAAAGAGTCCGGTTGCTGCTTGATAAACCCTTCTAGAGCTTTACCTGCAACGGAAAGATATTTCCAGTCTTGCTGAAGCCAGTTCCAGTCAGTTGATTCCGGTTTGTACTCATCCACCAATTTGGCGAGATTTTCCCGTAACATTGCGAAAACCTGAAATTTTGTGAATTTGTCTTTTAATTCACCGGTGCTAATATCTAATTTAGATTCTAACTGGGGAATCACTTCTTCCCATGCAAGTAGTTCGACTCTTAACTTAGCCTCAGCAGTTTGAAGTTTTTCCAATAATTGAGCAGGAGGATTTTCCAAGCTTTTTGTAACTTCATTAGGAAAAAATACACACGCAAGATCTAGCCACTCTTTTACAAAGGGCTCCATGGTCGAAGCGAGGTTTTCACCCAGGCGACCCAAAGCGTTTCGATCGAGCGACCCATTGATACCCAATTTGTTTTTTAATGACTCTGATTTACATACCTTTTCAATTTTTTCCTGATGTTTCAACTCTTCGATATTTTTTTGCCAATCTACGGATCCATCTTTGGATGTAATCCACAAATCACGATAACCTGCAACTAACTGATTAATTAAATCATCATGGCGGCAAA
>Ga0208856_1000362_pt1 | contig 18104 bp, 12 predicted proteins | sample LakMenEpi13Jul12_FD_150690 | JGI IMG/M metagenome (GOLD analysis project Ga0208856, IMG submission 150690) | Freshwater microbial communities from Lake Mendota, WI - 13JUL2012 deep hole epilimnion (SPAdes) | ecosystem: Environmental > Aquatic > Freshwater > Lentic | place: Lake Mendota, Madison...
CTTTCAGGGCACCGGCAGCAAGACCGTCATCCCGCGCGTCGCATTCGTGAAGCTCACGTTTCGCCTCGTCCCCGGCCAGCGTCCTGAGGACATCCTCGCGAAAGTGCGGGCGCATCTCGAAGCGCACTGCCCTCCCGGCGTCCGGCTCGAAATCGAGGACGGCCACAGCGGCGACCCGTATCTCACTGATCCGCATTCCGCATATGGAAAGGCCGCGCAGCGCGCGCTCGCAGCGTCCTTCCCCGGCCACGATCTCGCGCTCATCCGCGAGGGCGGCAGCATCCCGATCGTGAATACTTTTCGCACGATCCTCGGCGTCGAGACGCTCCTCCTCGGGCTCGCGCTCCCCGACTGCCGCGCCCACGCGCCCGATGAAAATTTCCCCGTCGAGAATTTCGAGGCTGGCATCCGGCTGAACAAGGCGCTGCTCGAAGAACTGGCGCGAGGGTGAATGTGGGGCCGACAACCCGTCGGCCCGTTTCAAAAAGCGGAACGCCACTTGCCATCCGTCACGCGATACACGCGGCGCGGAAATATTCGGCACGCGACATTCAACACCGCACGCTTGAAGCCCACGCCACGAGCGCGCACCGTTTGCGGCGATGTCTCAGAAACTCATCGCAGCCGTCGCCCGTTCCGCGCGCCTCCGCGTGCTGAACCTGCTCAAGCGCACGCAGGGCCTGAGCGTGCAGGAAATCGCGGACCACCTCGGCATGTCGTACATGGGAATCAAGGACCTCTGCACCGACTTGGAAAAGCGCGGACTGCTCGACGCACGCCGCGAGCCGCGCGACGGCAACACGGGCCGCCCGCGCATGATCCACCGCCTCACCGGACGGGCGCACGAGCTGTTTCCGGTTGCGAGCAATCCGCTGACGCTCGAGGTGCTCGATGCGGCAAAGAAACTCTTCGGCCCTGCGGCGGCGGAGAAGCTGCTCATGCTCGTGTGGCAGCAGAAGACGGAGGCGCTGTTTGAAAAAGTGAACGGCCCGGATGTGGAGGCGCGCGCCGACGCGCTTGCGCGCGCGAGAGATGCCGCCGGTCACATGGCTGCGGTGGAGCAGGGGAGCGACGGCCGCATGCGGATCGTCGAGCACCACTGCCCGTTTCTTGATGTTCTGCGCGCGTATCCCGTCGTCGCGCGGCTGGAGGCGGAGCTGTTCCGGCGGCTGCTCGGTGGGCCGGTCGAGCGGAACGAGGAGAATGCAGCGGGGCTTTACCGTGCGGAGTTTGTGCTCGGTGCGTGAGGAATTACCGCGCGTGGAGCGCTCCTCTCGCGCGGCACCCCTTGCGTCACCCGCCTGCTGCGAGGCGCAGCAGTTCGATGCGATCATCGGAGTTCAGCGCACTTTCTTTCCACTCCGCGGGGCGTAGCGCAGTGCCGTTGTGCTCCACGAGCACGGTGCCGTTTGCGAAGCCGAGTTCTGCGATTAGCGAGGCGATGTCTGCGGCGCTCGTTTCGCGTGGATGGCCGTTGACGATGATCTTTTTCACTGCGCTGCAATGGCCTGATCCCAGTCTTTCCACACGGCCTCGAAGCCGCGGCTCTGCAGCAGGCCTGCGATCTCCGCCGCGCTGCGCGTGTCCGCGATTTCAAACTGCTGCGTTGCGCTCTGATCGTGATTGCAGCCGCCTGCGTCCGCAGGCTGCGGCGCGAGTTCCTCGCGGCGGCCGCGGACGGTGCGGTGGAGATCTTTTTTTCCCTCCCCGGTGTAGCCGCCGGGCTCGGTGTGGCTGCCGGCGCTCATCATCGTGATGCCGAGTGGCAGCAGCGCGTCGCGCAATGCGGCAGGCTCGCGCGTGCTGAGCACGATGCCGACGTGTGGGAAGCAGATGCGCAACGCAGCGACGAGCTGGACGAACTCACGATCGGGCAGCGAGTGGCGCGGCGTGAATTCTCCCGCGCACGGGCGCAGTCGCGGCAGGCTCACTGTGAACTGAGCCTTCCAGCAGCGCCGCAGCAAATGATCGAGATGTGCGGCGAGCGCGAGCGCCTCGCCCTTCCAGTCGCACAATCCAAACAGCGCGCCGATGCCGATGCGGCGGAAGCCCGCGTCGTACGCGCGCTGCGGGCACGCGAGCCGCCAGTCGAAATCGCGCTTCGGCCCCGCAGTGTGCAGCTCGGCATAGGTCGCGCGGTCGTAGGTCTCCTGATAGACAACGAGCCCCTCCGCGCCTGCGCGCACGAGCGGGATGTAGTCGGCGGTCTCCATCGGTGCGACTTCGAGCGCGAGCGTGGGAATTTCCGGCGCGAGTGCGCGCACGCATGCTTCGAGGTAGCCGTTCGAGACAAACTTCGGGTGCTCACCTGCAACGAGCAGGATGTTGCGGAATCCCTCCGTGGCGAGATGCCTCGCCTCGCGGACGACGCTCTGGATCTCGAGCGTCACGCGCAGGATGGCGTTGTCGCGCGAGAAGCCGCAGTAGGCGCAGTTGTTGATGCACTCGTTGGAAAGATAGAGCGGCGCGAAAAGGCGGATGGCCTTGCCGAAATTCCGCCGCGTGAGCAGCGCGGACTCGCGCGCCATCGTTTCGAGTTCCGCGTCGGTCTTCGGCTCGATGAGTGCGGCAAATTTCCGCAGCACGGCGGAGGGGCGTGTTGGGTTCAAGATTTCCGCAGTGCTGCTCATTGAGCGCAGCTTTACGTGCGAATGCGCGGGGTGGCAACTTTCACTGCTGTCTGGCGTTCAGGTTGTGGGTCACCGATCCGCGCCTTGTATCTCAAGGATCTTCACATGCCGGTCGGCGAAGTCGTCCCAGTACCGAATTGCAAATCCTGCAAACACATGGACGTCCACGTCCCGGCCGGTGGAATCCTTCGCCAAATAATCCGAAAAAGCGTGCGGGCATTCTGCGATTTGGCGAAGGCGGTTCCAGATCAGATTGCGCCGTGCCGGTGGCAGGCTCTCAAGGCATTCGATCACCTCGACGGCTACGAGCAGCCGTTGCTTCATTCGGCGGACGGAGCGATGCCGAGCCGTTTCTCGGCCTCCTCCAAAGTCAGCCAGCGTCCTGGAGTCTTGTCGTCAATCAGCCTGGTCATGCGCGCGGGGAAATCGGGATCTTCGCGGCGCTGTAGTACGGACATGGCGCAACCGATGAGTTCCTTCAATTCCTTCGTCTCGAGGTTTGGAACCTCCTGCTGGATTGCATCAAAGCTCATGGGCGACGATTAGCAGGAATTCCTCCGCCCGCAACGCCGCAGACTGTCGTGATCTCGCGGTCTGCTCACTTCCCGATGCACCAGAGCTTCTCGCTTGTGCGGATGAAGAGGTTGCCGTCGCTCACGGCAATGGTGCTGCGCGTGGCGTCGCCGCCGCCCATGGAAGTCGTGAAGATCACTTTGCCGTCGGCGAGGTTCTGCACCACGGCGGTGGCGCGCTCGCCGATGTTGTAGATTTTTCCGTCGGCGATGGTGGGTGAGGCGCGGAAAATCTCACTGCCCTTCGCGCTGCGATCGAGGCCGAAGGATTCCTGCCAGACTTTCGTGCCGGTCTTCGCATCGAGGCAGGTCATCACCTGTTTGTCGCCGTTGAAGACGTAGAATTTTCCGCCGAGCGCCGCGGGCGTGCAGGTGTCGGGCGTGTTCTTTTCGTCGAAGGTCCACGCACGACCGCTCGTGCTGATGTCGCCGGTCGCATTCATGCGGTAGCCGATCGCCGCGCTCTGTTTCGGGCCGCAGACCAGTGCGATATTCTCCGATACGACTGCGCTCGGGACGAGGCGCATGAAGCCGCCGCCGCTCAGCCCTTTTTTGTTATTGATGCCGCCGCCGCGCCACAACTCTGCGCCAGTCTCGGGATCGTGGCCGGTGAGGTAGTCGCCGCCGGCGATGAGGAGCTGCGCCTTACCTCCGGGGCCGCCGACGGTGTGCGGGATGACGGTCGCGTAGGTCTCCTGCGTCTCCTGCTCGGCGTCGGTCGGGCGGATGTGTTTCCAGAGCGTCTTGCCGGTCTTCGGATCGAGCGCGAGGAGGTAGCTTTCGCGCGGGCCTTTGTCGGCGTCTTCGATGCCGGGGTAGCTGCCGTCCGCAGGCGTGCGCTGGAGGACGAGCACATACAATTTTCCGCCGAAGAGCGTCGGGCTGCTGCCATAGACCCAGTTGATGTTGAACTTGCCGTAGTCCTTCGCGAGGTCGCGCTTCCAGATTTCCTTGCCGGAAAAATCAAACGCTGCGAGCTGCCCGGTGCCGACGATCGTCCACACGGTTTCTCCGTCGGTGACGGGCGAGGGCGAGGTGCTGTTGCCGCGGCCCTTCGCGAGGGCGCCGCCGGCGATATTTTGCTTCCACGCGACCTTGCCGGTCTTGCGATCCACGGCGATGAGCCACTGCTTGTTCTCCGGGTCGGGGCTCATCACGAAGACCAGCCCGCCCGAGACGATCGGCGTCGCGCCGCTGATGCCCGGCAGATCGAGCGACCACTTCACGCCCTCCGTCTGGCTCCACTTCGATGGCAGATTTTTCTCCGGCGAAGTGCCGTTGAACTCCGGCCCGCGCCATTGCTGCCAGTCGCCGGCAAAGGCGCTGGCGGCGGAGATGACAACGAAGGATGCGATGGTGCGGAGTTTCATGGGTGTGGGAAAAGTGGGCGTGTGCGGTTCAGTGGTTCAGGATGAACCACGGGGGTGATGCACGCTTGGAGTGTGAGCCGGAAGTCTATTTGCGCCGTCGTGAAATCTTGCACGGAGAAAGGTGCGGATTTCAGGATTTTCGGCCTGCGACCTCGCTTCATCCGCTGAGATGCGGTTGCAGATTTCACCTGCCTTTTCCGACGGAACTGCGGACAGGATTGTCCGCGTCACGGGGCGCGCTCACTCGGGCGGCGGCGGCGGGGGCGGGGGCGTGGGCGTGGGCTGCGGCGTGCCCGACGGCGTGGGTGTCGGCGTGGGTGTCGGCGTGGGTGTCGGCGTGCCTGTACCGCCTCCGCCTGTACCGCCTCCGGGGTCTGGTGTGGGGACTGGCGTGGGCGTGGGGATTGGCGTGGGCGTGGGCACTGGCGTGGGCGTGGGCACTGGCGTGGGCTCTGGCGTGGGCGTGGGCATTGGCGAAACGACGCCCGAGGGGCTGAAGCGCCGAGCGCCGATGATGCGGAATTTGTAAAAACGATCGAGCGTGGCGTCGGGGTTCGTTGCGAAGTCAGGCAGCGTCGTGTCGCCGGTGTCCACGTAGCGCTCGATGGCCGCGGAGCCGCGGTATTCGGAAGCGATGGTGTCCGAGTCCTCGTTCCACACGGCCTGATCCGCAGGGCTCGAGGACTTGCGCTTCTTCAACGCCTGCACGCGCATGTGGACGGTGAAGGAATTCGACTTCGTGGTGACGCGGGAATGGATCTGGCCGTACGGGACTTCGCGGGCGTTGTCGCCTGTGAGCGCGTAGTCTTTCCACCAGCCGTTGCGGACGGCGGCGAGGGTCGTGCCTTTTGGGACGAGTTGCATGTCGCAGATCTCGGAGGCGGCGCGGAACATCCCGCCCTTCGTCGGATCGTCGAAGCGCTCGTCGAATGCCTTGAGCGTCTCGGACACGTCCACCGGTTTGCGGAGGCTCGTGGGATAGATCTTTGGAAGGCCCGCTGGACTCGGAATGGCGGTGATGCGCATGGACTTCAGCACGCCGTGCAGGGCGGTCGCGCGGCGGATGTAGGTGAATGGCGCGAGCTGGTAGTTGAGGTTGATTTTTCCGGCGGTGGAACATGGCTCGCTGATCGCATAGGGCTCGACGATGGGCATGGTGAAGAAATCGAGGAATGCGTGGTCGGCCGGCTCGTTGGCGGACTTTTTTGCAAAGCCGGGATGGTCGGCGCCTGCGGCGGGATTCGGGCAGAAGAGCAACGTGCGCCACGGTTGGACGGGGTTCATCGCGGAGCCGACGGGGAGCGAGCCGAAGATGACGGGGGAATGCACCTGGCGGTTTGGAGTGATGCTTACGGTGGCCCACGTCAACGAATCGGTGGTGGTGGAGCCGCCGAAGTCGTTGGGATTGTTCACGTAGCAGCCGTCCTCATGTTCGTTCGGTCCATTGTCCCAGTCGCCGAGTTTACCGTTGGTGAGCGCGGCGGCCTTTGTGCCGCGCGCGGCGATCGGGTCGCCTCTGCTTCCCGCCGGTGTGCCGTCGCGGCCGTCGAAAAGATTCGCGTGGATTCTTCCGAGGAAGAGCCGTCCACTGGCCTTATCGCCATTGCGGAGGCTGTGGACGATCGGCTCCGTGGTGGAATCATAGCCGTCATCCGCTCCCTCCGTCCCGGCAAACCCGGCGTAGAAATCCGCAGGAACGACCTTTTGCGCGGCGACGATCCGCAGGTCGCCACCGGTGGGGCCTTTGGGATCCACCTGAAGGCTGCGGACGGTGTCGGCGGCGTTCACGAGGTTGAATGTTGAGGGGCCGATCCGGGTGTTGAAGTCCTTGTGCTGCTTCGTAGCCGCACTTGGGCTTCGCGGGAGCGGCCAGATACCGGACGGAAAGTCGAGATTGACGGTCTGCACGAGCGTGTCGGCAGCCGGTGCGGTCGCGTAGCCAGCGTGGATTTCCACGGTGACTTTGCCGCCGCTGAACTCAAACTTCCCGTCGTTTTCATTCGGGTCGATCGGGATATCGTCGCTGACAAACGGGTAGTCGAATTCCTCGTGAAACGTCGTCGTGCCGGAGGGCGGGATCCTCTTGGTCCCGTCCTTCTCTATCCCTGGAACCGCAGATGGAAAGCGCCGCGGATCCCAATCCCCACCCCAGTAGCGGAACGCGGCAAAAATGCCCACGTAGGCCCTGTTGCCCGCGTAGCCGCTGCCGTAGCCGCAGCGCGAAGTGACGAGGTTGGAGCGGGGGATGTTCCGAAAAGCGTTCGGTGTATTGTTAATCGTGAATCCCTCCAACCCCTTCACGACGTAGCGGACGAGTGGGCTCACGTACCACGACTGCGACGTGGGAGTGAAGGGCTGTAGTACGAGCACCACACGCATCTTGTTGGGTGTCGTGCTCGTTGCGCTGGAGGCATCATAGAAAATAAGCGACGCCTCCGTGATCGTGGGGAATCGCCCAAAGCCCTTCGTCCCCGCGCCCGGCGTGCCTGAAGGCGGGACGAGCGACACGACCTGGCTCTCGCCGCTCACAGAGTCCGGTATCCCGCGTGGGGGTGCGTATTCGTATTCATCGTTCAGATCGTTCGAGTAGGTATTCGTCCCCATGCGGATGAGGTCCACCATTTCCGTGAGGATCTGATCGCGGGCAGCCGCCGGGTATTTCGTCGTGAGCTTGCCGCCGAGCCCGGGAATCTCCTCGTTGGTGAGACGCTGGAGATACTTGTAGAGGTCTTGGTTGCGTGGGATCTTCTGCCAGTCGAGCACCGGGCTCTGGCTGCTCGGTGGCTCGTAGCCGAACTGGGGCAACTGCTTGAATGGCACGTCCTTATGAGTAAAGCGGTTGTTCACCTGCTCTCGCAGATAGATGCTGTATCGTTGAAAATAGTAAGGGAAGCCGTTTGCCGTGCCGCAGAAGGCTAGCAACTCGTCCTTCGCATTTCGCGCGGTGGCCGGAAACCCACCTGTTTTTCCGCGGTTCGGATCCAACTTTTGCTGGGGTTGCCAGAGCATTATGCGCGGCGTGTTGAACGCGGTCACCTCCGCGGAGCGCGCATTCGTCGTGAGGAAAAATTTCGCGCGCTGGATGTCCGCGGCAGGGAGCCGCCCCGCGGTGGGTCGCTCCAAGTAAACAGGATCCGGCGCCTTGTCCGCGAAGGCCAGCTCGTCCACACTCGCATAAAGCCGCTCGCGATCCACTGTGATGGCCGCCGGATTCGCTCCCTCGAACGCGGTGGCGACCGTCCCGCCCTTCGAGCCCCCGACGCTGATGCGGGGAACCATCGCGTAGTAATTTGAAAACGCCCCGTCGTAATTCGCCGCGGTGATCGTGTCGCCATTCGGAACCCGATATGCGGCGAGAAATCCGAACACGGGGCTCAGGCACGTCATCGCGGGATGGCCGGGATAGCGCTGGTATTCGCCTTTCACCGGCATCCGAGCGTCGAGCTCATTTTCGTAGAAATTATTAACTCCGTTAATCGGAGTTGCAGGCGGAGGTGTCTCGGGGCCCACCGCGTACGCGCGATCCCAGTACGTGCCCTCGCTGTTCACGTTGATATTCAGTTTTGAAGTCTCGTCGTCCGTCCAGAATGCGATGCGCCCTGTGATCGGATTTTCCGCCGATGGTTTGCTCGGGTCGCCGTTCGTCAGGCTCGCCCAATTTGCTTCCACGCCTCCCCTCCCGATGCCGGTCGGCGAAGTGAGCCGTCCGTCGCGCAGCACGTAGATCCACTGCACCGGCATCGGCGCGGGATTTGCGGTGACGCCCGGCCTGGTCACCAGCGTGGGATCGTAATCATTCGAGAGCGTCGGACGTCCGCCCGACTGCGTTCCACCAAAGCCCGGCACGTTTTTCAGATCGAATCCCTCCACGCCGTCCTGTGTCGCCGCCGTGCCTCCAGTGGGCGAGAGCCCCGAGGGATCGAGGATGGGATAGCTCGCCGCCACTTTTTCCGAGCTGCCCTTGAGCGTGATGCCGCCTTTCGGATCGCCCACGAGCAGCGGCGCATTCAGGTCCGTGAAAAGCGCGGGCTGGTTGACCCAGTTCGGCGGCACCTCGGTGGCGAGGTTCGCCGATGCGACCCACTCCGAGCCCGGTGCCGTGACCATCGTGGGGGAGGAATAGAGCTTGAATGCGCGCCCCGGATTTCCAGTCGCATCGTAGGTGCGGATCATCCCCGGCTGTGTGGCGAAAGTCAGCCGTTTGCCGCTCCCTTTCGAGCTCGCCGACGTCGCGGGCACCTCCCAGCTTTGTGTCGCATCCGAGATTTGGCCGATGACGACATTTGTTGCCACGTCCGCGAGTTGTTTCACGACCATCCCCGACTCGTAGCTCGACACCTCGCGCCGCGCGCCCGCGGAGGAGGAGAAGAAACCCACGATCACTGTGGAGATGAGCAGTACGAAGGCGAGCACCAGCAGGAGTGCGACGGCTCGCTTGGAACCAGGCTTGATGGGGAAGGGGGTGGACATGCGATAAACGTCTCACACATCGCAGGCGTTGGCAAGAATGCGATGGAGGGAAGAAGGCGGCGGCGAAGGTCCAACATCCAGGATTGAATGCTCCCGCTTTTCCCGCGAGACGGAGCGTGTGCCCGACGAAACCAGCAGCGCTCCATTCTTCCTGCTTGGCCCGACTGCCGTCGGAAAAAGCGCGCTCGCCGTGGAACTCGCGGAGCGCATCGGCGGCGAGATCATCGGCGCAGATGCATTCCAAATCTACGCGGGCCTCGATGTGCTCAGTGCGAAGCCGTCAGCGGAACTGCGCGCGCGCGTGCCGCATCACCTGATCGGCGAAGTGCCGCCCGGCGCGCAGTTCGACGTCGCGCAGTGGCTTGCCCGGGCGCGCGAGTGCATCGCAGAAATCACGTCGCGCCGCCGCGTGCCAGTCGTGTGCGGCGGCAGCGGCCTCTACGTCCGCGCGCTCACGCACGGCCTCGCACCGCTGCCGGGGGCGGATGCCAAACTGCGCGCATCGCTGGAAAATGAGCCGCTGGCCGCGCTCGCAGAACGTCTGCGCTCGCTCGATCCCGCGACCACCGTGGACTTGCGCAATCCACGCCGCGTAATCCGCGCGCTCGAGGTCTGCATCCTCACAGGCCGTCCGTTTTCCAGCTTTCGCACCGAGTGGGCCGGGGCAGCCGCGCCGCACGGAGTCATCCTCTCGCGCCAGCGCGACGAACTCCACGCCGCCATCGCGGCGCGGACTGCGGCGATGTTTTCCGCAGGCGTCGTCGAGGAAGTCGCGCGCACCGCCGTGGTCGGCCTCACCGCCTCGCAGATGCTCGGCCTCGCCGAAATCCGCGGGCACATCGCCGGACGCATCACGCGCGAGCAATGCATCGCGGCGATCGCCCTTGCCACACGCCAGTATGCGAAACGCCAGCTCACATGGTTCCGACGCGAGCGCGCATTCCGGTGGATCGATCTTTCGACGACACCGGATCCGATCGCGGAGTTGGTGGGTGAATTCGGCGCGCGCGCCTAAAAAACAAACGGCACGCCGAGCTTCGCAAACGTCTCGCGCTGGTCCTTCAGCCACTTGTCGCCGAGCCGGCGAAAGCCTCCGCCCGCGCGGTATTTCGCGAGGAACGCGTTCACGTGCGCCTTCATCGCGATGTCGCCCTTTCTCATCGCGACCGCCCACGCTTCCTCGCGGAACGGCTTCAGCATCGCCCGCGTCGTGTCGGGATTCGCCTGCCAGTTTCGCAGCGTGGACATCTGGTCGTAGATGAATGCGTCCGCCTTTCCCTGCGTGACCTCGAGCACGCATGCCGTCTCCTTTTCGAGATCGAGCAGCGCCGCCTTTTTCAAGTTCGCCTTCGCCCAATGCTGCCCCGTCGTGCCGCGCACGACGGCGATCTTTTTCCCGTCTATGTCGAGATCCGCGATGCCGTTCACGTCGCCCTTTGCCCCGACGAGCAGGCAAAGCCCCGTGCGCACGTACGGATCGGAAAATTCCACATTGCGACCGCCTTCCTCCGTCGCGGTCATGGACGAGATGATCACATCAATCCGTCCTGTCTGAAGCGCGACGACGAGCCCGCTGAACGGCATGTTTTCCAGTTCGACCTTGCGCTTGAGATGTTCGCCGAGCGCACGCGCGAGATCCACGCTCACGCCTGCGGGTTCGCCTTTCGTGTCGCGCATCTCGAAAGGCGGATAGCTCATGTCCATGCCGACGCGCAGCGGCTTCGGTCCGGATTTTTCGCACGCGGAAAAAATGAAGCTCAGCAGCAGGAGGAGGAGCAGTCGGGGTGACATGCGCTTCCGTTGCCGGAAAATTCGCGCGGGGCAAAGCACGGAATGTGTCCGTGCGGGGCAGGCCCTGCGGATACGATTGTCCGCGCTACGCCATCACTGCGCTGCGAGCGGGTCGCGCAGCTCGAACGCCTTTTTCCACCCGAGCTTCTCGGTAACCTGCACGGGAAACGACCACGCGGATTTTTCCGGTGCGTAGATTCGCACGCGGCTGCGCTCCGCCGCCATCGCCACGGCCTGCGGCAGGTCGAGGAACTTGAGCACATTCAGATACACCGGGCCGATCTCGTGCGATGCGGGCATGCGGTGCAGATCGAGCCGCGTGATGTTGTCCTCGAAAAGCGATGCATAGAGCGTGTTGCCCGCCATCGTGTGCTGCGAGTGGAGCCAGAGCGGTGCCTTCGCATACGGCGTTGCGCGCAATGCCGCGATGGCCCGGCGGATGTCCCACACCTGCATCGCGTCGAGCGTCTGGCCGACGAGGTAAAAGCGGCGCAGGCGCTGCGTCTGCTGCTTGTCCGAGCCGCTCCACGCGTTCGGGCCGATGCCGCGCGGGCACACGTAGGCCATCGCCCACTTTGAGTCTTCGAACATCTTCTTCTCGTCGGCAAATCCGTGCCCGTCCGCGCCCGCGCGATCCGCGGGCGCAAACAGCTTCGGAAAACTCCCCGCCATCATGTGCCGGAAATCCTGCCACGCGTTTTCATCGAGCACGTTGAGCGCGACGAGTTCGAGTTCCTTCGGCTTCAGCTCCGCGCTGTGTGCGAGATAGAGCCGCAGCGACCACGGGGCCTTCGGCGTGAAATCCCACGCATGCAGGACCACGCCGTCGTGCGTGACGGTGCCCGCGTCGCGCAGATCGAGATCGGGTGCTGTGGCAGGCCAGCCGGCGAAACATTTTTCACGCAGCGCGGTCATCCATCCGCCGCGCAGCTTCGCCCACTGTTCCGCGTCGGCGGGCACCGCGGGCGCGCGCGCCGCGGGGACGAACGCGGTGTCTATCGTCGTGTTTTTCTCGTCGGAGGGCAGCGCGGAAAAGACGCGGAGCTGCTCGGGTTGGAGGCGCTTCGTCGCGCCCTCGTCGAGCACGGCCATCGGGTCCGCATTTTTCAGCCAGCGCTCGAACCAATGGAACGCGCCCTCATTCAGCGGCTGCACGTCCGTGTGCGGGCCCTCGGCGATTTGCAGTCCGATCTTCGCCTCCGCGCCGAGCGCGCGGTAGATGCGGCGCGTGCTGTTGTAGATCGAGACGACGCCATCGAGCGGAAAAATCGTGTCCTTGTCCGTGTTGCAGATCAGCAGCGGACGCGGCGCGACGAGCGCGGCGACCTTGTCGTAATCCCAGCGGTAGGTGTTCACCATGAACATGCAGTCGCAGTGCCCCTCGACGGTGCCGTCCACGACGTGATTGTGCAGCGTCGTGATGCCCGCGGTCGGCGCGGCGACCTTCACGCGATCATCGAGCGCCGCGATGTACCACGAATACGCGCCGCCGCCGCTGCGCCCCGTCACGCCGATGCGCTTCGGATCCACATCGGGCCGCGACACGAGGTAGTCGAGTCCGCGGATGCCGAACCACGTCTCGATCCCCGCCGGAGTGTAGCCGCGCGAAAACCACCACCAGCGTCCCTTTGAATACGTGCCGTGATGCTCGCCGCGAATCTCGCCGAGTTCCACCGTATCAATCGTGAGGCACACGTAGCCATGCCGTGCGAACCATTCGCCGTGGTGCTGGTAGCCCGTCTTGTTGCCGAGCGTCACGCCGTCCTTCACCACGACGGCGTGGCCGCTCACGTAGAGGATCGCGGGCAGCCGGCCCTCGGATTTTTCCGGGCGGTAAAGATTCGCCGTCACATAGAGTCCGGGCGACGCTTGGTAGTGCAGTTTCTCGACGATGAAGCCGTCGCCCTTCACCTCGCCGGTCTTCGTGACTTTCAGCGGCGTGCGCTCCGGCATCGGGTCGAGGCCGAGCATCTCCGCGAGCTGCCGCTTCATCACCGCGCGCGTCTTTTCCCACTGCTCAGCCGAGGTCGGTTCCGCGAGCGGATTGCTGTCAATGTTCGCGACCTCGCGTGCAAACGAATCCGCGAGAGCACGGTTCGCTCGCGTCGCAGGCTGCGGCTCCGCGGCGGAGGCAACCGCGACGGCGAATAGAAAGATGAGCGCCCGCGAAATGCGTGAAAATGCGACATGAAAAAATCGGCTGTGAGTGTTCATGGAGATTGTTGTGTTGCCGCGTTGTTGCGTCCTGTGCGTGTTACGTGCTGTGGTCGAGGTGCTGTGCGCCAACGGCGCAAACCATACCAGCCTGGGGCAACGCCCCAGGTTCCGAGACAAAAAACGCCGAGGGCTGAAAGCCCGATCCACTCCGAAAGGATGCACCAATGAGGCCGGGCTTTCAGCCCTTTGTCCTGGCATTACGCCCCTCCTGGGGCGTTGCCCCAGGCTGGTATGAGGACGGGCCTTTGGCCCTACCGAGACAGATGCTGAGAACGCCGATTTCATTCGCCATCCATCACCCCTCATTTGCCCATAGTCACTTCCTCGTCGAGAGATACTCGACCACGTCGCGGAGTTCCTGGCGGGTGATCTGGTCGCGGAGGATCTCCGGCATCGGCGATGGCGCGCTTGTGCGGGTCTTCACATTTTTCACAGCGACGTTGACGGTATGCGGCTTGCCCGCACCGTCCACGGTCTCGACTTGGATCTGCTCCTTTGTCTCGTGCAGCAGGCGGCCGACGACGGTCGTCTTGTCCGCGAGTTCGAGCACGACGATCTGGAATCCCTCGGAGATCTTCTTGTTCGGGAAGATGATGCTCTCGAGGATGTATTCGCGATCCTTCGTCGCACCGATCTTCGAGAGATCCGGCCCCACGAGGCTGTCGCCGCCCTCGCACTTGTGGCACTTGAAGCACTGCGCGGTCGCGTGCTCGCGGAAGATCTTCTTCCCGCGATCAGGATCGCCGCCCGCGATCGAGAGGCGGAAATTTGCGAGCGGATCGTCCTTCGGCAGTGCGTCCGTCCATTGCTTCACGCGGCCGGAGAGGCCGGGGCGCTTCTTCGCCGCGTCATACACATCGAGCTGCACCTCGGGCGCGATCTTGCCGGCTATGAGATTGTCCATCAGCCCCGCGAGCAGCTTCTCCGCCTCCGGCGTCTTGCTCTCTGCGAGCGCGGCGACGGCGCCCTGCTTTTCCGTCACCGGCGCATTCGATGAGAGCACATCGCTGACCGTGGTGAGCGCCGCCACCGGATCGGATGCGACGAGCGCCTTCAGTCCCTCGGCGCGCAGCTTTGGATCGCGATCGGTGAGCGCTTCCTTTGCGGCCTTCGCGAGATTCGGATCCTTCAGCAACGCAAGCGCGTGCAGCGATTCCGTGCGCGCGGCCTTGCCCGCCTTGGCATTCGCGACGAGCGCGAGCAGCGCATCGCCGCTGCCACGCAGGCTGAGCTTCGCCGTTGCCACTGCCGCGCTCTCCTGCACGCTGCCGGGCGCGCCGGAAAGAATCCCGGCGATGGCCGGTGTGAGCGCCGCCGTCGCGTCGGCATTTGTGCGCTGCGGGAGCGGACGCCAGAGGTGGAGCAGGCGGTCCTTCGGGTCGGGATTTGCCCACGCGGCGAGCGCGATGAGCGCCTCCTTGCGGCCCACTTCGTTCGCCGAATTGTCCGCGGCAAAAGCCGTGAGCGCCTTCGCGTTCGCCGCCTGGCCGAGCCGGTAGTGAGCGTTCACGATGCGGAGCAAAATGTTGTGGTTCGCGATTTTCTTTTCGCTGATGAGAGCCGCGAGCGCGGGCATTGCCTCGGGGATCGGAACATCATGCACCGCACGCGCCGCTTCGAGCACCACGGACTGATCGGCGTCCTTCAAAAACGCCGCGACCTGCGGACTCTTCTGCCTCCGCAATGCGACGACCGCCGCACCGCGCACCGCTGCGCTCGGGTCCTTCGCACGCGCGGCGAGCGCCGTCGCATCCGCGCAGCCTGCGAGGCCCATGATGCCTGCGTGACGCAGGATCGGATCCTTGTCCTCATTCTCCGCGAGCATGGCGAAGAGCGGATCGGCCGCCGCTTTGTGGCCCGTCTTCGAGAGCGCGATGCCCGCGTAGAAACGCGCCCGCGGATGCGCATCCTTCAGCAGCGCGACGAGCTTGTCATTCGCACCCTTGAAACTGCGGTCGCCGAGCACGCGCGCGGCCTGCGCGCGGACTTCGGCGTCCTTGTCATCGAGCAGCGCCGCGACGGTCGCGAGCACCTGCGGCTGCTGCTTTGCGAACTGGCCGAGGCCCCACACACCATGAATGCGCGCGAGCGTCGTCTGGCCGGATTTCGCCGCGCGGGTGAGCGTGTCCGCGTCGCCTTTTGTCGCGAGTTGAAATTGCGCCGCCTGCCGCACGCGCTGGTCGTCGTTCGCCAGCAGATTCTCGAGTTCTGTCGCAGAGCGCGCGATCATTCCCTCGGCGAGCAGCTTCTTCACCTCGGCCTGTTTCGCGGTGTCCGCATCGGGCGCGGTGAATTTGAAAATGCGCCCCTTGTCCACGCCGCTCCAGCTCTCCACCCAGTCGAGCACGTAGAGTGCGCCGTCGGTGCCGAATTCCACATCCGTCGTCAGCACGCCCTTCACAAAATCGCGCCGATCCTTCACCTTGAAAGTCGAGCCTGCCGGCTCCAGCGCAATCTCATGCACCACGCTCGCGCCCGCGCCGCCGCGGAAATCGCTGAGGTAAAATTTCCCCGCATATTTTTTCGAGAGGCCCGTGCCAGGATTGTAAGTGAGCCCGCTCGGGCCGTTGCTGAGATTCATGATGGGCGGCACGATGTAGCGCGCCTTCTGCCCCTCCTTGTCGTCCCACAGCAGCTCACGGTTCCACGGGCCGCGGTCGTCGAGATATTGGAAAGACATCCGCCATCCGCAGTCGCCGCCCTCGACGAGATGGACGAACCGCGCCTTGTCGCCGCTGTCTGAATTGTTGTCGCCGGTGAAAAGATTTCCCAACTCGTCGAACACCAGCTCCTGAGGATTGCGCACGCCGGTCGCGAAGACCTCGAAGTCCGTGCCGTCGGGATTGCAGCGCAGGATTGCGCCCGTGTCGCTCACCTCGGACTGCTTGCCCTCCTTGCTCTTCACATTCAGCCCGCGGTCGCCGATGGAAAAGTACAGCTTCCCGTCTGGCCCGAAGCGCAGCCCGTGCATGTCGTGCCCGCGAAATGCGAACTTCACGCCGAAGCCCGAGAGCAGCTTCTCCTGCTTGTCGGATTTGCTGTCGCCGTTCGAGTCCGTGAAATGCCAGAGGCTCGGGATGCACGTCCACCACACCTCGTTGCCTCGTGCTAGGATTCCGGCACCCGTGCCATCGAGCGCGTCGCGGAAGCCGTCGGCGAAAATGGTGCTCTTGTCGGCGCGCCCCGCACCCTTCGTGTCCTCGATCACCACGATGCGATCTTCGAATGTCTCGAAGTTCTCCGCGAACTTCTTCGGGTCGGGGTAAAACTTGTGCATCATCGCGAGCCGGTCGTCGGTCGTGCGCGAAGCGATGTCGGCGTCGAGCCAGTTCATGTGGCCGCGGTTGTCCACGACGCCGCCTGCGACTGGCATCCCGTTCACCTTGCGTCCCTCCTGGCGGAAGCTCTCCGCGATGAACCACCGCCCGCGCTCATCCGTCGCAAAAGACACGGGGTTCGCGAGCATCGGCTCATTCGCCCACAGCTCGACTTTCATCCCCGCGTCGAACTTCATCGTCTTGATCGCATTCGCCCCGTCCTTCGCGCCGGCCTCCGCCTTCCCGTCGCCATGCGCAACGGGCGCAGCGGCAGGTGCGGCAGCAGGCGCGGAAAAAATGGGGGTCGTGCTTGTCAGCAGCGCGGCGATGGAAATGCAGAGTGGTCGTGTCATTTTGGGAAAAGAGTCGTGACCATATAGAGTGGGGCCGGGTGCGCCAGCTTAGACGAAGCTCGGTGACGGCATTGTCAAATCGCCGCGCGCAGGATTGGAATTCGGGTAGGGCGGGTTGCAAATCCGCCCTACCCGATGCGCGCCACCCCGCGGAAAATAAAGTGACACCCGTGGCCCGCGCGCATTTCTTCGCGCGATGAACGACTGGTTCCGCCCCACAGACGAAGCCTCGACTCCCTCGCCGGCACTCCTGCTTTTCCGCGAGCGCATCGAGCACAACCTGCGGCTCATGATCGAAATCGCAGGCGGCCCCGCGCGGCTTCGCCCGCACGTGAAGACCCACAAGCTCGGGCCGCTCGTCGTGCGGCAGATCGAACTGGGCATCACAAAATTCAAGGCGGCGACGATCGCCGAGACGGAAATGTGCGCCGCAGCCGGAGCGCCGGATGTGCTGCTCGCATTCCCGCAAGCCGGTCCTGGCATCACGCGGCTCTGCGAACTCGCGCGGCGTTTCCCAAAGACGGCGTTCAGCGCGGTGGCGGATGATCCTTCGGCCGTCCGCGCACTCAGCGCCGCTGCACTCGCGGCGGGCGTGACGATCGGTGTCTTCGTGGATCTCGACTGCGGGATGCACCGCACGGGCATCGCGCCCGGCGACGGCGCGGTGGAACTTTACCGGCTCATCGCAGCATCACCCGCGCTGCGCGCCGCGGGCCTGCACGCGTACGACGGCCACATCCACGAGCCCGATGCCGCGAAGCGCCGCGCGATGTGCGAGGAAGCATTCGCGCCCGTGCTCGCACTGCGCGCGAAACTCGAATCGCTCGGCATGCCGGTGCCCGTGCTTGTCGCGGGAGGCACGCCCACCTTTCCCATTCACGCGTCGCACAACGATCGCGACTGCTCGCCGGGCACGACGGTGCTGTGGGACTTCGGCTACGGCGACAAATTTGCCGACCTGCCCTTTCAGCACGCCGCCCTGCTGCTCACGCGCGTGGTCAGCAAGCCCACGCCCGACCGTCTCTGCCTCGACCTCGGCCACAAGGCCGTCGCTGCGGAAAATCCGCACCCGCGCGTGCGCTTCATCGAGCTGCCCGACGCGGTCGCCGTGATGCAGAGCGAAGAACACCTCGTCCTCGAGACGCCGCGCGCCGCGGAGTTCGCCATCGGCCAGACGCTGCACGGCATCCCGCGCCACATCTGCCCGACCGTCGCGCTGCACTCGGAGGCACTCATCGTTGAAGGCGGTCGTGTCGTCGAGACATGGCCCATCCTCGCCCGCGCCCGGCGGCTGACGGTCTAGTGCTAAGTCACTCATGGAGTAATGGTAATACGCGAAAAGAATTAGCTGGTACTAAGTAGTTTCCTGTATAGATGGGAGTGA
>Ga0208856_1000363_pt1 | contig 18097 bp, 16 predicted proteins | sample LakMenEpi13Jul12_FD_150690 | JGI IMG/M metagenome (GOLD analysis project Ga0208856, IMG submission 150690) | Freshwater microbial communities from Lake Mendota, WI - 13JUL2012 deep hole epilimnion (SPAdes) | ecosystem: Environmental > Aquatic > Freshwater > Lentic | place: Lake Mendota, Madison...
TACGCGCCCAATCCGGCGTCGGAGCCGGCGGTACGCTGCTCCATCGCCGAGGGCGATCGCTAGTCCCTTCTCAACTGTGTTGGTGCGCTCCCTGTAAGCCGCGTATCTGCCCGTCGGCTCTTCCGCATCGCACCGACCGTCTCCGCCGCCTCCCCTTCCCAGTTGAGGAGGCTCGGGGTTACCCCTGCCGTTGAGACGGCGTATTTGACCAGCGAAGCCATCTTCACGCGAACACCCGGCATCATGCCGTTGTTCGCTTGGCCGACCTCCGTCGGCTGGTGATAACCCGGGCCTCCGGCCCTGACGGAGAGCGTGTGGGAGACGGGCTTTGCCCGGCGACCGTAAGCCGGAGACGACGCCGGGACGGCGGCGACGGCGCGACTCTCGCCAGGCGCAGCGCAGGCAAATCCGAGTGAGCCGTAGCCTGGAGGGCGGAGGCGAACGTCCGGCGAGACGGTACGGGGTAACCCCGAGCCGGCACGCGTGCATTTGCAGGCGTGACATGCGGGACGCCTGTCCTACAGCACCGGTAGCGAAGGCAGCGGTGGCGAGGCGGCGGCCGTGGCGGCGAGGTGGCCCACGAGGCGTTCGCAAATGGCTTCGAGATATGGCCGGGCGGCAGGGTCGTCGTAGTTGGCGGCGGTCTGGCCCGCGTCGCCGTGCTCGCGGATCGGGATCTGGAGCGGCACTTCACCCAGGAACGGGATGTCGAGTTCCTTCGCCGTGCGCTTCGCGCCGCCGGTGCCGAAGATGTCGTACCGCTTCTGCGTGTCGGGGCAGACGAAGAAGCTCATGTTTTCCACCATGCCCAGAAGCGGGATGTTCACCTTGCGGAACATCGCGATCGCCTTCGTGGCGTCGAGCAGGGCCACGTCCTGCGGCGTGCACACGACGACGGCGCCGGTGAGCGGCAACACCTGCGAGAGCGTGAGCGCGATGTCGCCCGTGCCCGGCGGCATGTCGATGATGAGATAGTCGAGCGGGCCCCAGAGCGTGTCGCGGAGCATCTGCGAGATCGCGCCGTGGAGCATCGGCCCGCGCCACACGACCGCCTCGCCCGGCGGCACGAGAAATCCCATCGACATCACGGGCATCGAGCCGGTTCCGACCGCCAGCCGCATCGGCACGATCTTGCCGTTGTCGATTTGCGGGCGGCCGGAGAGGCCGAGGAGGTGCGGCACGCTCGGGCCGTAGACGTCGGCGTCGAGCAGGCCGACCGTGCTGCCGGCCCGCGCGAGGCCGATCGCGATGCTGGCGGCGATCGTGCTCTTGCCCACGCCGCCCTTGCCACTGCCGACGGCGATCACGCTCTTGGCTTCGAGGCCGATTTGGCCGAGCTTGCCCGGCGGGCGGGCGTGGGGCGTGATCGTGACTTCGACCTTGGAGACCTGGGGGAACCGGGTCCGCAGCCGCTCTTCGATCCGGCCGCGGACCTGCTTCCAGAGGATGCCAGAGTGCGTCGTGAGGCCGATCGAGACGCGGATCGCGGCTGGCGAAGCGTCGATCGCGCCGAGTTGGCCCATCTCCGCGAGCGATCGGCCCGACTCCGGATCGGGGAAGTCGGCGAGGACGGCGCGGACGGATGCCTGGTCGGGGGTCGTGCTCATCGGATCGTGGCCACCGGCGTGAGGGAGACGGGCGACGCGGCATCGGCCGCCGCGACCACGGGCGTGCGCGAGACGGCGTCGCCTGCCGCGGCCGACGTGCGAAAGAGACCGCGCGGCTGGAGTGTGACGAGCCCGACGAGCACGAGGCAGGCGAGCATGGCGATGCCGGCAGCCAGGCCGCCGTCGGCCTGCACGCCACGCTTCGTGGAGCGGAAGTACATCGCGGCGATGATCCGCAGGTAGTAGGCGGCGGCGATCGCGGCGTTGAGTACGAGGATCACGGCGAGCGCCACGAACGCCGCCCGCCGGCTGCCGAGCGTGATCGGGGCGTTCCAGTCCACTTCGAGCGCCGATGTGGCGAGCGAGAGCTTGCCCCAGAAGCCGGGCAGCGGCGGAATGCCGGCCAGGCTCAGGAGGAACACGGCGATCGCGAACGCGGCCACGGGGTTCGTGCCCGAGAGGCCGTCGAGATCCTCGACCGACGTGATCTCCTGCCGGGGCGGCCGGGGCCCGCTGCCGCTCGTCCACTCGGGCCAGCGATGGCCGAGGTAGGCGATCGCGGCGAAGATCCCGATCGTGGCCAGGGCGTAGGTGGCGAGATAGAAGAGCGTGGCCGTCGCGCCGCCCAAGCCCGCAAGCCAGGTGGCATCGGCCGTGACGGCATCGCGGCCACCGGCCGTGCCCACCGACGCGGCGGCCGCCGCCACGGCGATGCCCGTGAGCAGGTAGCCCGCGTGGGCGATCGATGAGCAGGCCAGGAGCCGGCGCAGGTTCGTCTGCACGAGCGCCATCACGTTGCCGACGGTCATCGTGACCGCCGCGAGGACGGCGGCGAGCTGCCAGAAGAGGTCGGTGTAGGCCGCGGCGGCGGGGGCTGCCGTGCCGTCGCCGAGCGGGCCGGGGATCGCCAGGCCCACGAGCCGCAGGAGCACGACGACGCCCGCCACCTTCGGCAGGGTCGAGAGCACCGCGGCGTTGCCGGGGCTCGTGCCTTCGTACACATCAGGTGCGTAAAAATGCATCGGCACCGCGGCGAGGCGGAAGGCTGCTCCGGCCATTGCCATGCCGATGGCCACCGGCAGGAGAGCCATGGCCACGCCGTTGCCACCAGCCCGTAGCCCGGCGGCGATCGCGTCGAACCGCGTCGATCCGCCGATCCCGTAGAGGCACACGAGCCCGTAGAGAAAGAGCGCCGAGGCCACGAGCGAGAGGAAGAAATACTTGAGGCTCGCCTCCTGCCCGTGGGCGTCGGTCCGCTTGAGGGCCAGGAGCACGTATGTGGGAATCGACACGAGTTCGAGGCCTGCGAAGAGCAAGACGAGGTCGTCGCTCACGCCCACAAGCGAGAGCCCGGCGAGCAAGAGAAGAAACGTGCCCGCCTCCTCGCAGGTGCCGCCGCGCCATACCGCCGCTCCGCGGCTGACGGCGGCCGGAAAGATGTCGCCCGCCTGCACGAGCGCGAGGATCAAGCCCAGGCCGAGCACGACGAACCGCACGTATGACGAAAAGGGATCGATCGCCACGGAGCCCGACACGATCGATCCGCGGCCGGCGGCATCCGCCGCGAGCAGGCCGCCTGCGGGCTGTGCACCGGCCACGAAGAGCGCCGCGGCGATCGCCGCCACCGCCACGAGCCAGCCGCGCCGCACGCCGGCGAACGCGCCGCCGAGGAAGGCCACGATCGCCCCGGCCACGAGCACGATCTCGGGCCGCACGAGCAGGAAGGTTTCGAGGGCGGTGGGCATGGAAGCTAGCGCGAGGGTGAAGGATGCGGCAGGGAGACGATGTCGGCAGCGGCGGCCGGAACGGCAGCTTCTTCCATCCGGGCGGCAAAGGCCTGGGCGCTCGGCTGCATGATGCCGCGCACAGCGCCGGCCGTGGGCCCGAGGAACGTGGCTGGCACGAGGCCGATCCAAAACACGAACACGACGAGCGGCAGGAGCGCCGCGAGTTCGTGCCAGGCGAGATCGTCGGTTGCGGCCGCGTGGGTGGCATGGCCATGCGCGCCGTGGGCGTGGTCGTGGCTGTGGTCGTGCCCGCTATTGTGCGTGTGGCCGCTCGCGGCCCCCTTCGGCGGCTCTCGTGACGGTCCGAAGAGCACCCGCTCCACGGCCCACAGCATGTACCACGCGCCGAGCACGACGCCGGCCACGCCGAGGCAGGCCATCACGAGGTAGGCCGTGCGCCACGCCGCCGACACGCCGCCCCAGGCCCGCTGGAACGACCCGGCGAGAATCATGAACTCGCCAACGAAGCCGTTGAGCCCCGGCAGGCCGATGCTCGAAAACGTGAACAGCATGAACAGGGCCGCGAGCCACGGCGCCTTCGAGGCGATGCCGCCCAGGCTCGCGATGTTCCGCGTGTGGTAGCGCTCGTAGATCATGCCCACGAGGGCGAAGAGGCCGGCCGACGAGAGGCCGTGGTTCACGAGTTGCAACGTGGCGCCCTCGACGGCGACCGGCTCCAGTGCAAACAGCCCCATCACGCAGTAGCCCATGTGGCTCACCGACGAGTAGGCGATCAGCCGCTTGAGGTCGGTCTGCACGAGGGCCACGAGTGCGCCGTAGACGATCCCCGCCACGCCGAGCCCGAAGATCCAGGGGGCCGCCAGGGCCGTGGCGTCGGGGAGCATCGGCAGCGAGAACCGCAGAAATCCGTAGATGCCGAGCTTGAGGAGGATGCCGGCCAGATCGACGCTGCCGCCGGTCGGCGCTTCGACGTGGGCCAAGGGGAGCCAGGTGTGGAAGGGCACGATCGGCACCTTGATCGCGAAGCCGGCAAAGAGCGCGAGAAACACGATCATCTGCAGCCAGCCTCCTTCGGCGTTCATCGGCAAGGGATGAGCGGCCAGGCCGGCGGTGAGGGAGTCGATGTCGAACGTGACAGTGCCGGTGTGCGAGGCGTTCCAGAGCACGATCGTGAGCAGGCCGAGGAAGGCGAGCACGCTGCCGGCGAGCGTGTAGAGGAAAAACTTGATCGCGGCTTTACGGCGCTCGTCGTGGCCCCAGATGCCGATCAGGAAGAAGAGCGGCACGAGCGTGAACTCGAAGCACACGTAAAACAGGATCACGTCGCGGGCGGCGAACACACCGAGCATCGCCGCCTCGAGCACGAGCAGAAGCACGTAAAACCCAACCGGCCGCTCCTTGATCGCCTCCCAGCTCACGAGCACGGCGGTGAGCGAGAGCAGGGCCGAGAGGCCGAAGAGCCAGATCGAGAGGCCGTCGAGCCCGAGCGAGAGCCGCACGTCGAACATGCCGTCCACAAGCCAGGGCAGCGTCACGACGGCGAAGGGTTGGCTGGCCGCCGCCTCGGGGCTCGCGAGATACCGCACCACGAGCCAGCCGGCGGCCACGAGCGTGAGCAGGGCCGTGACCGCGGCGCTCTGCCGCACCGCGGCATAGCCGCGCGACCCGAGCACCCAGGCCACGACCGCGCCGACGAGCGGCGTGACGAGCACGAGCACGAGATGCATGCCGGGAGTGAGGCCGTTCATGGGGGTGGTGTGTCGAGTGAAAAGGGAAGGGTGTCAGCCGCGGAGCCGCCAGGCGAGCACGAACACGATCGCGAGCACGCCCATCACGCCCGCCAGGGCATAGCGCTGGAGGAGCCCGGCCTGGAGCCGCCGTACGATGCCGCCGAGGCCGCCCGGCAGTCGGGCGATCCCGTTGACGAGGCCGTCGATCACGAAGCGATCGAAGAGCGCCGCCATGAGAGCGAGGCCCTCGAGCGGCCGCACGATGAGGCCAGCGTAGAGCTGGTCGATGTAGCAGCGGTTGGCGAAGAACGTCTGGAGCGGTCCCAAAAACCGCTCCATCTGCGGGCCGTCGCTGCGCCGGCCGAGGTGGCCGATGGCGGCGATCACGATCCCGATCGCGGCCGCGAGCGAGCCCTGGATGGCGAGATCCATGTGGAAGGCGTGCGGCACCGCCGTGGCCGTCACGGCCGGCGTTGAAAACGAAGGCGTGGCCGTGAGGAAGTGCGCGAGCCACTGCGAGTTGAAGAGCCACCATCCGGCGACGGCCGACGGCACGGCGAGGATGATCAGCGGCAGGGCCATCACCGTCGGCGATTCATGGGCGTGGTGGCCAGCCTCCTCGGGCACGCGGGTGGGGCCCGTGAACGTCATGAACACCGCGCGGAACGTGTAGAAGGCCGTGAGCCCCGCCGTGACGAGCGACATCCAGAAGAGCACGCGAAACGTCTCCGGTGTGTCGAGGATGGCGGCAGGCGCGGCCGGTGCGGTGGCGGCACTCGGCATGGAGGCGACGTGCAGGGTGGAGGCGGGGGCACCCTCACCCTGGCCCTCTCCCAGAGGGAGAGGGAAGGGGAGCGAGGCATGGCTCGCGGGCGCGGTGTCGTGATGTTCGCCGTGGGCGTTTGGCCAGCCCCTGGCGTGGAGCGTGGCGAGGATCTCGTCTTTGCTGAAAAACCCTGAGAACGGTGCGACGCCCGCCAGGGCGAGGCTGCCCACGAGGAACGTAGCCGCCGTGATCGGCATGATTCGGCGCAGGCCGCCGAACCGCCGCATGTCGATCACGCCCCCCATCGAGTGCATGACCGAGCCGGCCCCGAGGAACAGCAGGGCTTTAAAGAAGGCGTGGGTCACGAGGTGGAAGATCGCGGCCGTGAAGCCCAGAAGCGTGCCCGTGCCGAGGCTCGCGAACATGTAGCCGAGCTGGCTGATCGTGGAGTAGGCGAGCACCCGCTTGAGATCGTTTTGCACGGTGGCGATCAGGCCGGCCACGAGCGCCGTCGTCGCCCCCACGATCGACACGGCGGCGAGCGCGTCGGGGCAGGCCATAAAAAGCGGCGCGCTTCTCGCCACGAGGTAGATGCCCGCTGTGACCATCGTCGCCGCGTGGATCAAGGCGCTGGCGGGCGTGGGGCCTTCCATCGCGTCGGGGAGCCAGACATGCAGCGGCAGTTGGGCGCTCTTGCCGCAGGCTGCGAGCAGGAGACACAGGCAGATCGCCGTGCCCACCGCGCCGCCCACGATGCCGCTCGCATCGGCCAGCCGCGTCTGGCCGAGAATCCCCGGAAGGATCGTGCCGTCGGGGGAGAGCGTGTCGTGGAAGTCGAGCGTGCCATAGGTCATCCAGAGGAGGAAGGTGGCGATCGCGAGGCCGAAGTCGCCCACGCGGTTGACGAGAAACGCCTTCTTCGCGGCCCGCGCCGCCTCGGGCTTTGTAAACCAGAAGCCGATGAGCAGATAGCTGCACGCGCCCACCGCCTCCCAGAACACGTACACGACGAGGAAGTTGCTCGCCGCCACGAGCATCGACATCGAGAACACGAACAGCGAGAACACCGCGAAGAATCGCGGATAGCCAGGATCGTGGTGCATGTAGCCCACGGAATAGACCGCCACCACGAGACCGATGCAGGTGATGATCGCGAGCAGGGTGGCCGTGAGCGGATCGAGCCGCAGGGCGACGGGAATCGTGAACGCCCGCGCGGCGCCCCCCGCGCTGCTCACCGCTGTGCCGGGAAGCGACGCGGCGCTTCCTTCCGGCGGCACGTAGGCTTCCTGCACCGAGGCCCATTGCCAGAGCGTGGTGATCATCTCGACCGGCCGCACCGGCTCCGCGTGCGGCCCGTGGGCCGAGCCCACTTGGTTCGACGTGCCGAGCAGGAGCGTCACGGCCACCGCGGCGGCCGCGGCGATGCCGGCGATGGCCGGCAGGTGGGCCCGCGGGCCGAGCAGGCGGCCCAACAGGAGCGTGAGCACGGCCCCGACGAGCGGCAGGAGCGGCACGAGCACGAGGAGCGTGGCGGGAGAGAGTGACTGCATGCGGAGTGGGAGATCGGGGGGAGGTGCGGGCGGCTACACGTGCTCGCGTTCGAGCGCCGCGTCTTCATCAGCCGGGGGCAGAACGCCCGCCCTCGCGAGCCGCGGCCAGCGGGGCGGGACGGCGTCGGAGGCGGGCAGCGCGTGGTCGACCGCCTTGGGCACCGTGGCTTCGCGGAGCGCCTGCCAGGAGGCGGCATCGAGCCGGCCGGTGCGGGCGAAGGCCTGCAAGACGAACACGAGCGCCACTGCCGCCTCGCAGGCGGCCACGGTGAGCACAAAGATCACGAGCACATGCCCGCCCCAGTCGCCGTGATACCGGCTCCAGGCGACGAGGCTCACGGAGATGCCCTGGAGCATCAGTTCCGCAGAGAGAAACATCACGATCAGGTTGCGCCGCGTGAGGATCCCCACGAGGCCGAGCGCGAAGAGGATCGCGCCCACGAGCAGGGCATTGTGCAGAAGGGCGGTTGATCCGGCGGCCAGGAGCGGCATCATCGGTTGCCCCCTCCCGCCGCCAGTCGGCGGTCTTGCTCGAGGGCGGCCTCACCGCGGGTCACGACGGCGATCGCGCCGATCAAGGCCGCGAGCAGGAGCACGCCCGCCACTTCGACGGCGAGCAGATGGCGGCCGAAGAGTTCGCCCCCCAGCCGCGCCACCTGGTCGACGGCCAGCGGATCGTCGCCCACAGGTTCGGCAGGGACCGGCGGCTGTGCTGCGCCCGTGACGGCGGCGGCCCGGGTGGGGGCGGCGCAGCACGAGGCGTCGGCCGAGAGCCGGCCGATCGAGAGCGAAAGGAGGCCGAGCAAGACGGCGCCGGCTACGGCCGAAAGCAGCGGCTCGTTCGACACGCGGTCGTAGGGCGCCAGGCCCGATGGCTGCGCGAGCATGAGTACGAACAGGAACATCACGAGGATTGCACCGGCATAGACCACGATCGTGGCCACCCCCAGAAACTGCGCCCCGAGCACGAGCAAGACGCCTGCCACGCCGGCGAGCGAGAGCGCGAACCAGATCGCCGAATAGACGGGCGACCGCGTGACGATCGTCGCCGCGCCCGACACCACGGCCACGAGTGCCACCGTGAGAAACACGGCCTCCTCGCCGAGGCTGCCCAGCCGGCGGCCGGCGGCGATAAAGCCGGCGAGGGCTACGGCGCCGAGCACGAGGCCGAGCCAGCGGGCCAGGCGGCTCTCGGCACCGCGTGGCAAGAGCAGCCACAGGCTCACGGCCGCCGCCGTGACGGCGGCGGCGAGCAGCAGGCCGGGAGTGAGTGCGGGGAGCGAGCCGTTCACAGCGTCCCCCCGAGGGCGGTCGATTTCATCGGCTCGGCGTCTTTCGTCATGTCGTAGACGCTCAAGAGCTTCTCCTTGTCGAAGATCATCTCCTCGCGGCTTTTGCCGGTGAGGTCGAGGAGGCTCGTGAGCTCGATCGCGTCCACCGGGCAGGCCTCTTCGCACATGCCGCAGAAGATGCACCGCAGCTCGTCGATCTGGAAGCTCTCGGGGTATTTCTCGCGGTCGGGCCACGGGCTCTCGGTGGCCACGATGTCGATGCAGTGGGCCGGGCAGGCGGTGGCGCAGAGGAAGCAGGCCACGCACTTCACACGGCCCTCCTCGTCGCGGTTGAGCCGGTGCACGCCGCGGTAGATGAGCGGGTTGCCCACGGTGGGCCGCTCTTCCGGAAAGCTCACGGTGACCTTCGGGCTCACGAGATGCCGGGCGGTCGTCGTCAGGCCGCTGATGAAGAGCGGTAGATAGAGCCGCTCGGCGAGGCCGAGCGGTTTGTCTTCGAGCCACGTGATGGCCGGGTCGGTCGGCTTCATGTCAGGCCTCCACCAGTTCGTGTTCGATGTCGAGCGGGCCGCGGGCCCGGATCGGCGTGTTGTCTGTGCCCGATGGCGTGAGCATGCCGGCCGCGATCCAGCCGATGAAGAACACGGCCCACGGCAGGCCGATCGCCGCCACCTTCGCCCAGCCCTCGCCGAGCGCGGTCACCAGTTGCGGCCGAAACTCCTCGACGGCCGCGACGGTGACGAGGTTCACGAGGCCCAAGGGGAGCATCACCTTCCAGGCGAGGTTCATGAGCTGGTCGAACCGGAACCGCGGCCAGCTCCAGCGGACGAGCATGAAGAACAGAATCACGCCGAGGATCTTGGCCGAAAGCACGCCGAAGCGAATGAGGGCGACTGTCCAGGTCTCGACGGGGCCGGAGCCGGTGAGGCCCCAGAGGTGCCAGCCGCCCAGAAACATGATCACGATCAGGAACGCCGCCGTGACCATGTGGAGGAACTCGGCCACGAGGAAGAGCAGGAGCTTGATGCCCGAATACTCGGTGTGATACCCGCCGACGAGCTCCTGCTCGGCCTCGGGCAGGTCAAAGGGGAGCCGGGCGGCCTCCGCGAAGGCGGCCACGAGAAACACAAGAAAGCCGAGTGGCTGCGCGAAGGCATACCACACGCCCGTGTCGGCCTGCGCGTTCATGATGGTGTCGAGCTTGAGCGACCCCGCCGCGAGCACCACGCCCAAGAGGCCGAGGCCCAGCGGAATCTCGTAGGCCACGAGCTGGGCGCTCGAACGCAGGCCGCCGAGGAAGCCATACTTGTTGTTGCTCGCCCAGCCGCCGAGGAGCACGCCGTAGACGGCGATGCTCGACAGCGCGAACACCCAGAGCACGCCCACGTCGAGCCCGGGCGCCACGAGCAGCGGCTCCTCGCCGGTGAGCCCGAGGGCAGGGATCGGGGGCAGTGAGCTGCCGAAGGGAATCGCAGCGAAGATCGCGAGCGACGCCGCGAGGATCACGAGAGGCGCCGCCGTGTAGAGCACCTTGTCGACGTGCCGCGGCGTAAAGTCTTCCTTGAGGATGATCTTGAGGCCGTCGGCGAGGGGCTGGCCGAGCCCGAAGAGCCGCACCTTCGTGAGCGGGATGCCGACGCGGTTGGGGCCCTTGCGATCCTGCACCCAGGCCGCCATCCAGCGCTCGACGAGCACGAGGTAGGCTGCGGCCGTCATCAGGCCGCCGACCAGGAGGCCGATCTTCACGAGCGCCACGATCGTGGGGAGGGAGGGAAGGTATTCGGTCATGCGAGCTGCCCCACGCGGAGGTCCACGCCGTGCGCCGGGATCTCACCGGCGAGCGCCGCAAACGAGGCCGACGAGCCCGCGATCTGCTGCCGCACCGCGACCGGGTCGTAGAGACCGCGGCGGCCGAGCATGTTCCAGAACAGCCGCCCTTCCGGCCAGACGCCCGCCGGCGGCTTGATCGCCTGCCCGAAGCTCTGGGCCCGGTGGGCCACGTTCACCCAAGTGCCCGCCCGCTCCGCGAAGCCTGCGGCTGGCAGCCGCCACGTGGCGTGCTTCGTGAGGGGCGAATCGAAGAGGTCTTGCACGACCACGCATGCGAGGTTCGCGAAGGGCGAAGCCATCGAGTCGTCAATCCACTGGGCCGGATAGCCTCCCGTGATCCAGGCGGCGTCGGCGTTGCCCGCCTCGACATGCGCGAGCAGGTCGCCCCACGAGCGGCTCGCGGGATCAAAGAGCGCCACCACGGCCTCCACGCCCTTGCGATTGGGGCACTTCTCCGCGCGGATCGTAAACCCACCGGGAAACGCTTCGTCGGCACCGACCACAGGCACGTGGCCCACGGCAAGGAAGGCCTCGGGATCGATCGACCGGGCGATCGCACAGAGCATCCAGGCCTCTTCGACCGTGAGCATCGGCGAGACGGCCACAGCAAGCCGGCCCGCGGCCTTGAGGTCGGCCCGCAGCCGCGTCGTCACGTCGGCCCATTCGACCGCGTCGAAGGCGTCGGCGGGCGTGCCGTGGCCGTTCGTGGCCACGTCGCGACGGCGGCCCGCGGCGAGCACCCGCGACTGGTCATGGAGGTGGTGCCAGCCGTAGCGGCCGTCGTCGCACATCCACCACTTGTTCGTGTGCGGATTCTCGCGGGGCTTGAGCCGGTAGACGGTGTCTTGGTTGTGCTCGGTGTGGATCGAGCAACCGGCCGAGCAGCCGCCGCAGACATTCGCCTCGCGCTTCAAAAACCAGACCCGCTGCTGATAGAGAAAATCCTTGTCGCCGAGCGCACCGACCGGGCAGAGATCGACCACGTTGCCGGCGAGCTTGTTGTCGAGCGGGAAACCCGGGAAGACGTCGATTTCTTCCTTGGCGCCGCGGCTCGTCACCATCAGTTCGCCGGTGCCCGAGACCTCGCGGGTGAACCGCACGCAGCGGGTGCACATGATGCAGCGATCGACGAATAGCGTGACGGTCGGGCCGACGTCGCGCTTGCGGCTCGTGAAGGGATGGAGATCGGCCCGCCGCTCGGCCTGTCCGTGCTCGAAGTGGTAGTCCTGCAGGAGGCACTCACCGGCCTTGTCGCAGATCGGGCAATCGATCGGGTGGTCGATGAGGAGCGCTTCCTCGACGCGGGCCCGGCTGTCGATCACCGTCTGGCTTTCGGTGACGATCACCGTGCCATCCTTGACGGGCGTCTGGCAGCCCGGCACGAGCTTCGGCACCATCGTGATCTTGCCGGTGGCGGCGTCGCGGCTGCCCGTCTCGATCAGGCACATCCGGCAGCTGGCCACGACCGAGAGGCCGGGATGCCAGCAGTAGTGCGGGATCTCCTTGCCGGCGCGGCGCGCGGCTTCGATGCAGTTGAGCCGCTCGTCGGCCCCGATCTCGATCTCTTGTCCGTCGACGATGACGACCGGCATCAGTGGGCTCCGACGATCTGCAGGGCGGGCACGGGGTCGGTGACCATCCAGCCCGAGGGATTGGTCCGCTTGATGTAATCCTCGAACTCGCCGCGGAACTTCTTGATCGCGTTCTTGATCGGCCAGGCGGCGCCGTCGGCCAGGCCGCAGATCGTGCTGCCCGGCATCATGCCCATCGTCTGGCCGATCTCGAGGAGAAGGTCGAGATCCTTGAGCCGGCCCTTGCCGGCCTTGATCCGCTCGAGCATCCGCAGCGACCAGCTCGTGCCCTCGCGGCAGGGAGTGCACTGGCCGCACGACTCGTGGGCGAAAAACCGGCAGGAGTTGTGGAGGAAGTCGACGATGCTCGTCTGGTCGTCGATGACGACCACGGCCGCTGTGCCGAGGCCGAGGCAGCCGACCTTGCCCGGGCCCGCGAAGTCGAGGGGCGTGTCGAGCTCGCTCTCGGTCATGAGGCCCATCGAGATCCCGCCGGGGATCACGGCCTTCGCCTTGCGGCCCTTCCAGACGCCCCCGCCGAACTCGTCGATCAGTTGCCGCGCCGTGATGCCAAGCGGGGCCTCGTAGCAGCCCGGCTTTTCGACGTGGCCTGAGAGGCAGTAGAGCTTCGGGCCGTAGGAGCCGGGATCGCGGGGATTGGCCGGATCGGCCGGCACGCCGATCGACTTGAACCAGTCGACACCGCGGCGGGCGATCTGGGCCACGCAGGCCATCGTCTCGATGTTGTTCACGACCGTCGGCTTGCGAAACAGTCCTTCGATCGCCGGGAACGGCGGCTTGATCCGCGGCCAGGCCCGCTTGCCTTCGAGGCTCTCGATGAGCCCGGTTTCTTCTCCGCAGATGTAGGCCGCGGCCCCGCGATGCAGGTAGATGTCGAGCGAGAAGGTCGTGCCGCGGATGTTTTTCCCGAGGTAGCCGGCCGTGTAGGCCTCGTCAATAGCGGCCTGGAGTCGATGCCACGAGTGCGGATATTCGTAGCGGAGGTAGATGTAGGCCGTGGAGGCCCTCGTGGCGTACGACGAGAGGATGATTCCCTCGATCACCTGGTGCGGGTCGTCCTCCATCAGGATCCGGTTGTTGAACGTGCCCGGCTCGCTCTCATCGGCGTTGACGCACAGATAGATCGGGCCTGGGTGATCCTTGGGGAGGAACGTCCACTTGAGGCCGGTCGAGAAGCCGGCGCCTCCGCGGCCGCGGAGGCCGGACGACTTCACCATCTCCACGACGTCGACCGGCTGCTTCTCGGCGAGCACCTTCTCGAGCGGCGCGTAGCCGCCACGGCTCTTGTAGCTCGCGATGGAGTGGCCATCGGGCACGCCGACGGCTTCGAGCAAGACTGGCTTGAATGGCGTCATGTCAGGTGGCCCTCGCACGCGGCTTCTTGAGCTCGGCCTCGGCGGCCTCGGGCGTCATGGTCTTGAGGAGATCGTCGTTGGCAAGGATGCAGGGAGCGAAGTCGCAGGCGCCGAGGCACTCGGCCGGCTCGATCGTCAGCTCGCCGTCGGGCGTCGTGCCATAGGGCTCCACGCCGTTCTTCTGGCAGAGGTGCTCGAGCAGGTGGTCGCCGCCCCGCAGCGCACACGAGATCGAGCGGCAGACGAACGCCCGCACCTTGCCGTGCGGCTTCTCCTGGTGGAAGAACTGGTAGAAGGTGAGCGTGTCCTGCACCTCGGCGGGCGCCAGTCCCAGCACCTGGGCGATCTCGACGACGGCCTCGAGCGGCACGTGCCGCAGCTCGGAATTGACGATGTGCAGCGCGGGCAGCGTGAGAGCCTGGCGATTCGGATACCGCGGCGCGAGCGCCTCGATCTTCGCCACCATTTCGTCGGTCAGGATTTTTTTCTGGGCGATCATCGGTCGAGCTCCGCAGCGATGATGTTGAGGCTGCCGAGCACGGCCACGACGTCGGAGAGCGTGTGACCGCGAATGAGAAACGGAAACAGCGCGAAGTGAAGCACGGAGGGCGGCCGGCAGCGGGCCCGGTAGGCCGTGTCGTCGCCGTCGCCCACGATGTAGAAGCCGAGCTCACCGTTGGGGGCCTCGATCGCGGCGTACGACTCTTCGAAGGGCACTTCGAAGCCGCGATTGGCCATCGAGAGCTCGAAGTGTGAGATGGTGCCCTCGATCGACGAGTAGACCTGCTGCTTGGTCGGCAGGGCCGTCCGCTGGTCGATGCCCACGTTCACCGGGCCGCTCGGCAGGTTTTCGAGGGCTTGCGCGACGATCTTCAGGCTCTCCCGCATCTCCTGCATCCGCACGAGATACCGGGCGTAGCAGTCGCCGGCGCTGGCGCACGCGATCTTGAAGTCCAAATCTGCGTAGGCGAGGTAGGGCTCGTCCTTGCGCAGGTCGCGGGTCACGCCGCTGGCCCGGGCCACGGGGCCGGAGGCACTGCGATTGATCGCCTCGTCTTTGGTGAGCACGCCCACACCCTTCGTGCGATCGACGAAGATCCGGTTGCGCGTGAGCAGCCGCTCCATGTCGTCGAGCGTCTTCGGGAAGGTCTTCACGAAGGTCCGGATCTTCTCGATCACGAGCGGCGTGAAATCCTGCGACACGCCGCCGACGCGAGTGTAGGAATTCGTGAACCGGGCTCCGCAGAGCGTCTCGAAGATGTCGTAGATCACCTCACGCTGGTAGAAGGCGTAGAGGAAGAAGGTGAAGGCCCCCGTGTCGAGGCCGACGGCTCCGTTGGAGAGCAGGTGGTCGCTGATGCGGGCGAGCTCCGCGACGATCGTGCGGATGTATTTGCACCGCGGCGTGAGCTCCAGGCCGAGCAGGGCTTCGACGGCGTGGTGCCAGGCGACGTTGTTGGCGATCGGCGAGATGTAGTTCATCCGATCGGTGACCGTCACATATTGGTTGAACGTGAGGTGCTCGCCGATCTTCTCGAAACCGGAATGGAGATAACCCATCTCCGGCATCGCATCGACCACCCGCTCGCCTTCGAGCTTGAGCACGAGCCGGAGCGTCGTGTGCGTGGCCGGGTGTTGCGGGCCGAAGTTGAGCGTCCAGAGATAGTCTTCGTCGCGGGCGGCGGCGTCGCGGCTGGTCGCGTCGAATTCGGCTGGGGCAATGGACATGGGTTAGCTGTGGTCCCGGGTAATGACGGGGAAGTTGTGGCGTTCGCCGCGGCCCTGGAGCGGATAGTCTTTGCGGAGCGGGTGGGCGGTGAATTCCTCAGGCATCACGAGGCGGCGGAGGTCGGGGTGGCCCTCGAAGCGGATACCGAAGAGATCCCAAACCTCGCGCTCGAGCCAGTTCGCGCCCTCCCAGAGCGGCACGACGCTCTGCACCGCCGGCTCGGGGTCGTCGACGAACACCCTGACGGTGAGCCGCTGGTTCGTGGCCGTGTTTGCGAGGAGATAGACGAGGCCGTAGCGGTGCTTCGCCCCCTTGTATTCGAGATAGTCCACGCAGCTCACATCCACCAAGAGGTCGAAGCCCAGGCCTTGGAGCAGCTCGAAGGCCGCGAAGGCCACGTCGGCCGGGACCACGACCCGCGTCTGGCCGCGGAAGGTCGAGTGCGTCACGGCGGCGAACCGCGCCGTGAGAGTGGCGACGACCTCATCGACGGCGGGAGGGGTGGCGGGCATGCGGTGGGCGGGAGGCTTGATTACGGAGGGATGTCAGGATCGGGCAGAGGATTCGGCGGCGGCAGCCAGCTCGCGCTGGAGCACGGGGTTGCGGGAGGCGTCGATCGTCAGGGGAGCGGCGATCTCGACGAGCGCCCGCTTGCGGGCCTGACGGCCGGCCGTGTCGAACTCACGGCCGGTGATCGTGCCCTCGCGTTGGATCTTGTCCTGGAGGTCGATGATCGCCTGGATGAGCTGCTCGGGCCGCGGCGGGCAGCCGGGCACGTACATGTCGACGGGGATGAAGCGGTCGATGCCCTGCACGACGGCATAGGTATCGAACACGCCGCCGGTGCTCGCGCAGGCGCCCATCGAGATGCACCACTTGGGCTCGTGCATCTGCTGCCAAATCCGCTGGAGCACAGGCAGCATCTTCATCACCACGCGGCCGGCCACGATCATCAGATCGCACTGCCGCGGGCTGAAGCGAAATACCTCGGCGCCAAACCGGGCGAGATCGTGTTTGCTCGCGCCCGTCGCCATCAACTCGATGCCGCAGCAGGCCGTGGCGAACGGCATCGGCCAGAGGCTGTTTTTCCGGCACCAGCTGGCCAGTTCGTCGAGCTTGCTGACGAATACGTTTTCGGGAAGTTCGAGCTTCGGACCATTGTCTACCGCCATCGAAACACCCCCTTGCGCCAGTCGTAGGCGAAGCCCACGATCACCAGCGCGATGAATGCCATCGCCCCCGTGAACACGAGCCCGCGGGAGGAAACCAGGCCGTCGGCCACGGCGGCGTCGATCCCGGCTTGGGAGCGGCTCGCCACGGCCCACGGATAGAGAAACAGGAGTTCGACGTCGAACACGAGAAATGTGATCGCCACAAGGTGAAACCGCACGTCGAACCGGCGGCGGGTGTCGTGGACGGGGTCCATGCCGCTCTCATACGGCATCTCTTTGACCGCTCCCGACCGCCGCGGGCCGACGAGCTGCGCGAACACGAGCAGGCCCACCGAAACGGCGGCCGCGATCGCGACGAAGAGCAGGACCGGCAGGATGGCGTCCATGGCGGGCTCGAACCTCGATCGGAGGGCGTCCGTGACCACCCGGGAACGGCTCCGGACGACCACGTACGTGTGAAAATCGGCCGTAGGAACGGACTTCGTGAAATCTGTCACAAAGTCCGACCTACAAAAGGCCGGGGGGCCACGCCCACCGGCCGAGCCGTCACAACCCACAAAGTTATACAGTCCTAGCCCGCCGCCGACGAGAAGGGCCCGTTCGGCCCCGAAAGAACTCGACAGGGACGGGTCTGGTTGGCTATCCCATCGGCTCACCCTGGCAGAGCCTTCCTTCCCGTGGCCTACTCTCTCCGCAATCTCGACGCCCTCGAAGCCGAGGCGATCCACACGATCCGTGAGGTCGCCGCCGCCTTCGAAAATCCCGTGCTGCTCTATTCGATCGGCAAGGACTCGATGTGCATGCTGCACGTGGCCCGCAAGGCGTTTGCGCCCGGGCCGGTGCCGTTCGCGCTTCTGCACATCGACACGACCTGGAACTTTCGCGAGATGATCGAGTTTCGCGATCGCTATTGCGCCGAGCACGGCTTCAAGCTGATTGTGCACGTCAACGAGAAGGCGCTCGCGGCCGGCATGAACCCGTTCGACTATCCGAGCAGCGTCTACACACCCACGATGAACACGCATGCCCTCATCGACGCCCTCGACACCTACCGCTTTGATGCCGCCCTCGGCGGCGGCCGTCGCGACGAAGAGAAGTCGCGGGCCAAGGAACGCGTGTTTTCGTTTCGTGATGCCAATCATCATTGGAATCCGAAAAACCAGCGGCCGGAGCTCTGGGATCTCTACAACACGCGGATCAGCCGTGGCGAGAACATCCGCGTGTTTCCCCTCTCCAACTGGACCGAGCTCGATATCTGGCAATACATCCACCGCGAGAAGATCCCGCTCGTGCCGCTCTACTTCGCCGCCGAGCGGCCGGTGGTGGTGCGCGAAGACCAGCTGATCATGGTCGATGACGAACGCTTCCGGCTCGGGCCCGGCGAGGTGCCGATGGTGAAGCGGGTGCGGTTTCGCACGATGGGCGACTATCCGCTCACCGCGGCGCACGAATCATCGGCCGTGACGGTGCCGCAGGTAATCGAGGAGATGCTGCTCACGAAGACGAGCGAGCGACAGGGACGGTTGATCGACAAGGACGAGGCCGGCTCCATGGAGAAAAAGAAGCGAGAGGGCTACTTTTAAGGCAGGCGACTTCCTTGGTGGAAACGCCGGCTCGCGGTTGCCCCATACCATCTCGCCGGACGTTCGTTGCGCCCATCCTGGGCTTCACTCACTCGGATGTGCCTGCGCTGCGCCATCCATGGCTTCGCTGGTCACATACGCCG
>Ga0208856_1000364_pt1 | contig 18064 bp, 14 predicted proteins | sample LakMenEpi13Jul12_FD_150690 | JGI IMG/M metagenome (GOLD analysis project Ga0208856, IMG submission 150690) | Freshwater microbial communities from Lake Mendota, WI - 13JUL2012 deep hole epilimnion (SPAdes) | ecosystem: Environmental > Aquatic > Freshwater > Lentic | place: Lake Mendota, Madison...
TCGACGCGATCGTCAACCCGCCCCAAGCGGCGATCCTCTCAGTTGGCGCCGCGATCGAAAAACCGGTCGTCAAAAACGGACAGATTGTTCCGGGCCTGCGCATGAACCTCGGCCTCTCTGCCGACCACCGCGTGGTCGATGGCGCCGTGGCCGCGCAGTTCCTTTCGGAGGTGAAGAAGCTTATCGAGCAACCCGCGATGATGCTTCTCTGATTCGAGCCCATCCATTTCATTTCAAAAAATCAACCCCATGAGCTTCCAAACTCATGGGGTTATTCTTTTGCTCTTAGAAGAATCTATTTTTTGATCCTATAAGATCATCTTCTTAATGGTGTGAACAAGTGCACAACTGGCTTGTTCCCCTTGATCAATGCTGGTGTTCCACGCGAATAACAAGTTGTGGATTCAACCCCAAAACAACGACGGCATTTGCATCTGGAACGCAAAACAAAGCGGATAATCGCAAAGCCCTCACACTTGTTCACAGGCTGCTGGCATCTTTTTAGGGGCAAACAAAAAAAGACCGGGAAAATTCCCGGCCCTTTCAGATGCGTGGATTACTCCATCGCCTCAGCGCCTCTTTTTGACCGGTGGCACAAAGTTTTTCGCGGCCGTTACCGCGCGATTGGCGTTCACGCGACCACTCCCGTAGTAGACATCTTTGCCAAGCGCGCCGATGTCATCGGAATTTTTGATCAACAAATCCACCAATTGCACATTGGTGAGGGTTGAATTGGCTGCGCCCATGAGAGCAACCACACCGGATGCTATCGGGCTGGAAAAGGAGGTTCCGTTCCACGCGGCATATTGATCCGTGCCGTAGACCGATAGAATGTCGACCCCTGGGGCAGAGACATCGACATAACTGCCGAAGTTTGACCAGGTCGGGCGAGTGTCCGATGCATTAGTCGCAGAAACAGCGACGACATTCGTGCAAGCCGCCGGATAGAAAGCCACATTGCTGCCGTTGTTGCCAGCGGCAGCCACGATCACGCATTGCTTATTCCAGGCATAATTGATCGCATCCTGAAGCGCGCGCGATGAGGATGTACCTCCGAGGCTGAGGTTGATCACCTTGGCGCCACGATCGGCGGCATAAATGATGCCATTGGCGATCGCGGAATAATTGCCCGAGCCGTTGGCATCGAGTACTCGCACCGGAAGAATTGGGTTGGCCCATGCCACGCCGCAGACACCGATTAGGTTATTCGATCCAGGAGAAAGCGTACCTGCCACGCCGGTGCCGTGACCATTTTCGTCGTTAGCGTCGTTGTCGTTGGCAACGAAATCATAGCCGACCAATACCTTGCCCACGAGGTCGGGATGCGAGGCCCTTACACCCGAATCGATCACGGCCACAACTTGGGTCGATGAACCGGTGGTGGTGCCCCACGCAGTCGGTGCTTGGATTTTGGAAAGGTGCCACTGAGAACCTTGAACGAAATAAGGATCATTGCTGGCGCCCAAGGCCTGCGCGATGAAGTCCGGCTCAACATATTCGATGTTGGCATCGCGTGCGAGTTCGCCTTTCAGCAAATCTGCCGAGGCTTTGGGCGCGCGAATCACACGGGCAGCGATCCCACGAATTTCGCTCCGCTGGGTGGCGCCACGCGCATTCAACCTGCCCTTGAAAACTGCTTCCGGCATCGACGGCTTCATTTTGACAATGAGTTGAACCTCTCCCGTATCGACGCGTTGGGCAAAGGTGTGGGAACCCAGCACGGCAAGCGCGGCCGCAAGCAGGAGGGACAAACTGCGGAACGATGAACTGATAAGGGGGGTGGTTTTCATGGGATTTCAGGGAACTAGATTGGTTCCACGATATCCCGTCTTTCAGCCCACGCAAAAAAACATATCCTCTTCCGATCGCATCCATTCAATTCGGACGCAAATTTTGCATTTCAGCCCCGCCCAGCGCCTAACGCTTGAATGCCGCCATCAGCGAGGAAAGGTCTGCCGGTGCCGCTTTGTCAGCCGTGAGAATTGCGGCCTTTTGCAACGAAACAATTTCGTTCACCCCCTTGCGGCAAAGGTCGAGCATCGCGCTCATTTGATCGCCGGAAAAAACCGCCTCTTCGCCACTGCCCTGGACCTCGACAAACTCCTGGGTCTCGGTCATCACGACATTGAAGTCGACCGTCGCGCCCTTGTCTTCGACATAGTTGAGATCAAGTACCGGGGTGCCTTCGTGAATGCCGGCCGAAACGGCCGCCACCAGCTTGCGAATCGGGAAGTCCTTGAGCTTGCCCTCATTCATCAGTTTGTTGAACGCGATCGCCATCGCGACACAGCCACCAGTGATCGCTGCCGTGCGCGTGCCGCCGTCGGCCTGCAAGACATCGCAGTCGATCCAAATCGTGCGCTGGCCGACCTTTTTCAAGTCGACCACCGCGCGCAACGAGCGGCCGATGAGGCGCTGGATCTCCGACGAGCGGCCATCGAGTTTTCCGCGTGAAATGTCGCGAGGTTTGCGCTCAAGCGTCGAATACGGAAGCATCGAATATTCTGCGGTGAGCCATCCGCCTTCAACTTTTTGCGCGCGCATCCAGCGCGGCACATCATCTTCGATGGTTGCACTGCAAATGACCCTCGTGTCACCAAATGAAACCAGCACCGAACCGGTGGCATGAGGGGCAACATTCGGGATGAATGAAATCGAGCGAAGTTGATCGGCTTGGCGTCCGTCGGGGCGTGACATGCGTCGAGTGAAGCGCAGCTTGTCACCTGCGGCAAGTCTGCATCAAGCCTCGCGGATGGCGCGGATCGCCGCCGCCATGTCGGGCGCGCGGAAGGTTGAGGATCCGGCAACCATCACATTCGCACCTGCCGCAGCGCAAGTCGCCGCGGTGACTGCATCAATCCCGCCATCAACCTCGATGTGAAATGCATGACCGCCTTGATCGCGAAGTGATGCCGCCGCGGATATTTTTTTCAAGACCTCACTCATGAAGGCCTGACCCCCAAAGCCCGGTACCACGGTCATGCAAAGCAGCAGGTCGATCTGATCAAAAAACGGCACAGCCTTTTCAATCGGTGTGGCAGGGTTGAGAGCCAATCCGGCTTGCAAGCCGGCGTCGCGGATTCTTTGCAAGGTTTCGCTTACATCGTGATCGGCTTCCACATGAACCGTGATGAGATCGGCCCCAGCATCAATGAATCTTTGCAGGTAATGATCCGGCCTCGAAATCATCAGGTGCGTGTCGAGAAAGATGTCGTTCGACCGGTTCACGGTTTCCACCATCGCCGGACCAAACGAAATGTTGTCGACGAAGTGGCCGTCCATCACATCGAGGTGCAACCAGTCCGCGCCCGCCGCAGTCATGCGCACGACTTCCTCGCCGATCCGCGAAAAATCCGCGGCAAGCAAGGATGGGGCAATGACGCGTTGATGAAAATTCGCCTTAGTCACGCAGCCGATACGAACCACCGATTGGCACGCATGGCACGCAAAAAACTCAATCTACGGCCGCTTTTTCCGTTGAGGAGGCAGACTCCTTGAGTTTTGGAATGCGGATCAACAACATGCCCCGCTTGCGTTCGGTCACGACACGAGCGGCGTCCACCGCTCCTGGAAGACTGATCGATTGCGAGTACTGGCTCATGTGGTGCATCATCATTTTGCCATCTTTCTTAAGGCAGCATTTTTCCGCCACCGCATCAATCATCAGCTTTTGATCGCGCACAGCGACCTTGACCTCCTCCATGCTCCGTTCGGGCATGTAGACGCGTACGACATATTGTTCGCCTTCATCCCGCAGATCGTATGCCGAGTCAAAAGACCGGCGATCAAACCAATGTCGACTGTCGTGACGATGAAGAGTTTCATCCGCCTTCTCGTGAAACATGTCGTCCATTTCACGACCCATGCGACGCATGTGCTCGATCATCCGCACATCCCACGGGTCGGCTGATTCGGGCAAGTCTTTGGCGGAAGGCGCGGCCTCCTCCGTCGCGGATTTTTTCTCCGAAGGGGTTTTTGCAATGCGAATGATCACAAGGCCCTCGTCCGGCCGTTTTTCAATTTCCGGCTTCGCCCCTGGAACCAACATATCAAGCGTAATGCTTTGCTCATAAGACCCTACCGTATCGCTCGCAGGAGCGGTCACCCGCAAAACCCGTTCGTCGGTGATGTTCGCATCCACGGATTTGATGTCGCGCTCCGGCAGGTGCAGGCGCATGACATAGCTGTCGTTTTGTTCGCGCAAATCCATTGAGGCGTCGGCTAGTTCCGCGCCCTTGCTGCCCGGCATCGCTTCCTTCATCCCGCTCCACGCTCTGTGAAAATGTTGCGACATTTTTTCCTGCATTTGCCGCGACTGATCCCGCATGCGCTCGGGCATCGATGGCTCGTCCTGCGCCGCGCATGGCATCAGCGTGAGTCCAAGTGTGGCGGAGAAAATCATGCAGCAAGGGGTAAACCTGCGGACGAATGTAAAATTTTGGCGTATCATGATGCTTTAGCGACGGGGAGTTGATCCGACGCGTGATGAGACTTTCCCTCATGACTGGGTTTTGGCCATTGCGGGAATCACGCGATGCGGATCGGTGATTTTGACGGCAGGCATCTGCTCAATCCGCGTGCATGGTCGGCTGAGATGTGCTAGCCTCCGCGCATGATTGACGAAGCACCGATCATTGATCTCCACAGCGATGCCTATTTCATGGGTCAGGCGCTGCGCGAGGCGCACAAGGCCCGCGCCGCTGGTGAGGTACCTGTCGGCGCAGTTGTTACCTATGAAGGTCGCATCATTGCGCGCGCATGGAATCAGGTCGAGACACTCAAGGACGCCACGGCCCATGCCGAGATGCTTGCGCTCACTGCCGCGCAGCAGAGCCTCGGCGATTGGCGGCTGGAAAAGTGCGCGCTTTATGTGACCAAAGAGCCATGCCCGATGTGTGCCGGCGCGATCGTCCATTGCCGGCCCGAGCGCGTGGTTTTCGGTTGCCCCGATCCGAAGGCCGGCGCGGCGGGTGGCTGGATCAATCTGCTGGAATCCAATCCGCCGCTCAACCACCGCTGCGATGTAGTGCCCGGAATCATGGGCGATGAATGCCTCGAGCTGCTTCAATCATTTTTCCGCGAAGCGAGGGAACGCAAAAAATCCGCAAGCATGCCAATCGACGAGTGATGCAATGTCCGCTTGTCAAAGTGGATCATCTTCGGAATCGTCGTGGGCATGAGACTGTTGTCATGGAATGTGAACGGCATCCGCGCGGTGATCGGCAAGGGCTTTGGTGATTTTGTCGCGGCGGAAAATCCCGACATTCTTTGCCTGCAGGAAACCAAGGCACGACCCGAGCAAGTGCAGTTGCCGCTGGAACTTGCGGGTTATCATGATTTCTGGAATTCCGCGGAAAAACCCGGCTATTCCGGCGTGGCGGTGTTCACGCGCGAAAAACCGCTCGATGTGAAAATTGGCCTCGGCGTCGATCGCCACGACCGTGAAGGTCGCGTGCTGACGCTAGAGTATGCGGACTTCATCCTCGTGAATGTTTACACACCCAATGCGCAGGATGAGCTCCGCCGCCTCGATTACCGCCTCGATTGGGATGAGGCATTTCGCGAGCACCTGGTGCGAGAGGCCACCCGCAAGCCGGTGATTTTTTGCGGCGACCTGAATGTCGCGCATCATGAAATCGACCTTGCCCGGCCGAATGACAACCGCCGCAGCCCGGGCTTTTCCGATGAGGAACGGCAAAGCTTCGGCAAGCTGCTCGACGCGGGATTTCGCGATACTTTTCGCCATCATCACCCGGAAAAATCTGCGGCTTATTCGTGGTGGTCGTACCGCGCCGGCGCGCGCGAACGCAATGTCGGGTGGCGCATCGACTATTTCGGCGTCTCCGACGCTTTTGTCTCAAATGTCGCCAGCGCCGACATCCTCCCGCATGTGCATGGCTCCGACCACTGCCCGGTCGGCATCTCGCTGGGTTGATCCCTGACCTTGTCGTGCCGCTTCCTTGCCCTTAAGCTGATGCGGATGAAAGACGAAGCGACTGGCGCGAAACGCTCCCGGTGGCATCATGTGGCCTTCACGCTGATGGTCGCCACGATCCGTGTGATTTTTCTCATCGGCATCCGCCTCGTCTATCGCGTGCGTGCCGTGCATGCCGAACGCGTCCCCGCAAGTGGTGGCGTTTTGCTGCTGCCAAATCATGTGACCTATGCCGACGCGTTTTTTCTCTCCGCCGCATGCCCGCGCCCGGTCCGCTTTGTGATGGATGAGGCCTTCATCGCCAGCCCCGTGATCCGTTGGTTCACCGGCATTTTTGGCACGGTCAACATTCGCCGCGATCAACCGCTCGAAGCGATTCGCGAAGTGATCAAGGCCTTGAAAAAAGGCGATGTGGTCTGCCTTTTTCCCGAAGGTCAACTCACCCGCACTGGCACACTTTGCACGCTGCAGCGCGGCTTTGAATTGATCGCCAGCAAGGCTGGTCATCCACTCATTCCCGTATGGAGCGATGGATCATGGGGCTCGATTTTTTCCTACGAGCGCAATCGCTATTTCAAAAAACTTCCGCGCCGCAACATCGGCGGCATCCGCATCGCCTTTGGCGAAACGCTTGTCGCCAAAGGCGCCAACGCGCAAAGCGTCCGCGATGGCATCATGGCGGCCTCAACCGAGGCAATCGCTCAACGCTTTGCCCGTCAAAATTTCCCGCAGCGCCGCACATCGATCAACGGCCACCAGATCGGCATGATCAATGCCCTGCAGCGCCGCCAGCCATTTCACATGCTCAAAGGCGACCCGCTCATCGATGAGCTTTCGGGTCTCACGCAAGGGTTTGCCAAACGCTTCCATGCAAAGCTTCGCATCCTCGATCACTTCGATCCAAGCGATGGCATGCCGTGGGTCGGCGGCGATTTCCTGCGCGAAAAAATCCGTAGCGCGCTCGTATCACCGCTGGCATTTGCATTTTACGATTTCGGTTCGCAGGCGCTCGTGCCGTTCGGGCGCAACGACTGCTCTCATTACCCCTGCCTCGCGGTTGATGGCGTGGTGGTGGCCATGTCGATGCCAGATCCGACACCGGGCATTGGCGTCGACCCGCAATACGGCCGCCGCGCAAACTCATGGGGCAAGCTTTTGCCGGGATGGAAATTTTCATCATCCCCGCCGCCGCGCGTTTTCGGCCCTGCCGCCGATGCAGCCGGCCTCGCGCTCCCGCAAGGATGCGCTCTTGATGACGAAGGGTTTTTGATTCAGGGCTGATTCTGCCACCGAGCTTTTTTCGGGGGGGATTTTGCAAAAACCTTGACATCAGCCCCCAAAACAGGCTCATTTCCCGCCCCGCGCAACGCGCAATGCACCCGTAGCTCAATTGGATAGAGCGTCTGACTACGAATCAGAAGGTTAGGGGTTCGAGTCCCTTCGGGTGTACCACTTTTCACAGTGGTTTTTCAAAAGTTGCCCCAGTTTTCAAGTGGGGCACGGGCACCTCGCCTATGATCTTTGTTGATCAAATCGAAACGCGAAGGCGCGGAGAGCGCAGAGGACTTCGCGGAGAGAGAACCATGTATTTTTGATGAGTAATGATCAGCCCCGAAAGCAACCTTTTCTCTCCAATCAGTTCATCAGTTTAATCAGTGGTCAAATCCATCATCGCACTTTTGAAAAACTCATCGCTTTTCTCCGCGCGCTCCGCGGCTCTGCGTTTCGATCAATAAGGCGATATCTCTTCTTCTCTTGCTTCTGGAATCTTGATTCTTGCCTCTTACTCATCCGCCGCTATTCCTTGCTGCGATGTCGCCAGATTCCCAGCAGGACTTTGCGCTCGCGTTTCTGAGCATTCTTTTTGAAGGCGCGCCGTTCATTTTGCTCGGCACGCTGATCAGTGGTTTCATCGATGTTTACCTGCCGCCCGGCACCATGGATCGTTTTCTGCCGCGCAATCGCAAGGGAGCGGTGCTAGTAGCTGGCTTATTGGGCGCGGTGTTTCCCGTGTGCGAATGCGCGGTGGTGCCAGTGATCCGGCGCTTGGTGAGCAAAGGCCTGCCGGTTTCTTGCGCGCTCACCTACATGCTGGCGGCTCCGATCGTGAATCCGATCACCGCGCTGAGCACTTGGAAGGCCTTTCAGGGTCAGAATGCGGGAATGATGACCTGCTCGCGTTTGTTGCTGGGATTTCTCCTGGCCGCAGCCGTGGGACTGATCGTCATGCGCTTGCCACTTGCTGCAGTGTTGAAAAAACCACTTGTCGATTCGCTGGCGGAAAAAGACGCAAAAAAAGCCAAAGAGCCCGGCTGCTGTGATGGTCATGCGCATGATCACACGCATGCCGCTGCGGCCACCAACGAAGGCGACCGTCTGGTGGCGGCCTTTCGTTCGGCGATGAAGGACTTTGTCGATGTCGGCGTGTATTTTGCCATCGGCGTGACCATCACCGCGCTTTTCAACACCGGCATCGCGCCGGGCGCTGCCTGGCTCGATGGCCTTGCCACAAACACCACGGCAGCACCGGCCGCATTGATGGCGCTTGCCTTCATCCTGAGCCTTTGCAGCACCTCCGATGCCTTCATTGCTGCGACCTTGGACAAATTTTCATGGGGCGCGAAACTCGCCTTCCTCACCTTCGGCCCGATGATGGATGTGAAACTTCTGTTTCTCTATCAGACCGTGCTGCGCAAACGCTTCATCCTTTTTCTCGCGACCGGGCTTTTTGTGTCGATCGGTGTCATCACCATCTTTTGGCAGCATCAATTATTTTAGGCCCGATGAACCCCAAAGTTTGCCGCATTCTTTTTTCGCTCGCCGTCCTCTCATGGGCGGCGGCCTTGTTGTACTTCCACGCCAGCGGCCGCATCGCGAAGTACCTGGCGCCCGATTTTCGCATGATCGCGCTGGTTGGCGGACTCGGTCTTGCGGTGCTTGGTTTTTTCAATTTGCTCACTGCGGGACAGCAAGCGGGCTGCGGTCATGATCACGGCGAAGGCGACGATACTTCCTGCCACGATCACGAAAGCAGCGACATCCACCCGTTGCTCGCCTGCGTGCTGATGGTGCTACCGCTGGCCGCATCCGTTGCGTGGACCAAGGATGAGTACTCCGCCGCCGCGCTCTCACGCAAAGGGCTTTACGACGCGCCACAAAACATGAGCGCGTCATTTCTCTCCGCCGCCATGCCTGCGATCACGCGCGAGGAAATCGAAAAAGGTCACCGCAAAACCGCCGACGGGTTTTACGAATTCAACCTGATGGAACTCTACTTCGCCACCGGCGACCGCGAGATGCAACAGGCCATCGACGGATTGAAAATCGAAACCGAAGGGCGTCTGCTCGAAGAGCGCAAAGCCAACTCCAAAGGCAGCCGCAAGCGGCTCTACCGCCTGCTCATGACCTGCTGCGCCGCCGACAGCCGCGCGATTCCGATCGTGCTCGAATATGGCAACAACCCGCCACCTACCATTGCCGAAAACGAATGGGTCAAGGTCGCCGGCACGATGAACTTCCCGATGGAGGACGGCCTGCTCCAGCCCATCCTTACCGTCGATCGCACCGTCGAGGCCGAGCCACCCTTCGAGGAAAGCTTTTTGCGGAACTAAGGGGATCGCCGACACTTTGAAGAAAGATTTACCGCCAAGGCGCCAAGGTCGCAAAGGAACGCTGAGACGTACGATCGAGTTTTTATCTTGAAGATGTTGCTACGGAATTCGATGTGCAGGGCCTTGAGCTTGATTGGGTTTGCGTGGTTTGGGATGGTGATTTTCGCTATCAAACAGCAGGGTGGCAACATTTCAGTTTTAAAGGGTCTAGCTGGCAGCGGATTTTGAAGGATGATCGTAAAAAATATCTGCTGAATGCTTATCGGGTTTTGCTGACCCGTGCCCGCCAAGGAGTCGTGATAGTTGTGCCTGAAGGTGATATGGAAGACCCCACGCGCAATCCGTCTTTTTACGATCCAACTTTTGCGTACCTACATTCATTAGGACTGAACTGCTTGGACGCATGACTCTAAGCGACCATTTTGAGGGGGCGCATAGCAAAAATTAACCTGAATCCCTTCGCGAGGTCCTCTGCGCGTTCCGCGTCTCAGCGTTTCGATTTGGAAAAAATTAAAGACAGAAGACTCGAAGACAGAAGAAGTTAGATTTCAAATGGCGGCGTTCATGCGCTGTTCAGAACATAGAGCGGGACGCTCCATCGACGGCCTGGATCAGGATGATCCAGCTACGGTGAAGAGTCGGCGCTGCGGGGCCGCATCGCCCTACCGGGTGGACTTGGAACAGAATGTTCCAAGGACGGACTGGGACTGCAAATCCCAGCCACAGTGAAGAAGCGGCTTTTTTTCGATCCTCAATCCACAATCCACGATCTGCAATCCTACATGATTCGCGTCCATTCGTGTTCATTCGCGGTTTTATTTTCTTCCACTTCGATGTTGGATGTTCATCCCCCCTCATTCAGGGCTTCGACAACCGGCCCGTGGCGGGTTAGGGTAAGGGCCTGATGAGCGATTCTGAGTGCTGCAAAAGTGAATCGGCAAAGCCTGCCAAAGCACAGGCTGGGTCATCGTGTTGTGGCGGCGGATCAAATCAGTCGCCCGAAGCGAAACCGACATTATCGTGTTGCGGGGATGCAGGCCGGCAAAAGCCCGACTGGCTGCTGTGGGGGTCGATGCTTCTGTTTGCTTGCGGTGTAGCGGTGCATTTTTTGTTTCCGGCCGCGCCGAAATGGTTGATGACTTATGGCCACGGCTGTGCGGAGCTGTTTGGCCGTGCGTGGTGGGGCTTGCTTTTTGGCATGGTTGCGGTGGCGGTGATCGGGCGTTTCCCGCGTGAGCTGGTCGCTGCGGTGCTCGGCAAGGGCGGGACGGTATCGGGGCTTTTTCGCGCGGTCGGGGCGGGCGTGATGCTCGACTTATGCAATCACGGCATCCTGATGGTCGGGATGGGTTTGTACAAACGCGGAGCTTCGTTGGGTCAGACCATTGCCTTTCTCATCGCAAGCCCGTGGAACTCGCTCTCTTTGACGCTGATCCTTGCGGCATTGATTGGGTGGAAATGGATGATCATGTTCATTTTGCTTTCGGCCTTGGTTGCGATCGTGTCTGGATGGATTGTTGATCGATTGGTGACTGCTGGAAAAATCCCTGCAAATCCGAATGCGGCGGATCTGCCCGTGGGGTATCGCATCGGGCCTGCGTTGAAAGGTGTGGCGGTGTCGCTCAAGCCGGGTTGGTCGAATTACCAAAAACTTGCGCGCGAAGGACTGCTTGGTTCGCGCATGGTGTTGCGGTGGATTTTGTTTGGCTTCGTGTTGACCGCCCTGATTCGCGCCTTGGTACCCGAGGCCTCCTTTGCCGAATGGTTTGGCCCGTCGATTGCTGGATTGTTTCTTACGCTGCTCGCTACGACATTGATCGAGGTTTGTTCCGAAGGTTCTTCGCCGATTGCAGCCGACATCCTCACGCGCGCGCAAGCGCCGGGGAATGCCTTTGTGTTTTTGATGGCAGGCGCGGCGACCGACTACACCGAATTGCTGAGCCTTCGTGAGACCACTAAATCATGGAAAGCGGCGCTTGCTTTGCCGCTGATTTCCACGCCGCAGGTTTTGTTGATCGGCTGGTTGTTGCAGAGCGCAGGATAGATTTGATCGCGAGATTTCGTTCATGATTTTGACCACTGATGGCACTGATTTGCACAGATTTTGAAGAGGTGAAGAATTGGTGATTTTTCTTCATCTGCGTAATCTGTTCAATCAGTGGTCAAATCTGCTGTGCTTGCATTTCAGCTTCTGATATCGGGTTCACGCCAGCCGTGCGGCGAGTAGCTCGCGTTGGAAGACCAGCTCCTTGGGCAGGTGGTCGTAGAGGTCGATGAAAAATTCCGCCTGACTTACCAGTTCTGCTTTCCACTCCGAGCGGTTGAAGGCCATGGCTTGGTGGAAGCCCTCTTCGCCGAAGCCCTCGAGTCCCTCGATGTTGAAATCCTCGAGCGAGGGGGTCCAACCGATTTGCGTTTCGTGTCCGGCGGCATGGCCATTGCAGCGCCTCACGATCCAGTCGATGACGCGCATGTTTTCGCCGAATCCGGGCCAGAGGAATTCCCCATTCTCGTCTTTGCGGAACCAGTTCACATGGAAGAAGCGCGGCAGATGGGTGAGGTAGCGGCGCATCTCGAGCCAGTGGCCGAAGTACTCGCCCATGTTGTAACCGCAGAATGGCAGCATTGCCATCGGGTCACGGCGCACCTTGCCGATTTGGCCAAAGGCGGCAGCGGTGGTTTCCGATCCCATCGTCGCGCCGAGGTACACGCCGTGGCTCCAGTTGAAGGCTTGAAATACTAGAGGCATCGTAGTTGCGCGGCGTCCGCCAAAGACGATGCCATCGATCGGCACACCATCGGGGTTTTGCCATTCGGCATCGACCGACGGGCACTGTCCTGCCGGCGCGGTGAAGCGGGCGTTGGCATGGGCGGCGACGCGACCACAGCCGGCCGTCCAGTCCTGGCCCGTCCAGTCGATCAGGTGCGCGGGCGCTTCTTTGGTCATGCCTTCCCACCAGACATCGCCATCGTCGGTGAGTGCGACATTGGTGAAGATGCAGTTGGCCTTGATCGATTCCATCGCGCGAGGGTTCGTGTCGTACGAGGTGCCGGGCGCGACGCCGAAGTATCCGGTCTCGGGATTGATGGCGTGCAGTTTTCCGTCCGCGTGTGGCCAGAGCCATGCGATGTCGTCGCCGACGATCGTCGTTTCCCAGCCTTTTTCCTGATACGCTTTCGGCGGGATGAGCATCGCGAGGTTGGTCTTGCCGCAGGCCGAGGGAAATGCGGCGGCGAGGTAGGTCTTGTCGCCATTCGGTTCTTTCACGCCGACGATGAGCATGTGCTCAGCCATCCACTTGTGTTCGCGTGCGATGTTGGAGGCGATGCGCAACGCGAGGCATTTTTTTCCGAGCAGCGCGTTGCCGCCGTAGCCCGAGCCATAGGACATGATCTCACGGGTCTCAGGGAAATGGACGATGTATTTGTCTTCATTGCACGGCCATGTGACATCCTTTTGATCGGGCGCGAGTGGCGCGCCGACCGAATGCAGGCAAGGAATGAAGTTGCCATGGCCGTCGCGTTTTTTGGCGATGCGCCCCGCATCCTCATCCTCGAGGCGCTTGAGCACCTCGCTGCCCATGTGCGTCATGATGCGCATGTTCACGACCACATAGGGGCTATCGCTGATCTCGATGCCGATCTTCGCCAATGGCGAGTCGAGCGGGCCCATGCAGAATGGGATCACATACATCGTTCGCCCTTTCATGCAGCCCTTGAACTTTTCGCGCAGCGTGGTGCGCATTTCAGTCGGATCTGCCCAGTGATTGGTGGGTCCCGCCTGATCGGGGCGCTTCGAGCAGATGAAGGTGCGGTCCTCGACGCGTGCGACATCGGATGGCGTTGAGCGCGCGAGAAACGAATTCGGGCGCTTATCGGGATTGAGGCGGGTGAAGGTGCCGCGCTCGACCATCAGCGTGGTGAGGCGATCCCATTCTTCTTGCGACCCGTCGCACCATTCGACGGCATCGGGCGCGCAGAGGGCGGCAAGTTCCGCAACCCATGATGCGAGCGCGGCGTGAGTGGTGGGCAATTGGCTCATGGCAGTCTCATATGAACCGAGTTGTTGAGCGTTTGCAATGACGTGAAAAAAATACGCGTCAAATCATCAAATCCGCGCAGGCGGCATTTGACCGCTGTGCAGCTCTAAATCATTCGCCCAGCAGCGGTCGTCGGATCAATGGCTGCGGCGTTTGAAGCGCAGCGCGGCGGTCGACTTCGAGATGACGCTCTGCAGGTAAGCCACCTCTTCGGAGTCCATGCTGTGATCGATGGACTTGAGTTTTTCCTGAGCGCGTTCGATGGCCTCTTCGGTGCTTTTCTCGTCGATCTCATCTTCGCCCAGCGCCATGTCGGTGAGGACGACGACTTTTTCCTGGGTGATTTCGGCAAAGCCGGAACCGATCGCCAGCGTGGTGGTCTGGCCGTTGTGAAGGTAGCGCAGCTCGCCCGGCTTGAGTGCGGTCACGAGCCCCGCGTGCATCGGCAGCACGCCAAGCTCCCCATCCGCGCCCGGCAGGTACACATGATCCACGGGCGCCGAAAAGGCTTTCTTCTCGGGAGTGACGATGTCGAGTTGGAGGGGCATGGTGGAGTAAATGCTGAAAAACTGAAATGCTGAAAAGCTGAAGTTCAGTCGGCGTGAATCAGTCACGCGAGACTGAATCGATGCTGCCCTTCATGTAGAAGTTGCCTTCGGGCACATCGTCCCACTTGCCGTCGAGGATTTCGGCGAAGCCGCGGACCGTGTCTTCGATCGAGCAGAGCACGCCGGAGACGTTGGTGAAAACTTCCGCGACGTGGAAGGGCTGGGTGAGGAAGCGTTGGATTTTGCGGGCGCGGAAGACGGTGAGTTTGTCTTCGGCGGAAAGCTCGTCCATGCCGAGAATCGCGATGATGTCCTGAAGGTCCTTGTAGCGTTGGAGCACCTGCTGCACGCCGCGGGCGACGCGGTAGTGTTCTTCGCCGACGACTTCGGGCGCGAGCGCCTTCGAGGTCGATGCGAGCGGATCGACGGCTGGGAAGAGCGCTTGCTCGGCGAGCGAACGCTCGAGCACGACGGTGGCATCGAGGTGAGCGAAGGTGTTGGCGGGGGCAGGGTCGGTGAGGTCGTCCGCCGGCACATAGACCGCTTGGATCGAGGTGATCGAGCCTTTGTTGGTCGAGGTGATCCGCTCTTGGAGGGCGGCCATTTCCTCGGAGAGGGTCGGCTGGTAACCCACGGCTGATGGGGTACGGCCGAGGAGCGCGGAGACTTCGGATCCGGCTTGAGAGAAACGGAAGATGTTGTCGACGAAGAGAAGAACGTCCTGGTTGTCCTCATCGCGGAAGTGCTCGGCCATGGTGAGTGCCGAGAGGGCGACGCGGAGACGCGCGCCGGGAGGCTCGTTCATTTGGCCGTAGCAGAGGGCGACCTTCGAGCCTTCGGTGAGGATCGGGTTGCCTTGACCGTCGAGTTTCACATGGCCCTTCTCATCCTTTTCGGTGGCGATAACGCCCGACTCGATCATTTCCCAGTAGAGGTCGTTGCCCTCACGGGTACGCTCGCCGACGCCGGCGAAGACCGAGAAACCGCCGTGTGCTTTGGCGATGTTGTTGATGAGCTCCATGATCACGACCGTCTTGCCGACGCCCGCGCCACCGAACATGCCGCCCTTGCCACCCTTGAGCAGCGGGCAGATGAGGTCGATGACCTTGATGCCGGTGGGGAGAATTTCCGCAGTGGCCGATTGCTCGGTGAGCGTGGGTGCCGGGCGGTGGATGGGCGAACGGAGGTTCGGGTTGGCGATCGGCACGTTTTCATCGACCAGGTCGCCGGTGACGTTGAAGATGCGACCAAGAACTTGTTTGCCGACAGGCACGGCGATCGGCTTGCCGGTGTCGGTGAGGGCCATGCCGCGCTTGAGACCATCGGTGGTGGACATCGCAACCGCGCGCACCCAGCCGTCGCCAAGGTGTTGCTGCACTTCAAGCACGAGCTTGGTGTCGACTCCGTTGAGAACATACTGGATTTCCAGCGCGTTGTAGATCTCGGGAAGCTTTGCGGCTTGGGAGAAATCGGCGTCGATGACGGCGCCGATGATCTGGACGATAGTACCTTGGTTGCTCATGGGGAGGTTGCGGGTTGGGAAGTTTGCGGTGTTCAGTAAGAGGAGTGTGTCGGTTGCCGGTGATGGCTTTTATTCCATCGCCTTCATCGCGGTGGTGATTTCGAGAAGCTCGGCGGTGATCGCGCCTTGGCGGAGCTTGTTGTACTCGAGGGTGAGTTCCTTGATGAATTTCTTTGCGTTGTCGGTGGCCGACTTCATCGCGACCATGCGTGCCGAGTGTTCGGACGCGCGGGATTCGACATGCGCTTGGAAGACCTCGTAGTTGACATACAGCGGCAGGATTGCGGCGAGCACCTCGGCGGCATTCGGTTCGAAGGTGAAGTCATGCCCGCGGTCGGCAGTGATGGTATCGGCGCCGAAAACCTCGGCATTGGCCTGTTCGCGGATCGGCAGCAGCGTCAACACTTCCGGCTCTTGGCGCAGGGTGTTGATGAAGTTGGTGAAGGCGATCGAAACCTTGTCGTATTTGCCGGCGAGAAATTGCTCGGTGAGAAACTTTGCGATTGGGCGGGTTTGTGCGAATGGCACGGGATCCTTCACCACGAAATCGGCGATGACATTGCTGCCGAGTTTTTCGAGCAGCACGCGCAGTTTGCGGCCGACCGTGACATAGTCCGCATCGGGCGAAGCCACCGCGCGCAGCTTGCGGGCGAGGTTGGTGTTGAGCGGTCCGCAAAGGCCTTTGTCGGTCGATATCACGAGCACCAACTCGCGATTGCCTTCACGCTTTTCGAGCAGCGGGTGCGACTCTTCCGAGAAGTTTTGGCGGATGTCGACGAGCACCTGCGTGAGGTGCGAGGAATACTCGCGGCCTGCAAGCGCCTGATCCTGCGCCTTCTTCATTTTGGCCGCCGCGACAAGCTGCATCGCGCGGGTGATTTGCGCGGTGTTTTTGACCGACTTGATGCGTCGGCGGATGTCGCGGAGGTTGGCCATGGTGAAGAGTTAAATGTGAGAGGTTATTTGTTAAAAGTGGCTGAGGTATTATTGAAACAACCTATAACTTTTAACGGTGGGCGATTAACTTATTTCCAGCTCTTCTTGAAGTCTTCGATCGCCTGCTTGAGGGCGTCGACCGAGGTGGCGTCTTTTTTGAGGTCGGGCTTTTCGTTGCGGATCTTGTCGAGCAGGTCGTTTTTGCGGGTCGAGAAGAACTCGCCCATCGCGGCTTGGAAGCGGCGGACATCGGAGACGGCGACATCGTCGAAGTAACCGTTCTGCATTGCGAAGAGATAGACCGCTTCCATTTCCATGCCGAGCGGGCTGTATTGGTTTTGCTTGAAGAGCTCGACGATGCGGGCGCCGCGATCGAGTTTCTTCTTGGTCGAGGCATCGAGGTCCGAGCCGAACTGCGCGAAGGCTTGGAGCTCGCGGTACTGCGCGAGGTCGAGCTTGGTGGTGCCGGCGACCGACTTGATCGTTTTCGTTTGGCAGGCGGAGCCGACGCGCGACACCGAGAGACCGACCGAAATCGCGGGGCGGATGCCTTGGTAAAAAAGGTCGGTTTCGAGGTAGATCTGGCCGTCGGTGATCGAAATCACATTGGTCGGGATGTAGGCCGAGACGTCGCCCGCTTGGGTTTCGATGATTGGCAGCGCGGTGAGCGAGCCACCACCGGCGGCATCGGAGAGACGCGCCGAGCGCTCAAGCAAGCGGGAGTGGAGATAGAACACATCGCCCGGATAAGCTTCGCGGCCGGAGGGGCGGCGGAGAATGAGCGAGACTTGGCGGTAAGCCACAGCGTGCTTCGAGAGGTCGTCGAACACGATGAGGCAGTCCTTGCCTTGATCCATGAGGTACTCGGCGATGGAGCAACCGGCGTAGGGTGCGAGGTACTGCATCGCGGCCGCATCCGAAGCGGAAGCGGAAACGATGGTGGTGTATTCCATCGCGCCGGCATCTTCGAGGGTCTTCTGAATGCGGGCAACGTTCGAGAGTTTTTGGCCGATCGCCACATAGATGCAATAAAGCGGCTTGTGGTTCTGCAGCTTGCCTTGCTCGGCGGCCTTGTTTTGTTGGGCTTGGGAAATGATCGTGTCGACGGCGATGGTGGTCTTGCCGGTGGCGCGGTCGCCGATGATCAGCTCGCGTTGGCCGCGGCCGATCGGGATCATCGCGTCGATCGACATGATGCCGGTTTGGACCGGGACGGTGACGGATTTGCGCTTGATGATGCCGGGAGCGATTTTCTCCATCGGGTATTGAGCAGCGGCGGCGATGTCGCCTTTGCCGTCGATGGGTTGGCCGAGCGCGTTGACCACGCGGCCGAGGAGCGCTTCGCCGACGGGTACCGAGAGCAGTTTGCCGGTGGTGCGGCATTCGGAACCTTCCTTGACGGCCGAGTAATCACCGAGCAGCACGACGCCGACTTCGCTTTCCTCGAGGTTGAGGGCCATGCCGGTGACGCC
>Ga0208856_1000365_pt1 | contig 18033 bp, 10 predicted proteins | sample LakMenEpi13Jul12_FD_150690 | JGI IMG/M metagenome (GOLD analysis project Ga0208856, IMG submission 150690) | Freshwater microbial communities from Lake Mendota, WI - 13JUL2012 deep hole epilimnion (SPAdes) | ecosystem: Environmental > Aquatic > Freshwater > Lentic | place: Lake Mendota, Madison...
CCATGGATGGCGCAGCGCAGGCAAATCCGAGTGAGCCGGAGCCTGGAGGGCGGAGGCGAACGTCCGGCGACGGGATACGGGGAGCCCGAAGCCGGCGCGCAACGAGCGGCGACACGCGGCAAGCGGGACGCTTGCCCCACGGGGGAAAAACAGACAGGCCCGCACGGCTGGTTGGCCGTGCGGGCCTGCGTTGTAAAATTCCGGCGATACCTACTCTCGCGCTTGTGGCACTACCATCGGCTCTGGAAGCTTAACTACCGTGTTCGGGATGGGAACGGGTGTGACCTTCCAGATATGTTCACCGGAAATATCTGTGTTATCGCTCTCGCGATAACGAATGTTGTGTCGTGGTAGTCGGCATGTCTCCGAACCGCCTCTGGCGGTTCAGGAACACTCGATACGAGTGGTCAAGCGTTCGTCCGTTAGTACCGGTTAGCTAAATGCATTGCTGCACGTACACGTCCGGCCTATCAACCTGGTCGTCTTCCAGGGGACTTTCGGGTTTAAAACCCTACGAAACCTCATCTCGGGGCGGGCTTCACGCTTATATGCTTTCAGCGTTTATCCGTTCCGTTCATAGCTATCCAGCCGTGCCGCTAGCGCGACAACTGGAACACCAGAGGAACGTCCTTCCAAATCCTCTCGTACTAAAGAAGAATCCCCTCAAGTTTCGTGCGCCCACAGCAGATAGGGACCGACCTGTCTCACGACGGTCTGAACCCAGCTCACGTACCACTTTCATTGGCGAACAGCCAAACCCTTGGGAGCTTCTCCACCCCCAGGATGTGATGAGCCGACATCGAGGTGCCAAACCGCTTCGCCGCTATGGACGCTCGGAAGCGATAAGCCTGTTATCCCCGGAGTACCTTTTATCTGATGAGCGACGGCCTTTCCATCCAGCACCGCCGGATCACTAAGTCCTACTTTCGTATCTGTTCGACTCATGGGTCTCACAGTCAAGCACTCTTCTACCTTTACGCTCGATGCCTGATTGCCAACCAGGCTGAGAGTACCTTTGAACTCCTCCGTTACTCTTTTGGAGGAGACCGCCCCAGTCAAACTGCCCAACTGACACTGTCCTCTGCCCGGATTCACGGGAATCAGAGTTAGAACTCAAACGAATTCAGGGTGGTATTTCAACGTTGGCTCCATGATGGCTAGCGCCACCACTTCAAAGCCTCCCACCTATCCTACACAGAACACGTCCGAGACCAATATCAGCCTACAGTAAAGGTTCACGGGGTCTTTCCGTCACACTGCGGGTACGTGGCATCTTCACCACGGCTACAATTTCACCGGGTCACTGGTTGAGACAGTGCATCAGTCGTTACGCCATTCATGCAGGTCGGAACTTACCCGACAAGGAACTTCGCTACCTTAGGACCGTCATAGTTACGGCCGCCGTTTATTGGGGCTTCGGTCGCGGGCTTTGCCTTGCGGCGAACCCTCTTCCTTAACCTACCAACACCGGGCAGGCGTCAGACTCTATACATCCTCTTGCGAGTTAGCAGAGTCCTGTGTTTTTGATAAACAGTCGCTGATGCCGATTTACTGTGACCCCCAGCAGCGTTAACCACCGGGGGTACCCCTTATCGCGAACTTACGGGGCCATTTTGCAGAGTTCCTTAACCAGTGTTCTCCCGAGCGCCTAGGACTTCTCGTCCCGCCTACCTGTGTCAGTTTTAGTACGGTCACATGCCTTCAACCCTAGAAGCTTTTCTTGGACGTCCTTCGGATGACTATCGAAACATAAGCGTCTTTGTCCCGCACTTCCGGATGTCGCTGCGGATTTTCCTACAGCTACCTTCCACGCGGGCGAGGGACATTTCTATCCGTCCCCTCACCTTTCAGACGCCGTCCCTCCATCGGTCCAGCATGTGGCACAGGAATGTTGACCTGTTATCCATCGTCTACGCCTTTCGGCCTCGACTAAGGTACCGGCTAACCCTGGGCGGATTTACCTTCCCCAGGAAACCTTAGGCTTTCGGCGAGCAGGATTCTCACCTGCTTAATCGTTACTCATTCCGGCATAATCACCTGTACACCCCGACATCGCTCCTTGCGGTGCGACTTGTATCTGATGTACAGCGCTCTCCTACCAATCCACTTGCGTGAATTCCACTGCTTCGGTGCAGAACTTACTCCCGTTCATTATCGGCGCGGAGTTGCTCGACCAGTAAGCTGTTACGCACTTTTTAAATGATGGCTGCTTCTAAGCCAACATCCTGGCTGTCATTGCAACTCGACTTCCTTAGTGACTGAGTTCTGCTTGGGGACCTTAGCAGGTGGTCTGGGTTGTTTCCCTTTTGACCGCGAAGCTTATCCCTCGCGGACTGACTCCCGGAGTAAACATGATGGTATTCGGAGTTTGGTTCAGGGAGGTACCAGGGTATGGCCCTCCTCCGATTCAGTCTCTCTACCCCCACCATGCAATGTTCCGAGGCTAGCCCTAAAGCTATTTCGGAGAGAACGAGCTATCTCTGCGCTTGATTAGACTTTCACTCCTCCCCACAAGTCATCCCCTCGGTTTTCAACCCAAGTGGGTTCGGTCCTCCACGCGGTTTGACCCGCGGTTCAACCTGCTCATGGGTAGTTCGTGCAGTTTCGCGTCTACCACCAGCGACATGTGTCGCCCTATTCAGACTCGGTTTCCCTGTGGCTTCGGTCCTGAGGACCTTAACCGAGCCGCTGACGGTAACTCGCCGGATCATTATGCAAAAGGCACGCCGTCACGCATTGCTGTTGCCAGCCATAGCGCTCCGACCGCTTGTAGGCACATGGTTTCAGGTTCACATTCCTCCCCTAACAGGGGTTCTTCTCATCTTTCGATCGCTCTACTAGTTCACTATCGGTCGTTAGGGAGTATTTAGCCTTACGGGATGGTCCCCGTAGATTCAGTCGAGATTCCACGTGGCTCGACCTACTCAGGGTACCCTCCGGAGACAACAAGTTTTCGCGTACGGGCCTGTCACCCTCTGTGGACGACCTTTCCAGATCGTTCCGCTAACTCGTTGTTTGGTAACTCCATTGGAGGGCCCTACAACCCCGCGGTGGAAACCACCACGGTTTGGGCTTTTTCCCTTTCGCTCGCCACTACTCAGGAAATCGATTTTTCTTTCTTTTCCTGCGGGTACTGAGATGTTTCAGTTCTCCGCGTTCGCTACTCGTGACCTATGGATTCAGTCACGGTCTGTTCGGGCATCCCGGGATCATCACCTGTTTGACGGTTTCCCCGGGCTTATCGCAGTCTTCCGCGCCCTTCAAAGCCTCCTAACGCCTAGACATCCCCCATGCGCCCTTTGTAGCTTGACCACCCGAATCGAATGCTCGCGAAAGCCGACTTGCGCCGGACCTTCGGAGGCAATCTCTTCGAGATTCAACTACGGGCCCAGTACTTCTTGGGTACTGGATATGCCCTGGATCATCGCCGGCAAGCGCGCCGACCCCATCCAGGGCAGTAACGTATTTCTCGCTGCGTGCTCACGCCCGCCATCTGACCGAAGCCAGAAAAACAGACGCTTCACGCTTGAGCCTTGGGAGAACGCCTCCGGGACCACGTCTTGAGAACGCGATCCGTTCGGCATTCTTTTCAAGATGCCAACTACCACGACCAAATTGTCAAAGAACGAAACAAGCCGACGACGTCATCCCGAAGGATGGCGGCGACGGCTCGAGACCTGTCATGGACAGAGGTTCACTCCGGCTGCCTTTCGCCCGTGTTGCAAACACAAGGCGATCCAGCTGCCGAAACGGGCCTCAACCCATGACAAAGACCGTCACGAGCCATCGAGCGGGAACCGATCCAAACACAGAGTGATCGGCCGCAGGACTCCAAGAAAATTAGCGGACGACCGAAGAGGCGTCAAGCACCTGGAAAAAGAGGGCGGAAAAACTCCCAGTTCGGTGAATTTCTCGAGGGTATAACCGGAGAATGTCCACTGCGATTCCACGGTGTGCCAGGCTCGGCGTCGCGATTTTTCTCGCCACGGCAGCCCGCGGCGGACTCTCGGCCGCAGATTCTCCCGGGGCTCCGGTGGTCGTCGCCCCCGTGGAGCAGGTGGAGCTCGCGGGCGCCCAGTCGTTCGTGGGCACGGTGTATCCGGCACGGGTCAGCGACGTCGGCAGCGCCGTCGACGGCCGCGTGGTGCGGATGCCCGTGGAAAACGGCCAGCGGGTGTCGGCGGGTGAGCCGATCGCCGAACTCCTCCGAGGCCTGCTCGAAATCGAGCGGTCGGGAGCCGCTGCGGAACTCGAACGCCGGGCGCAGGTGCTCGCGGAACTCCGGGCCGGAAGCCGCCCTGAAGAGCTCGACCAGGCCCGCGCCATCGTCGCCGGAGCGACCGCCCGCGTCGACTACGCCCGCAACCGGCTCGCGCGGCTGGCCCGCCTGGCCGAGCGGGGCACGAGCACCGAAGACGAGCTTCTTGTCGCCCAGACCGAGCTCAGCCAGGCAGAGTCGCTCCTGGCCGGCGCGCGAGCATCGCTCGCGCTCGCCGAAGCCGGCCCGCGGCAGGAGGCGATCGCCCAGGCCGCCGCCGCGCTCGCCGCCCAAGAGGCGGAGGTCGCGCGGATCGACGACCAGCTCGCCAAGCACACGATTCGCGCTCCCTTCGCCGGCTGGGTGGTCGAACGATTCACCGAACAGGGCCAGTGGGTGGCCCGCGGTGGGCTCGTGGCTCGCATCGCGGAGCTCGACCGCCTGGAAATCGAGGTGCAGGTGCCGGAGCTCGCCATCGGTACGCTGGCGGTCGGGGCCGACGTACGGCTGGAAATCGACGCCGCCCCCCAGCACACCTGGATCGGCCATCTCGAGCGGATCGTGCCACAGGCCGATCTTCTCAGCCGGAGTTTTCCCGTGAAGGTGCTCCTCGAAAACCGTGTCGTCGACGGGGAGCCCGTGCTGCGCGGGGGCCTGCTCGCGAGGGCATGGCTGCCGGTTGGCAAGACCGGCCCGGCCACCGTCGTGCCCAAAGACGCGCTCGTGCTCGGCGGCGGCCAGCCCCTGGTGTATGTCGTCGAAGCCGCGACCACACCCGGCGTGGGTACGGTCCGGCCCGTGCCCGTCGCCCTCGGAACAGCCCGGGCCGGCGCCGTCGAGGTGCGGGGCGATCTGCAGGCGGGCCAGCTCGTCGTGATCCGCGGCAACGAACGGCTGCGGCCCGGCGTGCAGGTGTCGTTCACGCCATGAACCTCGTCGCCGCCTGCGTGGCCAATCCGGTGAAGGTGGCCGTGGGGGTGATCCTCGTCACGCTGTTCGGCGTGCTGGCGATCGTGACCATGCCGGTGCAACTGACGCCCGAGGTGGAGGTGCCCACAATCTCGGTCGAATCCCGCTGGATCGGCGCGAGCCCCCAGGAAGTCGAGCGGGAGCTCGTGCAGCCGCTCGAGGAGCAGCTGCGGAGCGTCGAGGGGCTCGTGAAACTCTCGAGCGAGTCGAGCGATTCCACCGGCGTGATCCAGCTCGAATTCACCGTGGGCACCGACATGTCGCAGGCGCTCGTGAAGGTCAACACCCGCGTGCAGCAGGTACGCGACTGGCCCATCGACGCCGACCGCCCCGTGATCCGCACCGCGAGCGCCAACGACCGCCCGGTGGCCTGGTTGATCCTCGGACAGGCCGCGCCCGACGCCGCCCGGATCGAAGCGGCGCAAGCGGCCCACCCCGACCTCGCCGCCGGCCTCGACCGCGTGCTCCGGGCCCGCTCGCCCGACCTCGCGCTCTACCGCCTGCGCACGCTCGTGGCGGCGCATCCCGAGCTCGCCGCCCTCGCCCCCGCGGAGCTCGATGTCGAGTCGCTGCGCCGCATGGCCGAAGACGAGATCGAAAGCCGGCTCGAGCGGGTCGACGGCGTCTCGAACGCCGATCTCGTGGGCGGCCGGGCCGACGAACTGCAGGTGATCGTCGATCCGCAAAAACTCGCCGCCCGGCAGCTCACGATCGACGACCTGCGGCTCGCTCTCGTCAATCAAAACCAAGACACGTCGGGCGGCGACGTGTGGGAGGGCAAGCGCCGCTACGTGGTCCGCACACTGGGCCAGTTTCGCTCGCCCGAGCAGGTGGAGGGCGTGATCATCACCCGCCGCGGCGGCAAGCCGGTGTATGTGCGGGACGTGGCCCGCGCCCAGCTCGGCACCAAGAAACCCGACGGCATCGTGCGACGGTTCGGCGCCCGCAACATCGCCGTCCGCATCACCCGCGAGCAGGGCGCGAACGTGCTCGACATGATGCGCCGGCTGCGGGCTGTGGCCGCGGAGATCGACGCCGACCTGCGGCCGCGCGGCCTCGCGCTCAGCGTGGTCTACGACGAGACAACCTACATCGACTCTGCCATTGGCCTCGTCAACGACAACATCATCGTGGGCGGCCTGCTCACGCTCGGCACGCTGCTCGTGTTTCTGCGGAACATCCGCTCCACGCTCATCGTGGCGCTCTCGATCCCGGTGAGCGTGATGGGCACGTTTCTGGCGCTCGCCGCCTTCGACCGCACGCTCAACGTGATCAGCCTCGCCGGCATCGCCTTCGCGGTGGGAATGCTGATCGACAACGCGGTCGTCGTGCTCGAAAACATCTTCGTCCACTGGAGCAAGGGGGAGGAGCCGGCCGCGGCCGCCGTTCGCGGCACGACCGAAGTCTGGGGCGCGATCCTCGCGAGCACGCTCACGAACGTCGCGGTGTTTCTCCCCGTGCTCTTCATCGAGGGCGAGGCCGGGCAGCTGTTTGGCGACATTGCCCTGGCGATCGCCGCGGCGGTGGGGCTCTCGCTCGCCGTGTCGGGGCTCGTGGTGCCTGCAGCGGCGGCGTGGCTGCTCACCGGGCAGCACGCCCGGGAAGCGGTGGCCGTGGTGACCGGAGGCGGCTCGCAGCCCGCCGGCGTGGGCCGGTTCTTGAGCGACCTGATCGGCCGATTTGGGGCCGCATTCACGTCGTCGGTCTTGCGGATCGACCGATTCCTGCTCGGCGGCATCGGCCGGGAGGCGCTCACGTCGTTCACGATCGTGGCGGTAGCCGCGTGGGCCACGTGGGCACTCATGCCGAAGGCCGAATACCTGCCCGAAGGCAACCGCAACCTCGTGTTCGGCATTCTCCTCCCGCCGCCGGGCTACAACATCGACGAACTGCTGCGGATGGGCGACATCGTCGAGGCCCGGCTCCTGCCCTACTGGGACGTCGATCCGGGCACGCCCGAAGCCGCCGCCCTCGATGCGCCGATCCTCGGCGATCTGTTCTTCGTGGCCCGCGGCCGGAGCGTGTTCATCGGCGTGCGATCGCTCGATCCGCTCGAGGCCGCCCGGCTCGTGCCGCTCATCCAGCGCGTGGCGGCCGATCTTCCGGGCACGTTCGCCGTGGCCAAGCAGTCGAGCCTCTTCGAGCAGGGCCTCGGCTCCGGCCGGACGGTCGACATCGAGATCACCGGGCCCGACCTCGCCAAGCTCGTGCAGCTCGGCCTCCAGGTGATGGCCAAGCTCCCCGAGGCGACGCCCGGCAGTCAAAACCTCCCCAAGCCGTCGCTCGATCTTTCGAGCCCCGAGATCCAGCTCGTGCCCCGCCTCGAACAGGCCGCCGACATGCAGCTCGACGCCCGTCAGCTCGGCTACATGGTCGACTGCCTCGTCGATGGCGGCTATGCGACCGACTACTTCCTCGACAACGACCGGATCGACCTCGTGATCAAGGGAGACGAACGGTTCGTGAAGCGCACGCAAGACCTGCGGTCGCTGCCGGTGATCACGCCGGGCGGGCAGCTCGTGCCGCTCGAGAGCGTGGCGGAGGTGCGGGAGTTTTCCAGCGGCCCGGAGCAGATTCTGCACCGGGAGCGGGAACGGGCGATCACGGTGCAGGTGTCGCCGCCCACGCGGATGCCGCTCGAAGAGGCCCAGGAGCGGATCACGAACATGATCGTCAAACCGCTCGTCGATGCAGGCGCCCTCGCCGGTGGGTATCGGATCAGCCTCGGCGGCACCACCGACAAGCTTGTGGCCACGTGGCGGTCGCTGTGGTTCAACCTGCTCCTCGCAGCCTTGATCACGTATCTGTTGATGGCGGCCCTGTTCGAGTCGTGGGCCTATCCGGCCGTCGTCATGCTCTCGGTGCCGCTCGGGAGCGTGGGCGGCCTGCTCGGCCTCGCCCTGCTCAATTGGCTCGGGGCGGCGTTCGGCATCTACCAGCCGCTCGACGTGCTCACGATGCTGGGATTCGTGATCTTGATCGGTACGGTCGTGAACAACCCGATCCTGATCGTGGAGCGGGCGTTGCAACTCGTGCGCGGCATGGCCGACGACGACCGCGGCGGTGCCCCCTGGCCGCCGACCGAGGCGATCCTCGAGGCGGTCAAAAGCCGGATCCGCCCGATCTTCATGACGACATTCACGACCGTGCTCGGGCTCCTGCCGCTCGTGATCTTTCCCGGGGCTGGCAGCGAGCTCTATCGCGGCCTGGGCGCGGTGCTGCTGGGAGGGATGCTCGTGTCGACGCTCGTCACGCTCGTGCTCGTGCCGCTGTTGCTCGGCATCTGCTTCCGACTGTTTCCAGTGCGCTGACGTCGTCGGACTGCGAAGCAAACCAGAGCGTCGCCGCGGCCATCAGCAGGCCGAAGAGGATGATGAGCACGAGCACGACGCCCATCAGGCAGCCGGCCCGGGCATCGTCGCCGCTGAGGGCGCGGAGTTCCCGGGCTGAGTGCACCTCGCGTCCCGAGGATGCCAAGCCTTCCTCCGCTTCGCCGACGGCCCCCGCCTGACGGCTGTTGACAGAGCTGTCGAGCGCGAGCAGCAGGCTCCTCGCGTGGCGAAAGAGGAGCACCGGCAGGAGCACCGCCACGGCAAGGCAGATGCCGAGCGCCGCCTCGTTCGACGCGCCGGCCCCGAGCACGAGCGCCGCATAGAGCAGCCCGGTGACGATCACCGTGGCGCCGTAGTTCAGATAGATCGAGCCGAGATAGAAGCCAGGCTCACGGCGAAACGAGAGCCCGCAATGGCCGCACGCATCGTGCATCTGAACGAGCCCGCGAAAGAGCGGGCCTTCACCACACCGCGGGCACCGCAGCCGCATCGCTCGACCGAGCACGTGAGAGGTGTGAGGGGCAACCATCGGCACGTCCGTGAGACCAAAAACCGGACTCGAAATCGCACCACGATCAGCGTTTCTCAAGCGCGGCGGAGTATAGGTGCGCCGCGGATTCGTCCCAGCGCGCGCCCGATTCGTCCCTGTTTCATCCCGATTCGTCCCTACTCAATCCCGATTCATCACTTTCTCGAAAAAACCGTTGCAGCCGGGAAGAGCCGCACTAGCATGCGTTTGTGGCAACGGCAATTCGTCCGAACGACAACTGCTTTTCGACAAAGGTGATTTGTATGCGAATGGCACGTGCGATGATGCTGGTGATCTGCTTCGCGCCTTGGGCGACACCGTCCTTCGGCGAGGCGATCCTGGGCATCGACGCCTTCACGACCTCGCAGTCCGTTTCTGTGTTTGAGGGTTCAGGGACCAACACGGTGGCCACGGCCGGAGCGATCGGTGGGTATAGAACGCTGACGATAACAAGCGCGGGGAACGCCGATGTGTCGTCGACCCTGAACGTGTCATCGGGCACGACGAACCGCCTGAATCTTTCGTCGCCGACGGATGCAACGGCAACATTCGACGTACTCTGGGGCGGCGCGAATGGCACGGCCGGCTTGGGCGGTGTCGACCTCACCAGCGGCTGGCCCGATCTGAACGGAAGCTCGTTGCAGTTCAAGCAGCGGTCCGCTGACTTTGCGTCTAACTTCACCTGGACGTTTACCGACACCGCGAACAAAACCTCGTCGTACACCGGCTCCCTGCCAGTCAAGAGCTCGTCAACGGCCGCCACGCAATTCTCGATCCCGTTCTCTTCCTTCACGAGTCAGTCGGGCTTCGACTGGACGAGCATCAATTTCATCAAATTCTCAGGGGGCAATGTGCTGGAACTCGATGTGAGCCTGACCGCCCCGATGCAGATCGTGACCGTGCCGGAGCCTTCCACCTACGCCCTCGCGGTCATCGGGGCCGCGGCTGCATTGGCCGTGGCCCGCCGCAAGGGCGCGTGAGAAAAGGTAGAGGCTCCGGTCGGAGTCGAACCGACGATGGCGGATTTGCAATCCGGCGTCAGAGCCGGTCTCACCCGAGGATAGCACGGGTTTTCAGGAAGTGACCACTACAGCGACCACTGCGGCAGCGGCAGACCGCGACCTAGCCACCGTGGTCGAGGCATGGTCGAGCCTGCCCCCGGCGGTCCGGGTGGGCATCCTTGCGATGATTCACGCCAGCCGCTGAGCCATCCCGAGACACTGGCCGTTTGCGCCGTGGTTCTGCCCGGAGTGGCTCCGAGGACTGACGGTCGGCGGCACCTTCGGCCGAGACGCAAGCCGTTTGTGTCGCGAGCCTTAGGGCCGCACCTACCCCCGTCCCCCCATCGGCGAATCCGGCCGCCCCACGAACAGGCTGTGGATTATTTCGGAAAATTCATCGCTGGCTCGACTTGGGGTGTCGAGGCTTCGGACCGCGTGCGATAGTCCGGAATGAGGCACGCACCCGGGATCAGATGGGCGGGGTTCCGACACGTAAGTGGGGGAGGGCGGTCGGCTGTCAACGGTTTGCCGCACTGAGGGACAACCTTGGTCCGCTCCTGCCGACTGGTGATAACTCGGCCAACGGCCCCATTTCTCACTGTTCCCGGGAGAACGGTCGTGGGCGAGGTCGCGGACAACCACCCCTTTTCACGGGGACAACTCCCCTTGCTTCAATCGCCACAAAAATTCACTATCCGACCCTGCTTTCTCGCAATGATGCGGATACCGAGCACTTCGGCAGCGGAAAAGGTTGTGTCGTGACGCCTTCGAATTGCGCACGCCTCGCAGTGATCCTAGCGATGCTTCCGTGTGCGGGCGGATGCGCTGTAGTCATGGCCGTGAACGGCGCCAAAGACCCGGACGTTAGCGCTTTGGCCGTTGGCCAAGACCGCGCCGTGATCCTTGCGACCCTCGGCCCACCTGAAAAAACATATGCAAAGGTCGGGAATCGCGTCGATGTTTTCAAATTGACGCGAGGTGATGAGCCGAGTGCTGGCCGAGCGCTCGCCCACGGTGTGATGGACTTGCTGACATTGTGCATATGGGAAGTTGTCGGCACACCCATCGAAGCCGTTCAGGGAGAGGAGTTTCATGTAAGCGTCGAATACGATTCAGACGATCGGGTTGTCCGCTTGATTCCGGGCATCGCTGGAACAGGCGCGGTTTCTCCACAGCAGCACGCCCTGTCCAAGCCCGACTCTGCACCAGAAAAAACCGCAGTTCGACCAACAAAAACTCCGCTGACGATCGATGCAAAGGCAGAGGTAGTTTCAGTGATCGAGGAGTCTCGACCGTCAGGCAGCCAAGGATTGCTCCAGCGACTCTTCACCAGTACTTCTAAGGAATACGCGAAAAAAGCGAGGATCATCGCGAATGATGCAGGCCTCTCGGACGTTGAGAAATTGCACTCGCTCGCAACACTTTCAGCCGTCCACGCTGCCGAGGCAAAGGATTCCGAGGAGAAGGAAACCTATACGCGGCTTAACGAGAATTTTCTCAAGCGCGCGCAGGCGATCGAGGAACGCTCCGTAGACCAAGCGATCGCTGACGACGCTATCACTTTTCCTGCCGGTGAGCCCGAGGAGCGTCAGGCTGGCTATGTTGAAGCAGCCAGCAATTAGCGGACAGGCTCCGACCTGTGCCGAGATGGAAGGCCTAGGAGCGGTCACGGTGTGCCGTGTTCGGGGCTAAGCGATTTGCTCCTGTGGAACCTTGACCGGGCAGCCAACCCGCCCGGAGGCGAAGGCTCAGAAGGCAACAGGCACCTGCGGGCGGGCGACCGGAGCAGCGACGACCAAAGTGACCACTACGGAAAGGCTCACGAGGACTCCGAGTGGCACTCTGGGGCATCCGTGCGGGCTGCCGACCACTCCGAGCCGAGCGCCGCTGAAAAGCAGAAGACCCCCGCAAGGCCCGGGGTTTCCGAGACTTTGCGAGGGTCTTCTCGCGAGAGGCTCCGGTCGGAGTCGAACCGACGATGGCGGATTTGCAATCCGCTGCCTTAGCCACTTGGCTACGGAGCCGTATGTCGAACCTGCGTGAACGCTACGGAAAACTGGGCGATCTGGTCAAGCGGTTTGCATCGGGCTGACCCTGCCGCTTCTGTCAGTCGTCGCGTTTTCAACGGTCCTGCGTATGGATCGGCCACCGGCTGCCCTTCGCTTCAATCTGTTCTGGGCCCCGGGCGAACCGGCTTTGTCCGGGTCCAGGCCGGAAAAGCTCTCCCCTTTGGCTGCGGCCGCCGGACGCAGATATAGTCTGCCGGTTTTCCCCCAAGGAGCCGTTCCAGGATGAGCAAGCACGGATCGTGTGACATCGGCCTGATCGGCCTCGCCGTGATGGGCGAAAACCTGGCCCTCAACATCGCCAGCCGCGGCTTCTCGATCGCCGTCTACAACCGCACCACGAGTGTCACCGACGCCTTCACTTCCGGCCGAGGCGACCAGCCGAACGTGGTCGGCTGCCACACGCTCGAAGATCTCGTCGCGGCCCTCAAGGCCCCGCGCAAGGTGATGATGATGGTCAAGGCGGGGCCCGCCGTCGACGACCTCATCAAGACACTCACCCCCCTGCTGTCCAAGGGCGACTGCATTATCGATGGTGGCAACACGCTCTATTCAGACACCGAGCGCCGCACGAAAGAGGTCGAGGCTGCCGGGCTGCAATACATCGGCACCGGCGTCTCCGGCGGCGAGGAGGGCGCCCTCAAGGGCCCGAGTCTGATGCCGGGCGGATCGAAGTCGGCCTGGCCGCTCGTGCAGCCGATCTTCCAGGCGATCGCCGCGAAGGTCGGCCCGAAGGGCGACATCCCCTGCTGCGACTGGGTCGGCCCGCGCGGCGCCGGGCACTACGTGAAGATGGTGCACAACGGCATCGAATACGGCGACATGCAGCTGATCTGCGAGGCCTACTGGCTTCTGAAGCACGGCGCCGGCCTCTCCAACGGCGAACTCGCGAAGGTGTTCGACGAGTGGAACAAGGGCGACCTCGACAGCTACCTGATCGAGATCACCCGCGACATCTTCACCGTCAAGGATCCCGACACGGGCGACTTCATGGTCGACAAGATCCTCGACAAGGCCGGCGCGAAGGGCACCGGCAAGTGGATGAGCCAGCTGGCGCTCGACCTCGGCGTGCCGAGCACGCTCGTCACGGAGGCCGTCTACGCCCGTTGCCTGTCGGCCCTCAAGGACGCCCGCGTCCGGGCGAGCAAGGTGCTCAAGGGCCCCGACCTCGCCACGCACGACGACCCACAGGCTTTCGTCGAACAGGTGCGGCAGGCGCTCTACGCCTCGAAGATCGCGAGCTACGCCCAGGGCTACGTGCAGCTGGCGGCCGCCGCCAAAGAGCACGACTGGCCGCTCGACTACGGCGCGATCGCGATGATGTGGCGGGGCGGCTGCATCATCCGGGCGCAGTTCCTGGAGCGGATCTTCGAGGCCTACAAGGCACAGCCGAATCTCGAGAATCTCATGCTCGCTCCCTACTTCGCCGACGCGCTCGCGAAGTCGCAAAAGGCCTGGCGGCACGTCGTGGCCACGGCCGCCACGATCGGCATCCCGGTGCCGGCGTTCATGACGGCGCTGGCCTACTACGACGGCTACCGCCACGCCAGCCTGCCGGCCAACCTGCTGCAGGCCCAGCGCGACTACTTCGGCGCCCACACCTACGAGCGCACCGACAAGCCGGGCTCGTTCCACACCGAATGGCTCGACCTCCGGAGGCAGGCATGAACGGCTTTCTGCAGGATCTCTTTTCGCTCTCCGGCAAGACGGCGGTGGTGGTCGGCGGCACCGGCGTGCTCGGCGGCGCCATCGCCGACGGCCTCGCCCAGGCCGGTGCCTTCGTCGTGGTGGCCGGCCGCGGCGCCGATCGCGGCGCCGCCCGTGTCGACGCGATCAAGGCCGCCGGCGGCGACGGCACGTTCGTGAGCGTCGATGCGGTCGATCGGGCGAGCGTGAAGACCCTTCTCGACGCCACGATCCACGCCCGCGGCCGGGCCGACATCCTCGTGAATTGTGCGGGCGTGAACTCATCGGTGCCCTACTTTGAGATTCCCGACGACGACTTCGACAAGGTGCTCGACACGAACCTCAAGAGCACCCACATCGGCTGCCAGGTCTTCGGCGCCCACATGGCGGCCAACTTTGCTGCCGGCACCGGCGGCGGCGCGATCTTGAACATCGGCAGCGTCTCGGCCGACAAGCCGCTCTCGAAGGTGTTCATCTACTCCGCATCGAAGGCGGCCGTGCTCAACTACACGCAGAACGTGGCCCGCGAGCTCGCCCCCAAGGGCGTGCGGGTGAACATCCTCTGCCCCGGCTTCTTCCCCGCCGAGCAGAACCGCAAGATCCTCTCGCCCGACCGCGTGGCCACGATCATGTCGAAAACGCCGATGAACCGCTTCGGCAACCCCGAGGAGCTCATCGGCGCCGCGATCCTCCTCTGCGCCCCCGTGGCCGGCAGCTTCATCACGGGCACGAGCATCTACGTGGACGGCGGCTTTACCGGAATGAGCATGTAACTTCAGGCGAAACACTCCGCGTATTCCCTTCGGCTCACGCCTCGGGCTTCCAAACCGGGAGGCTCGGGGTCACCCATGCTCCCTCTCCCTCTGGGAGAGGGCCGGGGTGAGGGTGCCCTGAAGCTTCGCCCACCGTCACTCCAAAGCACCCTCACCCGGCCTTCGGCCGGCCTCTCCCAGAGGGAGAGGCGAGATGGAGAGGGCGCAGCGAACGTCCGGCGAGACGGTACGGGGTAACCCCGAGCCGGCGCGCCGCTGAAAGACGTGACAGGCTGAAGCCTGTCCTCCAACGTGAAGGCCCGTAATCAACTGCAGCGGATGCATCGAGACACGGTACACTCGAACGATCATGTCACACACCATTGTCATCTTCGGCGCGTCGGGCGATCTCACGAGCCGCAAACTCGTGCCCGCGCTCTACAACCTCGAGCGGGCCGGCTCGCTCCCCGCCGACACGCGGATCGTCGGGTTTTCGCGGACGCCGATGACCGACGAGGCCTGGCGGGCGGGCCTGCGCGAGTCGACCGCGAAGCACTGCGACTGCGGGCCGGTGGATGATGCGTCGTGGAAGCAGTTCGCGTCCCGCATCCACTATCAGGCGGGCGACATCGGCAAGCCTGAGGATTTCGCGGCGCTCGACCGCCGGCTGACGGTGCTCGAGGCCGGGGCGGATGCCACGCGGGTGTATTACCTCGCGACCGCGCCGCAATTCTACGAACCGATCGTGACGGCGCTCGGGGCGCACGGCATGGCGGAGGAGACGCACGGGCCGCGGCGGATCGTCGTGGAAAAACCGTTCGGGACCGATCTCGCGACCGCGCGGGGGCTCAATGCCGCGCTGCACGCCGTTTTTCACGAGAGCCAGGTGTTTCGCATCGATCACTACCTCGGCAAGGAGTCGGTGCAAAATATTCTCGCCCTGCGGTTCGCGAACACGATCTTCGAGCCGGTGTGGAACCGCCGCTACATCGACCACGTGCAGATCACCGTGGCCGAGGAGGTGAAGGTGGGGCGGCGCGGCGCGTATTACGACACGGCCGGCGTGCTCCGCGACATGTTCCAGAACCATCTGCTGCAGTTGCTGATGGTGACGGCGATGGAGGCTCCGGTGCGGTTCGAGGCCACGGCCGTGCGCAACGAAAAGGTGAAGGTGCTCGAGGCGATCCGGCCGCTCGATCTCGGAGAAGTGGCGGCCGCGGGTGTGCGCGGGCAGTATCGCGGCTACCTCGCCGACCCCGGCGTGGCTCCGGAAAGCCAGACGGCCACGTTCGGCGCGGTGCGGCTCGAGATCGACAACTGGCGCTGGCAGGGCGTGCCCTTCTATCTGCGGAGCGGCAAGGCGATGAGCTGCCGCACCACGCAGATCGTGATCGGCTTCCGGCAGCCGCCGCTCGAACTCTTCGCCGAGGGACGGCGGACGTTTCACCGGGAGCCGAATCGGCTCGTGATCCAGATTCAGCCCGCGGAGGGCATCCAGCTGCACTTCCACACCAAGGTGCCGGGCGAAGGAATGCGACTGCGGCTCACCGACCTCGAGTTCAGCTACTCGCGCGAGTTCCAGGGTCGGCTGCCCGAGGCCTACGAGCCGCTCCTGCTCGACGTGATGACCGGCGACGCGAGTCTCTTCGCCCGGGCCGACGAGGTGGAGAAGTCGTGGGAGATTATCGACCCGTTCGTGCGGGCATGGCACTCCGTCGACATGCCGCCGATCGACCTTTACGAACCGGGCGACTGGGGCCCCATGGCAAGCGCCGAATGGATGGCTGCGCAGGGCCGCACGTGGTTCGACCTGTGCCCGGTGCTCACGTGACCGGGCCGTCGATCGGCGGCGTCGCTCTCGCCTCCCCTGTGGTGCAGGCGGCGCTCTCCGGCTATAGCGACCTGCCAATGCGGGTGCTCGCCCGCCGGTTCGGCGCGGCCTACGCGCTGTGCGAGGTGCTGCTCGACACGTTCGTGACGGTGATCGGGAAAAACAAGCGCAACCTCGCCCGCGTGGCCGTCGCCGACGAGGAGCATCCCGTGGGCGGCCAGCTGATGGGGGCGAACCCCGATGATTTTCCGCCCGCGGCACGGCGGCTCGTCGAGGCGGGCTTCGACGTGATCGACATCAACTTCGGCTGCCCCGTCAAAAAGGTGCTCGGCCGCTGCCGCGGCGGCTACCTGCTCGGCCAGCCCGAGACGGCCCTCGACATCGTGAGCCGCGTGCGCGACGCCGTACCGGCGCACGTGCCCGTCACGCTCAAGATGCGGCGCGGCCTCGACGACTCGCCCGAGAGCGCCGACAAGTTCTGGACGATCTTCGATGGCGCGTTCGCCCGCGGCGTGGCGGCGATCACGGTGCACGGCCGCACCGTGCAGCAGAAATATGTCGGCCCGAGCAACTGGGATTTTCTCACGGCGGTGAAGCGGCACGCGGGAGACCGTGTGGTGCTCGGCTCGGGCGACCTGTTCTCACCCCAGGCGTGCGCGGCGATGCTCCGCGAGACAGGCGTCGATGGCGTGAGCGTGGCCCGCGGCGCGATTGGCAACCCCTGGATCTTCCCCCACACGCTCGCGCTCCTGCGGGGCGAGCCGGCCCCGCCGCCCCCGTCGCTGCACGAGCAGCGCGACGTGCTCCGCGAGCACTTCGGCCTCGCCGTTGCGCTCCACGGCGAGGATCTGGCCGGCCGCTCGATGCGGAAGTTCGCGATCAAATATGCGCGGCTGCATCCCGAGCCGCTCACGGTGCGCGACGCGTTCGTGGCGGTGAAGGTGAACGCCGACTGGCAGGCCGTGCTCGAACGTTTTTACGCCGTCGACGGCCCCGGCCGCGATCCCTCGACCGACGTCGACGAAACGGCCGACTGCGCCGAGAGTGCCTGATCGATCTCGCGGATCACGTCGGCATCGCTCTCGACAGTCCTTCGTGCGTCGAGCGTTGCTCGGCAGCGATCGACGAGCACGCCGGCGGCGATCCAGCGGCCGAGTGCCCACGCCGCGGCACCGCGCACGATCTCGTCGTCATCAGCGAGCGCCGTGACCAGAGCGGCCGCGCTCGCCGGATCGGGCCGGTTGCCGAGCAGGAGCGCCGCCGATCGCACGAGCCCGCGCCGCTTCGCCCGCCACAGGGGTGTACCCCGAAACCGGGCTCGGAAGCTGGCCTCGTTGAGGCCCAGCACTTCGGCGAGCGAAAGCGCCGCGCCGCCGCGCGGCTGGAATGTCGGCTCGGCAGACCCCGGCGCATGGCGATTCCACGGACAGACCTCCTGGCAGACATCGCAGCCGAAGAGCCAATCGCCGATCCCGGCCCGCAGGGTGGGCTCGACGGGGCCATGATCCTCGATCGTGAGGCCGCTGATGCAGCGGGAGGCATCGAGCACCCGCGGCCCGACGAAGGCCTGCGTGGGGCACGCGTCGAGGCAGGCCGTGCACGAGCCACA
>Ga0208856_1000368_pt1 | contig 17916 bp, 13 predicted proteins | sample LakMenEpi13Jul12_FD_150690 | JGI IMG/M metagenome (GOLD analysis project Ga0208856, IMG submission 150690) | Freshwater microbial communities from Lake Mendota, WI - 13JUL2012 deep hole epilimnion (SPAdes) | ecosystem: Environmental > Aquatic > Freshwater > Lentic | place: Lake Mendota, Madison...
GGGTGTTTATCACCGTTATCATTGGGCTTTTTTTAACTATTCGAGGTTTGATTTTCCTGATACAGCGGTATCGTTCGGAACCAAATAAGTTTGCTTGGTCTATTGGATTGTTGTTTGTTCTCTGCCCTATTCCAACAGTTATGGCATCTCTTCATCTCATGGTTGCCATCAAAGGTTTTGAATTGTTACCTTAATAACGGGCAGTTAAAGCAACCATCGCTATTGCATCCTGCGCAGAAAAATTATTATTGTCTTCATTTGCGTCTTTGCGGTAAGAATGCCTATGAGAAAGAACTTTCACCGCGAAGACGCAAAGAGCGCAATGGAAGACAAGAAATTCGGACTTGTCTGGTACTTCTTTGCGTACTTTGCGTCTTTGCGGTAAAGATTTTTGGTTTTGGAGGTTTTGAGGGGCCACTTTTGCTAGCGTTTCTTCTAAACACCTTGGTTTTCTGGCTAACTTGATCACCCCTTTTTCTCTTGAAATGACTAGGTTTTAAAATCTTTGTGGGTTTACAGGTATTTTCTTTTTTACTTCTGCCCGATGCAGCTAAAATTCGGCCCATCGGTTAGGTGTTTATCACTGTTATCATTGGATTATTTTTTACTATCCGAGGATTGGTCTTTGTAATAGAGCGGTATCGATCGGAACCAAATAAGTTTGCATGGGTTATTGGGTTGTTGTTTGTTTTCTGTCCTATTCCAACAGCAATGGCTCGTCGTCTCATGGTTGCAATCAAAGGTTTTGAATTGTTATCTTGAACCATGCATTAACATCAGAAAAGTATTGAGCTTCATGATGTTTTTGAAGCAGATTTTAGCAATCGAATGTCGAAAACAAAATTCAAACCTACCAGCCCAAAGCGCAAGCGAAGGATTCTTAGATATTTCACATTCAAATCTATCATAAATAAGATAAAGTAAGCGCTTCCATTAGTTTTAAAAAAGTGAAGAGAATAGAAAATGCCGGTTGACTTGGAAATATTTCTGTCGCATTTATCAAGTTCTGGAATCGTTCCTGAAGACAAACTAAAGGTGGTAGTAAATAAAAAAGCGAGCTTTGCAGATGGCGAAGCATTGGCTCGGGATATGATCAAATCTAGGTTGTTAACCAAATATCAAGCGGAACAAATATTGGGTGGCCGAGGTAAAAGCCTGACCATGGGCAAGTATCAGATATTAGAAAAGATCGGTGCGGGAGGTATGGGTCAGGTTTATAAGGCGTTTCATTCCGGAACAGAAAGAATAGTTGCAATTAAGGTGATTCTCGGGAAAGGTAAAATTAATCCCGAGGTTGTTAAGAGGTTTGAACGAGAAGTAAAAGCAGCAGCGAAGTTGGTGCATTCGAATATTATCACGGTATTTGATGCAGACCAAGCCGATGGCAGAATCTTTATGGTGATGGAGTACATCAAGGGTGATGATCTTGGAGAACTCCTTCGAAAGAAAAGAGAATTGAGTGTAAGCGAAGTGGTTGATTATATATTACAGGCTGCCAGGGGGTTGAAGTATGCGCATGATGAAGGGGTAATTCATCGGGATATTAAGCCCGGTAATATTTTAGTTGATTTGAGTGGGAATGTAAAAATAGTGGATATGGGTTTGGCGAAATTGGAAAGCAAAGGAGATGAAGAATCTATTTCTATGCTAACTGCATCTGCATCGATCATGGGTACGATAGATTTCATGTCGCCTGAGCAGGGTTTCTCATCTAAAAATGTGGATGCGCGGGCAGATATTTATAGCTTGGGTGCAACATTGTTTTTTCTTCTAACGCGAAAAGTGATGTTCCCGGGTGATAGTGCATTTGAAAAAATGTTGGCTCATAGGGAATCTCCTATTCCATCGCTTTGCAATTCTAGAGTTGGTATCTCTCCCGATCTTGAAATTGCATTTATGAAAATGGTAGCTAAGAAAGTGGAGGACCGTTATGCAAATATGGCGGAAGTGATATCCGCCCTGTCTAGATTGCAAACAGAAATAGGTGAAAATCTAATTGGAGTAGAAGATTTAGCTACAACGCATTTTGAACGGGGTAGTTATCCGGAAACAATAGATGTTGAAACAGTACTTACGAATAAGGGTAAGGAAATAGATAAAGAAACAGACAAGCACATTGGTGGAAAAACCCTTGAATATATAAGCAATATTCTGCAAAAAACTTACACTCCTAAAGTTTTAGCGGCTTCAGCAATAATTGTTTTGGTGTTAATGGTTTTAATGTTGTTGATGAAGCCGGCGGGTACAAATGTTAACCCGAAGCCGAATGAACCTTTAAAAAAGGGTCTGAGTTCGCCGGGGACCTCTGGCAAGGAAGAGGTAGCCGATTTAGGCAAAGGGGTTAAGCTTGATCTGTTGTTAATCCCTGCAGGGAAATTCATGATGGGATCGCCCTTATCTGAAAAGGGCCGCCGTGATAATGAAAACCAGCATGAAGTAACAATTACAAAACCATTTTACATGGGTAAGTATGAAGTCACGCAGGAACAGTGGGAAGCGGTGATGGCCAATAACCCAAGTAAAATTAAAGGAGCAAAGTTGCCAGTTACAAATGTTACATGGTTGAATTGCCAGAAGTTTATCAAGAAATTGAATGAAATGAACACTGGTGTATATAGGTTGCCTACAGAAGCTGAGTGGGAATATGCATGTAGGGCTGGAACCACGACTGTTTATTCATTTGGAGAAAGAATTACCAAAGATGATGCAAATTGGGGAGTAGCGAAGATGCCCAATAGCATAAAAGAAGTGGGAAATTATAAAGCAAATGCTTTTGGTCTTTTTGACATGCATGGAAATGTATGGGAGTGGTGTGAAGATTTTAAATCAGATTATTTAGCGGGTGCAGTGATAGATCCTAAAGGGCCAGCGACCGGCACAAACCGTGTGTTGCGTGGCGGGTCTTTCGCCAACTACGAGGGTGCTTTGAACGTTCGTTCGTCCTACCGGCTCGACTACTTTACGCCGTCTTATCAGGACAAGGACTTCGGTTTTCGGTTGGCGATGAACGCCGATATTAAAACTGTTTCGCCACCTATAGCACCTAAACCAGATCCTACGCTGATAGAGCCTGCAAAGGACGGCGTATTAGTAGTGCCATTTAACGAAGCAAAAGCCAAGGAAGTGCAAAAATCGGTAGCGAAGAGTTTGAAGAAGGAAGTGGAAGAGAACGCTGATTTAGGCAAAGGGATAAAGTTAGAGATGGTATTAATTCCTGCGGGGAAGTTTATGATAGGCTCACCCGCATCTGAAAAGGGCCGAAGTGCTAATGAAACGCAGCATGAGGTAACTCTAACGAAGCCATTTTACATGGGCAAGTATGAAATTACTCAGGAGCAGTGGGAAGGTGTGATGGGGAATAACCCTAGTAGTAAAACAAAAGGCGCTAAGTTGCCAGTAACGGATGTATCTTGGAATGATTGTCAGGAGTTTATTAAGAAGTTGAATGAGAAGACGAAAGGTGGTTATAGGTTGCCAACGGAAGCAGAATGGGAATATGCATGTAGGGCAGGAACCACGACTGCGTATTCGTTTGGGGGTGAGATAACGCCCAAGGATGAAAACTATGGTGGTTCGAAGTTAGGTGCAACCGTGGTAGTAGGGGGTTACAAACCCAATGCGTTTGGGTTATATGATATGCATGGGAATGTATGGGAGTGGTGTGAGGATTGGATGGCAGATTACCCAGCGGGAGCGGTGACGGATCCGAAGGGACCAGCAACGGGAGAACGCCATGTGTTGCGGGGCGGGTCTTTCCGCGGCCTTGAATCGGTTGCTCGTTCTTCCCACCGGAGCAACGGATCGCCGACCGATCGGAGCAACGCCGGTGGATTCCGTTTGGCGAGGACTCCGTAATCACTGCTTAGCCACTTTACTGTTTGCTGCTTCCGTCATTTTTGTGGATGCGTGAAAATTACGAATGCTCGGAGACATCATACTTTTTATTATCCCCCGCTTTAACAAAGTACAAAAACAAAGAACCCTGCGGACAAAAACCGTAGGGTTCTTTGTTTTTAAGTCAGCTTAGATTTTTATCTGTAGGGCGTTCCCTGTGGCGCAGAAGGTATTCCTAAAGGTGCAGAGCTGGGCAAACTTCCCCCTGTCGGAACTATTACCGTAGGCGGTGCACTTGTCCTAGGAGCACCCATTCCAGGAGTGGGCGGAATAATTACCGAATCAATTGCTGGGATACTTTCTTTAGCATTTGTCGGAAGGATGGCTTTATCGGCATCCATGGTTAATGGAACAGATTGCAAGGATGGAGTTAAACTAGTTAACGGTATGCCTAGTTCTTGTAAAGCAGGTGCGGTACCAGGTGTAGGCTGTTTGTTAATATTTTCTGGTGCAGCAATGGTATGAACAGGTGCCTTTTTTGTTTGTGGCGTGGGAGTGAATTTCACCTGACTAGCAGTGCCATCACCTATCGGATTGCTTACAGCAATGGGTAATTTATCAGGGGCTTGGGCTACCTTTGGGGCATTGGAAATAACAATGGGGTTGCCATCTAAAGTATTACCCACATTGCTGACAGCGCCCGCGCCTGGGATGTCTGCGGTTTCGGTAGTAACTTTAGGCTGGGTAGTGGGTGCGCCCAGAGTATTAAGCGAGTAAGTAGGTTTGGGTTGGAATTTTTTATCTTCTTTGGTGCAAAAGGGGCACCATTCAAAGCAACCTGTGAATAGGAATGAGCTCAAGGAAAGAAAGAAAGTAGCTTTGTGCCAATATTGGATTCGCATTGGAATCCCTCCCGCTGTTTTTGTTTGAACTTGCATTGCTCCAATAGCATGCAGGGTAGAGAAAAAATCTCGATTCAAACCTAAAACAAGATGGCGGTGGGAATAACCCTTGTTGGCAAGGTTGTCAAGTGAATGCAAGCAACTAGAGGCATTATTTTATGCCCCTAGTTGGGAAGTGGGAAAGATAAGAAGATTAGTTGGCTGGGCCAGCGCCCATTCCACCGGGGCCAGGCAAAGGCGCAGGCAGTGCGGAGGGTGAACCTGCAGTTTGATTGTTGTTGGCACCTGTCTCCATGGAAGCAAGTTCCTTGGAAAGAGGGAAAAACGGTGAAGGTGGAACATACTGTGGTGGGTGTTCCAGATAATGACCGCTTGGCAAAGTCATGCCGCCAATATGTGTTTGGCAACCTGAGGTCCCAATTAACAAAAGGCCAGTGAAGCCAAGTGCTGTTAAAGCTAGTTTTGATTTAATCTTCATATCTATTTCCCCTGTCTTGCCGGTTTTCAACCGAATAATGCAAATTTTGAGTGTTAGGACTACTCATTACTTCTTATCGGTTGGAAATATGAAAAGAATTTACTGGAAATAACGAAAATTACAGATCATCCTTTAATAGTGGTTGCAACGAGGCAACTAAATTTGATTAATACAAAGGAGAGGCGATTCACAATCGCTTTATTGCATGAGGCATTATCCTACAATCTTGAAGTGGAATAATCCGGTAGTCCCGGTGCCGATGGTCGTTTTTGACCGTAAAGAAATTGGTAAGGTGCGAAAAGTTGGATTTGATTCGCCCCCATGGTTGCAAACGGGAGCTATTGAAAGCTCGTTTGATTTTTCAGTAAGAATGCTCGAGCTAATATCAGACATATCGCAGAACTGCCCTGAGTTTTTTAATCTTGATCCTAATAAAATTCTGGTGACGATTACCCGAGCTAGGAATTTCAGACTTCATGGTTTGCAGGCAAGGGTTACCCCTATGAGGTTTGAAGGCGGAAATCTTCAATGCAAACGGGGGAATCGAAATTATGAAGTGCAGCAGTATTATGTGGATGGTAGGCAGATCTATTATCTAGTCACTTTTTGTTTGCCCCGATTTCAAGATCAGACCCTCGAAAACAAACTGGTTACGGTTTTTCATGAGCTTTATCATATCAGCCCTGAATTTAACGGGGATTTGCGCAGGCATCAGGGCCGTTGTGCTTGGCATACGCACAGTAAAAAATCCTATGATGATCAGATGCTGCATATGGCAAGGGACTATGTTGCAATAACCAAAAAGCCCTATCTGCATGATTTTCTTCGAGTTGATTTCGCCCAGTTAATCCACAAGCATGGTGGGATACACGGATCTGTGGTGCCATTGCCCCGGTTAGTGCCAACCTCCCATTCGGCCAAAGTAAGTTAAACAATAACAGTAGGGATTTTCGATTCATGGCAAATAATAAATTTGGCGTCAAGGATTACCTCAAGGGCCGTCCCGAAACTTTTAATGTGAAATCACACGCCAAAGGACCAGAAGGCGAGCTTCCATTAACCGAAGAATTACTTCTAAATTCTCCGAGTGGTGATTTGTTTGGTTGGTCCTTAAATGTGGGCATGGGCTGGAAGCCTGAAGAAATGGGCAGGCCTGAATTTCTGGTGCTAAGCACTTCCGGGGGAATTCGTAATCCGGATGGCACTCCCTTGGCATTAGGGTTTCATACCGGGCATTGGGAAGTCGCTCTTTTAGTACAAGAGGCTGCCAAGACTTTTAGAACCTTGGGTGGGATTCCTTTTTCAGGATTTGTGACCGATCCGTGTGATGGTAGATCGCAGGGCACCCATGGCATGATGGATAGCCTACCTTATAGGAATGATGCTGCGATTGTTTTACGAAGGCTTGCGAGATCTTTGCCCACTCGGAAAGGGGTACTAGGCGTTGCAACCTGTGATAAAGGATTGCCTGCAATGATGATGGCGGTTGCGGGTTTGCATAATCTGCCTGCAATCATTGTGCCTGGTGGAGTAACTTTGCCTGCTGATAATGGCGAAGATGCGGGTAAGGTTCAAACTATTGGAGCGCGCTTTTCTCATAATCAAATTTCCTTGAAAGAAGCTGCGGAAGCTGGCTGCAGGGCTTGTGCTTCGCCTGGTGGTGGTTGCCAATTTTTAGGAACAGCAGCCTCTGCGCAAGTGGTTGCAGAAGCGTTAGGGCTGGCATTGCCACATTCTGCTTTAGCGCCCTCGGGCCAACCTGTTTGGTTGGAGTTAGCGAAATATTCTGCGCAAGCGCTTTATCAACTTGCTTCTGAGGGGATAAAAACATCGGATATTCTAACCCCCGCAGCGATTCGTAATGCGATTGTTGTGCATGCTGCATTTGGTGGTTCTACTAATTTGCTTTTACATATCCCTGCAATTGCCCATGCTGCAAAGCTTCGAAGGCCCACGGTTGAAGATTGGATAGAAATCAATCGTAAGGTTCCGAGGCTTGTAGATGCACTTCCGAATGGCCCGGTTGGTTACCCCACGGTTAGTGTGTTTTTAGCGGGTGGTGTTCCTGAAGTGATGCTTCATCTTGAAGCTATGGGTTTGTTGGACACCTCGGTTCTTACCTGCACAGGCCAGACCTTGGCGCAAAATTTGAAAGAGTGGAAAGAATCTGAGCGCAGGCATAAATTCAGGCAGATGCTAAAAGAGATGGATGGTGTGAACCCTGATGAAGTGATTTTCCCACCTGCAGAGGCTAAAAAACAAGGCTTAACTTCGACTGTTTGCTTCCCCAAGGGAAATCTTGCTCCTGAAGGAGCCGTGATTAAAGCTACTTCGATTGATGCTTCGGTGGTGGGTGATGATGGGGTGTATCGCATCAAGGGGCCGGCCCGGGTTTTTCTGGAAGAGCGACTTGCGATTGCAGCGATCAAAGAAAAACAAATCAAGGCGGGCGATATTATTGTGCTGATGTGTAGGGGGCCGATGGGCAGTGGTATGGAAGAAACCTACCAAGTTACTTCTGCATTGAAGCATTTAAGTTTTGGTAAGCATGTGGCATTGATTACCGATGCTCGATTTTCTGGCGTTTCAACTGGGGCTTGTATTGGCCATGTTGGGCCAGAGGCACTTGCAGGTGGGCCGATAGGTAAAATCTTGGAAGGTGACTTGGTTGAAATAATCATTGATCGTAACAAATTGGAAGGCTCATTGAACCTTGTAGGCGAAAACGGACAAGATTATGGGGTTGAATGGGGCAATAAAACACTTCATAGCCGAACGCTAAGGCCAGACTTGGCAGCAGACCCAAATCTGCCCGATGATACACGCTTATGGGCAGCATTGCAGACCTTGGGAGGCGGCACCTGGGGTGGATGTGTTTACGATGCAGATAGTTTGATCAATGCTTTAAAACGTTAAAGATGGTTTTTTGTGAATCGATGGTTGAATTTGGTAAACAAATGTTTCATAGTGTCATCTTAATATCTTTTGTTGGAATTTGACGAAAGGGAACAAAATGTCAGTTCGTCTTAGATTGTTTGTGATGATGGTTCTTCAATTTTTCATCTGGGGGGCTTGGTTACCCTTAATCTTCGGTTACTTACCAAGCCTTAATTTCTCTCCAGCAGAGCAGTCGTGGATATTGAATGCGTTTCCTATTGCAGCCATTGTCGGGATGTTTTTCTCGAATCAGTTTGCGGATAGAAACTTCGCAGCGGAGAAATTCTTGGCGTTTAGTCACCTTGTTGGAGGCTTGGCAATATTAGGTTGCGCCTTTACCAAAGATTTCTGGCCTTTCTTTGCTTTGATGCTTGTTCATTGCTTGCTTTATGTGCCAACCATTTCGATTACTAATTCCATTGCTTTTGCCAACATGAAAGATGCCAAGAATGAGTTTGGTATTGTTCGTATGGGTGGAACAATAGGTTGGATTCTTGCTGCTTGGCCTTTTACTTTCATCCTTGTTGATTGGGATGCTGTGACTAAGGCAAACCCTCAGGGAATGGTGGATTGGATTGGTACTGTTTTGAAAAATGGTTTGACGGGTGAGGCTTTGAAAGAAGCTACGAAATGGACATTTATCATCGCTGGTATTGCTTCTTTAGCACTTGCTTTATTCAGCTTGGTTTTGCCTCATACACCTGCGAAAAAACCAGAATCTCGAGATTCCGAAAACCTTGCATGGCTGGAAGCAGTCAAGTTGCTTAAGCATCCATTCGTGTTAATTCTTTGGGTTGTAACTTTCATCGATGCTTTTGTACACAACTGTTACTTCAACTGGACTGGTTCATTTTTGAGTGCAGATGTTGCTGTAGGCGGGGTTGGTATTCCTGGGAATTGGATTATGCCTGTGATGAGCATTGGTCAGATTGCTGAGATCCTCACCATGGTAATTCTTGGGGTAACCTTGAAAACGCTTGGGTGGAAATGGACGATGGTGGTTGGCGTTTTAGGTCATGCCATTCGGTTTGCTGTTTATGCGTTTTTACCAGAGCACAAGGAACTGATCATTTTCGTGCAAGTGGTTCATGGAATTTGCTATGCGTTTTTCTTTGCAACGGTTTACATCTTTGTTGATGAAGTTTTCCCTAAAGATTCGCGCTCGAGTGCGCAAGGGTTGTTTAATGTGATGATTCTGGGCGTTGGTGCATTGGTAGCAAATTCAGTTTGTCCTTACTTAATGCAGGAGATTTTCACCAAGGATAAGATTGTTGATTTTAAAACATTGTTTTTGGTGCCTTGCTTTGCATCCTTGGTTGCAGCAATAGTTCTGGCGTTGTTTTTTGATGTTCCGAAAAAACAAGAAACCTTATCGTAATTCTAAGTTTGGTCTGATTTATTAAAGCAAGCAGTGGAGTTTATCCATTGCTTGCTTTTTTTACACACCAATACTTCCCATTTTGCCCATGCTGGTGTTGCATTTATGATTATCCATATCTTTGTTAAATTCCGCAAAGTTTACCCGTTTTATTGCCGATCTATTTTATACAGGAGCGTTTTTGTATTTCGATGATCGGGAAAAGCATGGCGTTTGGAAATAATCACAATCGAAAAGTCGGGGGCAAAAAGCGATTTGGCTTTTGGTCTTTGATAGCATGGGCAGGAAGCTTATCGCTTCTAAGTGCAGGTTGTATGAATCCTCAAATGCGTAGTGAAAAACCGATACCCGTTCCAAAAGAAATGAATGTTGCATCTAAAAAGATTACCCCTAAAACTCAAGAAGCAAATAATCTTAAATTGGTAAGCAATACAGAAGTTAGTTCTGACTTAGCCCAAGCCAAATTATCTAATTCTGCAATTGCTGAAAAGAAGCCCAGACAGATCCCGATTAACTTGGACACGGTTTTAAGACTTGCGGAAGAACAAAACCCCCAAATCATGATTATGCCGGAAAAAGTGGAAGAAAGTAATGCGGAAAATGCACTCGCAGCTAAATCTTGGCTGCCTTCCATTTATGGTGGTATTGCCTACTACAGGCATGAGGGTGGTATCCAGAATTTCAATGGCGATTTGATCAAATCTAGCACTGGTGCACTGTATCCAAATATTGAATTAAGAACCGAGTTGGATTTACGGGAAGCAACTTATAAACAAATCGTTTCCGAGCGTAACAGTTGGCAAACTAGAGGCGAACTTACCAAGATTACAGTCGAGTTATGCCTTGAAGCAGCTACTGCCTATATCGATCTGCTTACAGCAAGGCGAGGCGAAGCCATTGCTCGCGAATTAGAAAAATACCATCTCGAGCAGTTGAAGCGTGCTGAGAAAATGAAAGAAAATCATCCAGATGCAACGGTTCTTGTAGAAGCTGTTTATGCGGAGTTGAATGGTCGTAAACAAGCCATTCTTAAGCTTAAGCAACAAGGTGATTCTTCAGCGGTGAAGTTAGCGTTCTTGTTGGGAGTTGATCCAGATAGTGAGTTGGTTCCTGTCGAAGAAAACTTTGTGCCCTTGGATTTGGTTGATGTTTCGGTGGGCATGAAAGACATGGTTGCAAAATCTTTGTCATATGGTCCGGGAATTCGTGAGCTTGAACGCATGCTTGAAAATGTTCAAGATGGAATTGCCAGAATGGAAGGCCCGACCAGATTGATGCCTATTTTACAAGTAAACATGGCGGAAGGTGGGTTTGGTGCAGGTGCTAATTCAAGTTTATATTGGGCCAATCGTTGGGATATGGGCTTGGCTGCCAAGTGGAACCTGACGGAATGGCACACTTCACGCGAAAAAAGGCGTATTGCAGAAGTGAAGTTAAATCAGGTTCAACTGACCTTTAAAGAATTGCAGGCGAAGCTATCTGCTGGTGTTCAAGATGCCAGAGATTCGATTATTAATGGCCGTGAGCAGATACAATATTGCACCAAGCAGATTCAACACTCTGCTGAAACCTATCGTTTGAATACATTGAGGCTTGAGCAAAACGCGCCCAATGCGACTATGAGCGATGTCCTTTTAAGTATTCGTGGGTTGGAAATGGCGCATGCGAATTATGTTGGTTCGATCAATGCGTACAACAGGTCCCAGGTTCGGTTGATGTTGTTGCTTGGGCCAAATAATGCAACGGGAAGTGAAAACGCTGCGGTTTCGAATCAAAAGAACAACCGTAAATATGAAACCCCTAAGGAAGGCGAAGCACCGTTGAGGCTTTCTTTGGACAAAAGCACAATCGAAAATAGATAAAAAATAGACTGTTTTAAAGGTTATAGATTGGTAGTTAGGTTTGTAGAAACCCTGCCTATATCGGCGATATTGCATTCTTTTTGGTACCAAAGTCTTCAAATCTGCTAGAATAAGTCTTCTAGATAAGCCATGGGTGATTGAACCATATTTTTTGGGAATAGGCAGGTATTTTGTGCGTACTGAAGTTAGGGTTGTAGCTGGAATACTCCGGGGCAGGAAAATAGAATTTGAAGTAAACCCATTGATGAGGCCCACGCCCCAACGGGTACGTGAAGCCCTGTTTAGTATTTTGGGTGTCAGCTTCAAGGGCATTAGTTTTTACGATGTTTTTGCAGGCACCGGAGTGAATGGCTTTGAGGCCATAAGTAGGGGTGCTTCGAAAACAACATTCATCGAGCGGGATTTTCAGCTTGCCCAAGTCATCGAACGGTACATCAAAAAATTCAATGTTGGTGCATTGGGGCATGTTGTTTGCACCGATGCCTATCGCTGGGCTGCCCGGTGGATTCCTGCAAAAGATTCTTCCATTATATTTATCAGCCCTCCATTTATTGATTATAAGAATCAGTTGGAAGAGCTTTTTTCCATGATCCGATCTTTTCAGGAAAAAGTTCAACCTGGTAGTGTTGTTGTTGTGCAGACCGAAAGCGAAATCCCGATTGGTGATCTTCCTGATGAAGCAGGGGCTGGTTGGGACATAAGAAAGTACGGCAGAAACGAATTGCAATTCTGGGTAAAGAACGACCCGAATGCCCCACCTGAGGTTTCTGAACCAGTGAACGATGATGAATCACCAGCTTGAAAAAGCATTTGCCAGAGAAGTAGTGCAGAGGCTTGTTGACTCAGGCTTTGAAGCATTGTGGGCTGGTGGATGTGTGCGCGATGAGTTACTTGGGCTGATACCTGCTGATTACGATATTGCAACATCTGCCCGACCCGAACAAGTAAGAAAAATTTTCCCTAGAACTGTTGCGGTTGGCGCCAGCTTTGGTGTCATTGAAGTTATTGGGCCACCTCTTGCTAATGGCAAACCCATCATGATTCAAGTTGCCACTTTTCGTGCGGACTTGGGTTATACCGACGGGCGCAGGCCTGACGCCATTCGTTATTGCAGTGCTCAGGAAGATGCGCTCCGCAGGGATTTTACAATCAATGGAATGTTTTTTGATCCTATTGCAAACAAGTTGGTTGATTATGTTGAGGGGCAAAAAGATTTAAACAGTAAAATTCTTCGGGCGATTGGGGATGCTAATGTAAGGTTTTCGGAAGATCGTTTAAGAATGTTACGGGCTGCAAGGTTGGTTCCCAGGTTTGATTTGAAGCTTGATGAAACTACAAAAGCAGCAATTCTCGCCAACGCTTCGGCAATAGGAACTGTTAGTCCAGAGCGGATTGCAGATGAGTTACGAAAGATTTTTCAACACACAAGCAGGGTGACAGGAATAAGCTTATTTATCGAACTTGGTCTGGCGAGGCAGGTTTTTCCTGAAGTTTTTTCAACTGAAGCAGTTGGCATGTATGGCGATATTCTTGCGGTTATCCAGCATTTGCCTAAGGTAGCCTCTTTTCCTTTGGTGCTTGCATCCGTTCTGCAAAAGCTTTCCAGTAAACAGGCGGAGGAAACTTGCAGAAGGTTTAAAATGTCGAATGTGGAAATAGATGCAACTCGAAGTTTGGTGCAGTTTAAAGATTCTTTACTTCACCCTGATCAACTAAGGCTTTGCCAACTTAAAAAAATATTAGTGCTAAGTGTTATTGATGATTTGTTAAACCTTATGAGCGCAAATTGCTTGTCTTTGGGGCAGGATACTAACGCGGTTGAATATTGTTTGGGGAAACTGGCTGAATGGCCCAGAGAAATTCTTGACCCGATGCCCTTGGTTGGGGGAGAAGATTTGAAGGCACTGGGGCTGAAACCGGGGCCGAAGTTCAAATTAATTTTAGATTTGATCCGAGATGAACAGTTGGATGGGGTTTTAAAAATCCGAGCTCATGGGTTGTTAAGGGCGGAAGAATTGTCGAAATTGCTTTAAGCTGAACAATTTGGGATATTTCAAGAATTTTTACTGCTGGGCTTGTGGCTGAAAAACACTCGGGTATACTCACATCCGTACAGTTAACAGGTGCCCATTTTTTTAGGAGTCCGGTAATGGCTGAATCAGCTCAGGATAAAGAACTCAAACAAACCCTTTCGCAAATTGAAAAACAATTTGGTAAGGGGGCCATCATGCAATTGGGGGAAGTTGCTTCCAGTGATGTACAAGGTATTTCAACCGGCGCACTTAGCTTAGATATTGCTTTGGGCGGCCATGGTATTCCCCGAGGCCGTATCACGGAAATCTTTGGTAATGAAGCTAGCGGCAAAACAACGATAGCGCTTCACGCAGTGGCATCGGCACAGAAAAAAGGTGGCGTTGCTGCCTTTATTGATGCGGAACATGCTTTGGATCCAGGTTGGGCCAAGCGTATTGGTGTGAATTTGGAATCATTGCTTGTAAGTCAGCCCTCTTGCGCTGAAGAAGCTTTGAAAATTGCAGAAATGCTGATTAAATCCAATGCGGTTGATATTATCGTTATCGATTCGGTTGCAGCATTGGTTCCTCGTGCGGAAGTCGAGGGAGAAATCGGCGATTCTCACATGGGGCTTCAAGCCAGGTTGATGAGTCAGGCGCTGCGTATTTTGAACCCCACCATTTCACGCACAAAAACTAGTATGGTTTTTATCAATCAGATTCGTCTGAAAATTGGCATGGTGTTTGGTAATCCTGAAACTACTTCAGGCGGGCTTGCTATGAAGTTTTATAGCTCTGTTAGGATGGAATCTCGCAAAGTTACCACCATTAAAGAAGGCGAAGAAACCGTTGGCGCCCGCATTCGAGTCAGGGTGGTTAAAAATAAAGTTGCACCTCCATTCCGACAGGCCGAGTTTGATCTGATGCATGATTTTGGCATTAGTCGTGAGGGCGATTTGCTTGATCTTTCCATCGATGAAAAGATCGTAGATAAATCCGGTGCTTGGATTAACTATGGCGACATGCGATTGGGCCAGGGGCGTGAAAATGCCAAAAATTATCTCCGTGATAACCCCGCTGTTATGGAAGAAATTACCCGCAAGTTGCTACAAAAGAAAGGCTTAGTCCTTACTGCTGATGGTGGTTATGCCACCGATGTCTCTGCTCCTTTGCAAATCCCTGCTCCCGTGATGAGCAAGGCAGCGAAAAAGGCGGCAGCAGCAGCGGCGGCAGCGGCAAACGATTAGTTTTTTGCAATTTCGCTAGTAGACTGCCTATTTTATCAATATCCTCCGGGGAATCTCTTTCTCCGGAGGTTTTTTATTAGACACCCTTTTGTTTTTCTTTATCATCGAGGTTGGGTATTTACTACACTCGTTCTTTCCCAAGAGCTTTTCATTGTTGAAAAATGTTGCACCGATGTTCTTTCTGGTTTGCTCTTCTTTGCTTTTAGTGGTGCAGAATTCGCGTGCTTTTGAAGAAAACATTATCGGGCAACTCGAAAATGCCGTTAAGAAAGCAGTAGCATCCTCAGAACCTTCCGTGGGTTGCATTCTTGTGTCGCGTAGCCCACTATATAAAGAACTTGGTGCGGTTCCCTTGGATAGCATTCCGGGAAAGTTGGGCGGGTTCGTTCCAACTATGGACCCTCAAAAACGCCTGCGCAAACCTCTTGATAAATCCAAGTCTTCTTTGGATCTTTCTGATCCTGAAACTTTTCCTGATTCGTTTGGCACTGGCGTTGTGGTTGACCCAAGTGGATTAATTTTAACCATGGCGCATGTGGTCAAAGATGCGGTGAAAGTTTATGTCCGATTCCCTGGCGGAAAAGGTAGCTATGCGGATATTCATGCGTTAGATGGCAGGAGCGATCTTGCTGTTCTTCGTTTGATCGAGAAAATCCCTGATCTTAAAGCTTTAAAAATCGGTGATGCTTCCAACCTTAAAAAAGGCCAGTTCTTGATTCATCTTTCCAACCCATATGCTTCCGGGTTTTATGATGGTAGCCCTTCTGTTGGTTGGGGAATGCTTTCAAACCTTAGGCGTAAATGGAACAACCAAAATGCTGAGGCTGATCGAACTCAGGTTCCGCTTTATCAATATGGCACTTTGCTACAGCTAAATACCGTGGTTAAACCCGGAGCGAGTGGAGGGGCTTTATTGACCATGGATGGCAGTTGGGTGGGTATTCTTTCCTCGATTGCTGGTTGGCCTGGGGCAGATTCTTCTGAAGGTTATGCTGTTCCTTTAGATATCAACCATCGGAAAATTATTGATGTTTTAATCAAGGGGGAAGAGGTTGAATACGGGTTTTTAGGGGTTCAGATGGCGGCTGGGGTCAGAAATGTAAAAGTCGCTCAGGTTTCCGAAAGGTCGCCTGCTTTTCGTGCTGGAATTTATCAGGGCGATACCATCGTTGCAATTAATGGGCAGCCTGTTGATAATCCAGACGATTTATTTCTTCACATTGGTTCTACCCTTGCTGGAAATATTGCTCAGGTGGAAGTCGTTGGAGTTATTGGGAATCAAACCCGGATGGTTCAGGTCAAACTTGCCAAGTATTTATCTTCTTTGCCTGTTATTGCATCGAATCAAAGGGCACCTGTTTTTGGCATTACTGTCGATTATTCAAGCCTTTTGGCGCAACGGCCTTTTGGCGTTAACCAGTGGGGCAGAGGTGTTCCAGATTCTGTTCTTATCAAGGATGTGCTACCCGGATCGCCTGGCGATATTGCCAAACTGCAATCTGGCAAATTGATTTCCCGAGTTGATAACATTCCCGTTTCTAACCCTGCGGAATTTTACAAAGCCATGGCAAAGGCAATCGATTCGGTTGCTCTCACGATTATTCAAACTGATGGTGTGCAGCAAGAAGTTGTTGTTTTAAAAAAGAATTAGATAAGGATTTTTAAAATGAAATATGCAATTTGTAATGAGACTTTTGAGAATTGGGAACACGATCGCATTTGTGGTTTTGTGCGCGAGGCTGGTTATCTGGGATTAGAGATGGCACCTTTCACCTTGGCAGATCGCATCACCAATGTTTCCACTGCAACGCGTGCAAAGCTTAAAAAAGAAGCTGACGCTGAAGGTGTAAAGATTATTGGGCTACATTGGCTTTTGGCTAAAACAGAGGGGTTTTGCCTGACTTCTCCCGATTTGCAAATTCGTACCGCAACCGCTGATTATCTGGTCGAACTGGCTAAAGCCTGCCAAGAACTTGGGGGGACTATTTTGGTACTTGGGTCACCTGCTCAGAGGCGCATTCCCTTAGGATTTACCAAAGAACAAGCAACGGGATTTGCGGTGGACACCTTAAAAAGAACGATCGATGGCATCAGTAAAGCGGGTGTCATGCTTTGCCTGGAGCCTTTATCGCCACCTGATGCGGATTTTATAAATACTGCAGAGGAGGGTTTGGCAATTGTTGAAAAGATCAATCATCCAAATTATTGTCTGCATTTGGATGTGAAGGCGATGTCGACAGAGCCAGAACCAACCACGGAGGTGATAAGAAAATATATTGGGAACACAGGGCATTTTCATGCTAATGACTCTAACCTGCGTGGCCCTGGTTTTGGAAGTGTCGATTTTGTCCCAATTTTTCAGGCATTGTTGGAAAAGAAATATACGGGATGGGTTTCTGTCGAAGTTTTTGATTACAAGCCAGATCCGGAAACCATTGCAACCCAAAGCATCTCTTATATGAAAGATTGTGAAATGAAGGCCCGTAATTTATTGCCTAATTCCTTGAGATAATTCTTATTTCAACCAAGATTCTATTGTGATATTTGATCTCAAGGCTTTATGATTGTTTAGGGCCGTTAACTAAGTAATAAAATTTCTCAAGGAGATAAGTAGATGTTAAGAAAATTGCTTTTTTCGTCACTATTCGCAGTATTGAGTCTCAGTTTTTGTTTTGCAGCAGATAAAACTTCGGATGCCAATAAGGAAGCTTTGCAAAAGCTTCAAGATTTCATCGGCGAATGGAAAGGTAATGGCGGCCCACCCCCAAATTCAAAGGCTAGCAAGCTTATTTGGTCAGAAACATTTCAGTGGGGATGGCGTTTTAAAGGCGATGATTCTTGGCTTACTTTGGAAGTCAAAGATGGTAAGTTCTTTAAAAATGGCGAACTTAAGTGGGTTCCCGAAAAAAAGATGTATCAATTCACGGTTTCTGATCTAAAAGACAACAAAATGGTTTTTGATGGAAAGTTAAACAAGGACATTCTTACCTTGGAACGCATTGATCCTAAAACCAAGGAAACCCAAAAATTGGAAATGAACAACGCTGCTGAAGGCGTTCGATTTATTTATAATTATTCCCACAAGGAACAAGGCAAAACCTTATTTATCAAGGATTACATGGTTGCAGCGACTAAGGCCGGGATGAGCTTAGGCGCAAAAGAAAAGAAAACGGAATGTGTGGTTAGCGGTGGTTTAGGAACCATGCCTGTTTCCTATAAAGGCGAAACTTTTTATGTATGCTGTTCTGGTTGCAAGGATGCATTTG
>Ga0208856_1000369_pt1 | contig 17908 bp, 15 predicted proteins | sample LakMenEpi13Jul12_FD_150690 | JGI IMG/M metagenome (GOLD analysis project Ga0208856, IMG submission 150690) | Freshwater microbial communities from Lake Mendota, WI - 13JUL2012 deep hole epilimnion (SPAdes) | ecosystem: Environmental > Aquatic > Freshwater > Lentic | place: Lake Mendota, Madison...
AATGTAACGGTTGATGGAGTACTGGATGTTATTCAAGGCTCTACTGTTACCAACACAACGCTAGATCCAACTGGTTTTGATAACCAGCATCCAGCAACTCGCGGTATTGTAGAATTTAGCGACAACGGTACTAGAGTTTATAGTATCGACCAATTTGGTGCAGTAACTACTCGCGAAGACAGCAAGTTTGCCACAGGTACAGCGTTTGAAACAGTTGCTGTAGCAAAAACAGTAGCAATCTACCCAGTAGCAGGTCAAACAAAGTTTATCTACTGGATTAATGGTGTAAGATACGAAAAGACCACACTAGTAACTAAAACTGTAGCAAGCATTACTGGTTACAACTATTTCTACTTTGACGGTAACACACTAAGCTCCACAGCTAATAGAACTGATGAGATCTTAACTACAAAGGCTAATGTTGCAGCAGTACGCGGCAGCAGTGCTAATGGTCGCGCAATTAGCGTAGAAGATCAACGTCATGGCATAAGCATTGACGGAGCAACCTTAGCACACATTAAGCGCGCCGATGGTATTAAGTATGTAAGCGGTCACGGTTTAACACCAGTTGCTGCAGGTGTAGCAACTTACACAAATACAAAAGCAGGCGAATTACGCGACGCAGATTTAACAATTTCTGCACCAGTAAAAACTGGTAATAAGTTCTTAGTGCGTGATGGCAGTACCTGGAAACTTGCAGACTTTAATGACAACCAGTTTACTTATAAACTAGGTGTATTGAGCGGTGTTAACGTTACCGCGGCAGGTTTAGGTTATAACGGTGGCACTACTACACTAAGTGTACAAGGTGACGGCGAAGGTGCTATCGTAACGCCAGTGTTCCAAGGTGCCCCGCTACAAAGTATATCTTTAGTTAATGGCGGTACAGGTTACGCAAGTAATTCAACTGTTACTGTTAACGGTGACGGTACAGGTGCAACAGCCACAATCGTTGTACCACCTGGTAAAAACGTAGCCAGCGCAGCAATCACAAACGTTGGACAACGATATACTAGCGTTAGTGGTACAGTAGTTGGCGGTGGTGGTACCGGTGCTACTGTTGCAATAGAACTAGATTTGGGTACGCCTGTTGCTCACATACACGTTGACAGTTTAGGTAGTGGCTATACAACAGCAACTGCTACTATTAACGGTGACGGTACAGGCGCTACAGCAAGCGTTACTATTGTTGCTGGTGCAGTAACCGACGTTGATATTACAAATGGCGGTAGCGGATATACTTACGCTACAGTAACAATTACTGGTAATGGTACAGGTGCTAGTGCTACTGCATATACGCTGAAAAGCAATATTGCTGATTATCAAATCACTAATGTTGGTAGTGGATATACAAGTGCTCCAACCGTAACTATTAGTGGTGATGGTCACGGAGCAACAGCAACAGCTCAAATTACTGCAGGTGGTGTAACAGACTTAGTTATCACTAATCCAGGTCACAATTATACATACGCTACCATAACATTTAGTGGTGGAGGCGGTACTGGAGCAACTGCAAACGCTATTTTAAGTGGTTATCCACTTAAAACTATAACAGTTACAAATCCTGGTAAAAACTACACAAGTACACCTACTGTTCAAATTACTGGCAATCAGTACAGCAGCGGTGGAGCTGCAACCTTAACACTTGGTCCAGGTAACACAATTGATAGTATTACACTAACAAGTCCTGGAAGTGGGTATACTTACGGCAGTATAGTAGTAAATAGCACACCACAAGGCACAGGAGCTCAGTTTGCTGTTCAGGCAACACCAAGCGGAATATTAGGTGTTAATGTGGTCGATGGTGGCAGACACTATAGTTATGCAAATATTGTAGTAACTGATACAAGTGGTGTAGGTACAGGATTTGCCTCTACAACATCACTGACTCCAGTACCACAGTATAACGGCTATGTAAGTCAAGCAGTTGGTTATGATTTAAATAACATTCCTGCAGGCAAGTTTACTAATACATATTTTGTTGCAGTAGCTAGTGCAGATCACGTTGTAAAAATTCCTAGTGCATATCTGTTTAATAGTATTCGCGAAGCATTCCAATATGCTAGTCAAGAAATTAAAGAGATTGAAACATACGGAATGCCGTATGACAACTACGTATTCTTGGGAGTTTCCGTTGTAAATAACTCTGGTGAAGTAGTAACAATACCAAGTACAAACACTGGTAATGTACTTTACTATGATTTACTAAATAACAAGTACAATGATGCGCCATTAGATGCTGGTGGAACCAAAGTTGGTAGATCACTGACAATTGGCCCGGTAGGAACCGCGGCATTGTGGCTAGGCTCTACAGAGTCTGCAAAAGTTTACTATGTTGCTCCTCACGGAGTGGACGCGCCAACAAGTGGTAGTAACTTGGCAACTCCTTTTGCAAGCATCAAGTATGCTTGTCAACAGGCTGAAACAGGCAGTACAATCTTTGTAAAAACCGGCACTTACAGTGAACAACTACCTATTACAGTACCAGCAAACGTAGCAATCGTTGGTGACAATCAGCGTACTACAATTGTACAACCAAAAACTGGTAACAGCGATGATGGTACTACGCCAAACAATCAAGCAACAATGTTCTTATTAAGTAATGGTAGCATTCTTAATAAAATGACATTTGTAGGCATGACTGGTTGGGTGCCTGGTACAACTGCAAGCGATATTACAACAAGTACTATCCGCGGCGTTGTGGCAAGACTAAATCCTGCTACACCAATTACCACAAAGTCACCTTATGTACTAGAGTGCAGTGCAATTGGTAGCGGTTTAGTAGGTGCACTAGTTGATGGCAGTGTACATGCAACTGGTGCTAAGTCTATGATTTTCCACGGTTATACTGTTATCAGTGATAATGGTATAGGCTACTGGGTCAAGGACGGCGGCAAGGCAGAAATTGTTAGCTGCTTTACTTACTACTGCTATTTTGGTTATGCAAGTACTGGTGGCGGACATATTCGTGCACTAAACGGCAACAATAGTTATGGTACTTGGGGTGCCGTCAGTCGTGGATTTGACGTAAACGAAACAGCAGTTACTGGAACACTACTTGGTCGACAGATAAATTTTGTTTATCAGGGCGGAACCATTAACGTTGGTGATACTGTAACCAGCAGTAGCAGTGCAACAGGTATAGTTACAAACGTACAGTATAGTGCTAATAAGTTTTATGTTCGTAATACAACAGGTACATTTACATTAGGCGATACACTAACATTTACTAGCGGTGGTACAGGCACAGTAAGTGCAGGCGGTTTAGAAGACCAAAAAGGCTTTGTATTGGTAATGAACGGCTTAACAGCTGCACCTAAACCAGGCCAAAGTATTCAAATTGCTGGTGACAGTATTGCGTATGTGGTACAAAGTACAACAGGTACATATACTAATGCAAGCAGTGAAATAGTGGTTGTGCTAGCACAGGAAAAGCCAACAGGTAGTCCCAGTGGTAGCGCTGTTACACTACGCAGTCAATACAGTCAGATTCGACTAACTGGTCACGACTTCTTGTCGATTGGTACAGGTGGTGTAACTACCACAAACTATCCAGGCATACCAACTCAGCCAGCTGCACAAGGCAACGAAACTGACGAAGTGTTCCCAGGTCGTGTGTTCTATGTATCTACTGACCAAGACGGTAACTTCCGTGTAGGTGAATACTTCCGTATTGACCAGGCAACTGGACGTGCTACGCTGAACGCTAACGCGTTCGACTTGGCTGGTCTGACTAGCTTGCGTCTAGGTAGTATTGGTGCTCAGCTTGGCGAAACTATTAACGAGTTTAGTAGTGACGCCACAATGAGTGGTAACAGTAACGTAGCTGTACCGACCGAATACGCTGTACGAACATATGTATCTACAGGATTGAATAGTTCACAACTAACTCAACCGTTACTAGCCAATGGCATAACCAGAGACGCTAGTGGTAGAGTAACAGCATCTACTAATGGATTTAAAACAATCTCTAATGTAGTTTACAATGCAAACAATCAAATAACTTCCTACACCGAGTCAGTAAACTTTGGTAGTGGAGCAAGTACTCGAAATGTTACAGTAACTTACACAGCTGCCGGACTGGTTAATACAGTTTCTAGCACGGTAGTTTAATGTAGCTTGCAAGGAGAATAATAGTGTCAGACATAACATTATATAGTCAACTCATTGAGCGCAATGAGGCTATAAGAACCAGGCTTGCCCAAGAGCAAGCAGCAATTGCAAGTGAATTCGGACTTATCAGCGGTGTAACAACCTGGGATCCAATTACTTGGCAAAGCCAACCGATGTTAAATCAAACAGCGGTTGGCAATAAGCAATTTGTAGTACAAAACACTGACAATGCCGGCTGTGGCCGGTGTTGTTTGTGGACTGTGCCAGCAGGTGCAACACGGGTACAATTTCAGGTATGGGGTGCTGGAGCAAATGGAGTTGGCGGCGAGTGCTGTGCTTGGGGCTTGCCCGGCGCAAACGGAGCTTACGCTACAATTATAATTGATGCCGTTCCAGGGTGCCAGTATACATTGTGTGCAGGTTGTGCAGAATGTTGTTGCGTAAACATGGGCCCAATAAGCGGTTTCTGTTACTCAAACTGCTGGACTACCGGCAACGTTAAACTAGCCGCTTCTAGCTTTGTTACTGGATCGGGTTTAACAAATTTCTGTGCTCAAGGCGGATATCAACCAGAAATTTTTAGATGGAAAGCTTCCCAACAGCGTCACTGTGGTATTACCCCTGTAGATGTTAGTGCAGGTCCTAGCAGTACTTATACAGGCACCTATTTGTGTGGACAGTATTTCTGTATTAATCCAAATAGGTGCGACACAGCAACTAACTCTTGTCGAGGATTAGAGGTAAGTACATGGCCGGCTCATTGTGTTGGTGGTAGTACAAGCTGGAAGGCTAGAATGAATGACTGCATTCCTTGGATAGAAGAATGTTGTACAGGTTTCTTTGGGACTCCACATGGTGTTAGAGGGTACTGGCCCGCACTAACTTGGCACGATGGTGGCTGCATGGGTCACGGCTTTATGTACAGATACTGTTTTGCACCAGTACATGCATTTGACAGCAATAATGCAATCTATTCTGGGCCTACTATTGGTGCCTGGTCGAATCAAAATGGAAATACTCAAAACTGTATTACCGGCGCTGGGTGTATTAACGTTTGCTGTTGGAGTATGCCAGGTCGTGGAGGTGCTGGTAGTGCTAGCTGTAGTGGTAACTGCGGCGGTGGCTGCAGAGGTCACGGCGGTGCAGTACGAGTATCTTGGTGTTAATGTATAGCAAGGATATAAAAGTATATGCAAAAACAATTTACTATTAAAATTCCTGACGAACTATACGTTAACAGTTGGGAAGAAGACTTAAGTGCCACATTTAACTATAATGGGCCAGATACAATATATGTAGTTGTATCTTTAATAAAACAAGACGGAAACGAAGATGTAGAAGAAGTATTTAATTTGGCATTCTTCGAACCTGTAGAAAATCCAATTTTCCAAGACACGGAAAAATACAAAATACTAGAAATATCGGCAGAGCAAAACACAGCACTAGCTGAACTACTAGTTCAAAAAAATAATCCAAACTACGAATATACATATGCTGATGAAGAAAATTTTGATGGAAGTATATGCGCAGTAATCACTAATCCTAGAATTACTGATTATTATCTACTAGACTATTCTTTGAATAATGAAAACACGGCATACGAGTTTAAATTAGTTCCTAATTATAAATATCCGCAAGAATTAAGTATTCTTAGAGAAGTAGAAGATAAAATTACTTTGCTTGAATATAACAGAGATAACGTACAGCATTCTGCACAAAATTTAACTAAGATTACACAGGCAATAGATACTTTAAATAATTTTAAAGTATCTATTAAAGACCAAAGACCGTGGAAATTTGATAAGTTGCCTGATAGTAGTGCAGTTCCACAAATATCGAAAGCGGTAGAAATGTCACTTAAGAGCATACCCGTATCTGAACAACAAGCACAACCAGAAGAGGTGGCAGAATGAGTGATATTTTAGTACAAGCAGCTCTTAGAGAGCAAGCAATACTTACACAGCAGCTAATAGACGCTGAAACAGACCGTGCTAGGTACACTGCCCTACAGAAGGCAACAGGATATGCTGGTACAGCTGAGTGTGATAGAGTTAGTATAGAAAGTTTTGCATGGACACCTAACTGTACTTGCAGACTTCCTGATGGATTTAACAGGGCAGGTTATGTATTGCCAAATTGGTTATGCTATGACAGCCCGCATGAAGCAGTATATGCAGTAAATGATTTATATTGCAAAACTTTTGGCCAATTCACAAAACCAAGACAAAATGGTTTGTGGTTAATGGACCAAGACTTTGTGCGCTGCAATAGAGAGTGTAACTGGTGTGTTCCTGCAGGGGTAAGCAGAGTTCAAGTTCAAATGTGGGGGCCTGGTACTGGGAGTTCTGGAGCTTGTTGCCAAGGTTTAGGTACTGGCGGTACAAACGGCGCGTACTCTGTTATTGAATTTAACGTTACACAGGGCGATTGTCTATTTCTTTGTGCAGGCTGTGCCCAATGCTGTTTTGGTGATGCTAGCGGAACCCCTGGATTTACTAATGGCTACTGTACCATGGTCTGCTACTATGACAATGCAAATGGCAACGCTACCAGTATTACTACCCATGGAGGCCCAGAACCTTGTGCTTGCAGATGGAACTGTAGTTGGTGCCAGAGTTTTGGCTGGAATAATTGCTGTAGTATGCAAATAGGCGGTACCTGGACCGTAATGAATAACATGGACCTTATGACAGGCGGCGGTTGCATGTGCTCATTTGGTAGAGACTTCCAATGTATCAGAGGTATGCAAACTTGCAGCAGCCAATGGGGGACTTGTTACGATGGCCCTAACCAGTCTAGTTGGATTCCTCCACACTATGATCATCACTGCGGATTCTGCTCACCAATGTTTATAAACGTTGATTGCAGAAACTTCAAGAATGTTAAGCACTACGGTACGTACGGAGTCTGGCCAGGATTCTGGGTAGGAGCAACTTGTTGCTTAGGACACCCTAATAATGCAGATAGCAGTAGTTATCACATACAATTACCCTCAGTAGGCTTCCCAAATTCGTGGAACATAGTAAGTCCAGATGCTGAATGGCCACTCTCTAAACAGTTCGGCACAACAGAGAAATGTTGTAGTCAGGGCTGCTTCTCCCCAATGGCATGCCATGGTTGGAGACGAGCTCCTGGTGTCGGAGGCACTGGTCGTTTTGTTAGATCGCCTGGCACACACTGTGGTGACTACGGTCGAGCTGGAGCCATTTGCGTATCTTGGAACTGCAACTAAAAAATACATTTTACTTTTTTGGTAATTTATAGTATAATAACTATTTACTAACCAAAGGTATAGATTAACCTAAACATGAAAAAAGCATTTTTTATTAACGGTGGAGCAGGTAGAGTGCTGTGCGCTATACCTGCTCTTGAATGGTATAAGCAAAACGTAGATAGCGAAGTTGTTATTGTATGTGAGGCCTGGTCAGAACTATTTCTGACCAGCCCTATAATAAGAAACAATGTGTGGCCAATGGGTCATAAAGGCTTATTTGAAGAAAAACTAAAGGATCGTGAGATCGTATCTCCTGAGCCTTATAGATTGAATGCATATTTTAACCAAAAGTGCAATTTAATTCAAGCTTTTGACATACTTATAAACGACTTAAAAGAAATACCAGAAACAAAACAATTTAATTTAGAGATTAATAAAATTGACCAAGCGTATGGACATAACTTAGTTAGTCAAGTGAGGTCTCAATTAGGAAAACCAAAAACTGTTGTGTTTCAACCATTTGGATCCGGGGCGCACAGAGACGGTAATTTTATAATTGATACTAGTGGTCGCAGCTTTGAGTTAAAAGATGTTTTTAAAACTGTAGAGGAGCTGTCAAAGCACTATGCGGTAGTTTTAATGACAAATATTGAGATTCAAACTAATAAACAAATGGGTGCTGCAATACCAAATGCCAATCTGCTACAGTGGATGGGTATTATAAATGCAGCAGACTATTTTATTGGTTGCGATAGTATGGGGCAACACTACGCACACGCGCTTAATAAGCCAGCTACAGTAGTTATTGGCTCAACTTTTCCAGAAAATATAAGCTATCCGTCTAACAAGAATTTTACCATAATTGATAATGGTAAAGACAGGCGTGTTTATAGCCCAATACGAGTTACAATGGATTTTGTAGCCGACAGGGTAAACGAAGATTTAATGATACTAGAGGATAAAACTTTTGATAGAATCATTAAAAGCGTTACTGATAAACTAGGTAAAACAAAGCAAGCGCCAGAACAACCAAATAAGCCAATAGTTTCAGATGCTGCTGGAATTATTCCTCCATTTTCGAAAAAATTAAGTGTTGCGTAAAGGTATAAAATATAAATGATTAATAAAACTGGGTATATTCTCGGTATTGCTCGCGGCCACAACGCCGGGGCGTGCTTACTAAAGGACGGTAAAGTAGTCTTCAGTTTAGAAGAAGAAAGGCTTAGTAGGCAAAAATATGATGGCGGGCCTTATGCTACCATGATGAAGGTAAAAGAATATACAGATAAAGTAGACTATATTTTTGTTTCGCATACTCAGTCGCTAAAGGAAACCGCTGGTAAAGTAGACTACAGTGGTGACGATGTATACACTGGACTTGCTCGTAAAATGGGACTTATAAGTCGCAACGCAGATCCTAGAAATCATCCTCAAGTTATTGATCTAAGCCACTCACATCACAAAATTCATGCAGCCATTGCTTTTTATAGAAGTGGATTTAAAGACGCAGTTGCTGTAATTGTAGACGGTGCTGGCACAATGTACTCTGCAGGATTTGGCGACCAGCCGATAGCACTATGGGAAACAGAAACACTAATAGATTGTAGTTATCCTGCAAATTTCAAAACTGTATATAAACATTTAGGTTGCAGAGACTCTATAACTGGAATGTATACTGAAAGTCAGAGTTCGGAAAAGTTTGGTGAACCAGGTACGCATATTGAATTTATAAGCGGTCATGCTGGTATTACCAAAGTATACGAAGCAGTAACAGAGTATTGTGGTTTTAGTGCTATTGAGGCAGGAAAAACTATGGGTTTATTCCCGTACGGAAAGCCTAACGAAAATATTCCAAAGCTGTTTATAGATTCTCAACTTGCTACAATTAGCGACAGAAATGTAATAGTTCCAAGATACCCTAACGGTGCAATGGTTAATTCACAAATGTACGCTGAGTTAATGACTGTAACTGATAAAGATGTTACTAAAACTCAGAATCGTCGAGATTTAGCCTACGCTTGTCAAACACAGACTCAGCACCAAGTGTTAGAGTTAATTAAGCGTGCAGTTGAGCTAACAGGCAAAAAGAAAGTAGTTTTAAGTGGTGGTTATGCACTTAACTGTGTTGCTAACTATCACTATTTGAATGAGTTAAACGATCTTGGCATAGAACTATATGTAGAGCCTATTAGTAATGATGGTGGAACTGCAATTGGTGTAGCTTTGTGGGGTTATCATGAACTTAGTAAGTCTGAAGAAATGCACCCACGCGAAATTTACTTAGGCCCTCAATATCAGTATACTGACGACCAAATAAGCAATTTAGCAAACGAATACGGTGCCACAGTCAGCGACTGTAACCACAATCAAGTAGTTGAGCTGTTAGAGCAAAAGAATATTGTTGCTCTATTTCAAGGTCGTAGCGAAAATGGCCCACGTGCACTAGGTAATCGTAGTATATTATTTGATCCTAGATTCAAAGACGGCAAAGACTTTGTTAATCAAGTAAAACGTAGAGAGTATTTTAGACCTTTTGCAGGTACAATACTAGAAGAAGATGTTCATGACTGGTTTGATCTACGAGGTATGCAAAACAGCCCACATATGATGTATGCTGTTAATTGTCAACCTGGTGTAGAAGAAAAGATTCCAAGTATTATTCACGTTGATGGAACTTGTCGTATACAGACAGTTAACCGTAGTGAAAATGAACACTACTACGATTTAATTAAGTGCTTTAAGGATAAGACTGGTACGCCAATTTTATTCAACACAAGTTTTAACTTGGGCGGAGAACCACTAGTAGAGACTTTAGCAGACGCACTGTGGACACTGCAACAAAGCGAAATCGAGTACTTGTATTTGCCAGAGTATAATAAATTACTAAAAATTGCTAACGAATGAAAATATTTGTAAACGGTACTTTTGACGTTTTACATCCAGGCCACCTAGACCTATTGCAGTATGCAAAAAGTCTAGGTGACTTTTTGCTAGTAGCAATTGATTCTGACGATAGAGTTGCTGCTAGAAAAGGGCTGGACAGGCCCCTAAATCCACAGTATAACAGACTAAAGTTAATTCAAAGCTTGCGCTGGGTTGATGATGCAATGATTTTTGATAGTGACCTGGAATTAACTCAAATAGTAAAACAATATAGACCACATAAAATGATTGTGGGAAGTGATTATAAAGATAAAACCGTAATCGGTTCAGAATATGCACGAGAACTTATTTTCTATTCTAGATCAACACCTTACTCAAGTTCCCAAATCTTGGAAAATTTTATTAATCGGCGACAGCTGCGTTGATCAGTATGTATACGGATCAATTACTCGACTAAGTCCTGAGGCACCAGTACCTGTATTTGTTCCTACAAAAGAAGAAACTAAGAATGGTATGGCTGCAAATGTTGAAGAAAATTTGAAACAGCTAGGCTGCACAGTAAATCTGCTCACCATGAAAGGCAGTGTAAAAACTAGATTTATCGACGTAAAATCTAATCAGCACATAATGCGATTAGACCACGACGCTAAATCGCAGCCAATTGTGTTAGAAACAGAAATACCACCAGTATATGATGCAGTAGTTATAAGTGACTACAATAAGGGCAGCGTAACGTACGATTTAATACAAGAAGTTTGTAATACTTTTGTAGGCCCTGTATTTTTAGACACTAAAAAGCCGGACTTAGCTAATGTTGGTCGCGCAATAGTAAAGATAAATAGCACTGAAAAACAACTAGCCAAAACACTTCCTGAACACTTAATAGTTACACACGGCAAGCATGGTGCAGAATATTTAGATACAATGTACAGTGCACCTCTTGTAGAAGTCGCAGACGTATGTGGAGCAGGAGACACTTTTCTAGCAGCGCTAGTATATGAATACTTGAATACGCAAGATATTGTAGCTGCAATTAAGTTTGCAAACATAGCGGCTAGCATAACGGTACAACATATTGGAGTTTACGCTCCTACACTGAAAGAAATAAATGAGATTGCAGGGAACAGTTGAAAAAGGTTGGGGAAGTGAGCTTATCTGGGTAACAAATGATAAGTATTGCAGTAAGTTTCTTAACTTTAATACTGGTGCTAGATTTAGTATGCACTTTCACAGCCAAAAAGAAGAAACTTGGTATGTACTAAGTGGTAGATTTGAAGTAGAAACTATTGATACTAAAACTGCAGAAGTGCACAAAAAGATTTTAGCCACTGGCAGTGTACACCATAATCCACCCCTGCTACCACACAGACTTATTTGTTTAGAAGCTGGTACTATTATTGAAGTAAGCACACCAGACAGTGTAGAAGATAATTATAGAGTTCAAAAAGGTGATAGTCAAAAATGATTTATTATGTAGATATTGATGGTACAATTTGCACAAATACTAACGGCAACTACAAGCTGGCAAAACCATTGGTAAATAGAATAGAAATTATAAATCATCTTTACGAGTCTGGTCACGAAATACACTACTGGACTGCACGCGGTGGGCACAGCGGAAAAGATTACTCAGAGCTTACTAAAAAACAGTTAACCGAATGGGGCTGTAAATATACTGAACTACATATGAAAAAGCCTAGTTATGACGTGTTCATAGATGACAAAGCTATGAATGATAGGGAGTTTTTTCAATGTATGTTGTAACAGGTGGTTGTGGCTTTATAGGTAGTAACTTAGTAAAGTATTTAAATAAAAAAGGTATAACTGAAATCACCATTATTGATGATTTAACTGACGGTAGAAAGTTAGCAACCTTAAATGATTTAAAGTTTGCTGCATACTATGACTGCAATAGTATAGACTGGGGTGAGCTAGGAATGCACTGGATTGAAAAAGTATTTCATATCGGTGCTATAAGTAGTACTACAGAAACCAATGGCAAAAAACTAATGGAGTATAATTATAAGCATACTCTTATGTGGGCCAAATACTGTAGCATGGGCGGAACACCTTTTGTATACACAAGCAGCGCTAGTGTATACGGCAACAGCAACACCTTTTGCGAAACAGACGAGCATAATCCAATCAATGGATATGCTATAAGTAAGAGTTTAACTGAGCAAGCACTTATAAACAGCAGTGTAAAAAATGCCTGGATATTCAGACCGTTTAATGTTTACGGCAGTGGCGAGTTGCACAAAGACGATCAAATGAGTCCTGTTTCAAAGTTTGCTATACAAAAGCAAAAAGACGGGGCAGCAACCTTATTCTACAACAGTGACAAAATACAACGCGATTTTATTTGTGTAGACGATGTAGTTACCATACTTGCTGACTATACTAACAACAATCCAGGAATATATAATTTAGGCACTGGCGAGAGCACAAGCTTTTTAGACATTGCTAAATTGTACACAGAAAATATACACTGGATAGATATGCCAGAAATTTTACACGGAAAATATCAGTATTTTAGTAAGGCTAATACTGACAAGCTGCGTAATAAATTGATTGGCGACTATAAGTTTATAACTCCAAAAGAGTACCATGACAACATTAAAAGAATTAACGCAACACAATCATAATGTTGCTGAGCAGCATCCGTTTACTAAACTGCTGTTAAGTGGAAAGATTACTAGTGGTATATACGCCACTTATTTGGCAAACCAGTTGCACCAGTACAATGCGTTAGAACACTGTGCAAGTAGTTTGTTAAAAGATTTGCCTGGTTTACACAGAACTAGGCTAATATTTGAAGACTTGCTGGAACTAGATGAGCCAGTTATTTTATTTAATAGTACTTTAAACTACTGTGATTATGTAAGCAGCCTAACAGCAAATCAGCTATGGGCACATGTATACACCAAACATATGGGTGATCTATACGGCGGACAACTAATTAAAACCAAGGTACCCGGTAGTGGTTTAATGTATAATTTTGAAAATCGCAGACAGTTAATTGACAGTTTGCGTGAAAGGTTGGATATTAGTATGGCAGCAGAAGCAAATAAATGTTTCGAACTAACCATTGACTTATTTGATAGAATAGCCAATGAGTATAATATTCAATAAATTAAAGGCCCACGCGCTAGAACTTGAGAAGGTTCTTAGTGCGCGGGCCTTTTTGTTGCCACAGGAGTGTGACCTAGCTTGGACTAGTCGTAGTTATAACTGTGCTTGGTTTAGACGTGCTAATATTGACGTAATAGACGCCATAGATACTAAAGGTTTGTGGATGATGCACTTGTGCGTATTTCCGCACGTTTACGACGGTGCACCAGTATACGGATTTGATATTATAGCTGGAAAGCATAAAGTTACCGGAGCCTTTTTAGACTTTAGTCCAATTAATCCAGAGCACAAGCTATTAGACTATTTTGAAGATTTAGTCGAACCTATGCACTGGGATAAAACACGAGAACTTCCGGATTGGGCTAAGCGAATATTTAGTCCAAGTATGTTGGCAGTTGGAAACATTAATAGTGAGTTTGAGTTAGAGGCAGTTTTAGAGTTAAGTAAAAAATCTCTTGAATACTATATTGACAGTATACTAAAGTATCGTCCTCCACTAAGCTATGACGAATTAGTAAAACAATATAACTACACTGAACAGCAAAATTACTATTGCCAACAGCAAAAACAAAATCCACACACTCCAAAAGTACTAAAAGCCTTAGGGTTTAGTGAGGAAATGATACATGATTTTATACATAAAGAGCTGTTTCCTGAACTGGTGGGCTGATATGCAGGAAGTACTAGCAGCTATGGCGGAAGTATACTAAAATGTGGCTATTAAACTTTTTACCAGACTGGACGTTTAGTGTACTATTTTTTATTGGAATTGCCCTATACTTAGTAACTAAAACAGTTAAAATATTGCCGTACAGTACGCTTATACAGTATACGAGTATTGGAATTATATTTTTTGCCACATACTTTAGCGGATCCAAGTCTATGAATGATCAATGGATTAAACGAGCACATGATCTAGAAGTAAAAGTTAAAGAACTTGAAACTAAGAGTGCTGAAGAAAATGTTAAAGTAGTTGAAAAAGTAGTAACCAAAAAACAAGTAGTAAAAGAACGTGGTGAAGATATTGTAAAATATATTGACCGCGAAGTAGTAAAAAATGAGCAAGTTATAAAGTACATAGAAACTTGTCCTAAACTACCTGACGAAGTAGTTACTACAATTAATAAGGCAGCGAAACCATGAAGTATTTACTGCCAATATTATTTTTATTAGCTGGTTGCAGTACTACTGTACCAGTAACTCAGAAATTTCCACAAGCACCCCAAGTGCTACAACAACCTTGCAAACCACTTAAAGAAGTGCAAAAAGACAGTAATTTGGTAGATCTTACTAAAGTTGTAGTGGAAAACTATACTGAATACTATATGTGTGCTGAAACTGTTCAAGGATGGCTTGACTGGTACACTACCCAAAAACGAATATTTGAGGAGCTAAAATAGTGCAGCTAGAATTAAGACAATTACAGCAAATTATCCCTAAAAACCCATATGTTGAGTACTGGTACAATGCTTTGCAACAACTACTACCAGATTATCAGATTGATACACCACAACGTATGGCAGCGTTTTTAGCACAGTGCGCACACGAAAGTGGTAATTTTATTTTTATAAAAGAAAACTTAAACTATAAGTGGCAGTCTCTACGCAAAACATTTCCAAAGTATTTTGCCACAGATGACATAGCACAACAATATGAAAAACAGCCCGAACGTATAGCTAACAGAGTGTACGCTAGTCGTATGGGTAACGGCGATGAAGCAAGCGGGGATGGTTGGCGATTTTGCGGGCGAGGCCTAATACAACTAACCGGACGCGATAATTATAATTGGTTTGCAGCTAGTTTAGACATTAGTGCTGAAGAAGCTAGCGAATATATGGAAACCTTTGAAGGTGCAGCACAAAGTGCTTGTTGGTTCTGGGAAACTAACAACTTAAATGCTTGGGCCGATAAAGGTGATATCTTAATGTTAACGAAACGGATTAACGGTGGCGTTATTGGACTAGAAGATCGTAAAAAGCACTACGAACACGCATTACACGTGTTTGGTGCTTAAACTAGCTTGAGGAGGCTTATATGCTTTTAAAATCTAAATTATTCGTTATATTGCTTTTATTTTGCAGTATAGGCCATTCCCAAACTAATACTAGTACTACTGGTACTACTGGTGGTACCACCACCAACACAACTACTTTGATAAATCAAGGTACGTATGACTCCAAAACACTTGTAGATACTAACAGTACAAGTAATAGTACGAGCACAGTTACTACAAATAATAACACTACTAGTACTACAAATAGTACTAGTACTAGTACAGTAAATAGTAATAATACAAATACTAACACAAATACAAGTACTAGTACAAATACTAACATTAATCAAAATATTCAAAGCGGTACGGTTACTAATAACAATGTTAATACAGGCACTATGACCTATAATAATAACAATGTTAATAGCGGAACAGTTACCTACAACAATAATAATGTTAATCAAACCACCAGTACTAATACAAACAACAATATTAATACTGGTGATATGACCAATCGTAATATTAATACTACTACCAGTACTAATACAAACAACAATATTAATACTGGTGATATGACTTATCGTAATATTAATACAACCACCAGTAATAATACTAATACAAACATTAATACCGGTGACATGACTTATCGCAATCTTAATACAACTACCAGTACTAATACAAATAACAATATTAATACTGGTGATATGACGAACCGTAATTTTAATGTTAATACCGGCGATATGACCAATCGTAATATTAATACTACTACCAGTAATAATACTAATACAAATATTAATACTGGTGACATGACCAACCGTAATATTAATACTACTACCAGTACTAATACAAACAACAATATTAATACTGGCGATATGACTAATCGTAATATTAATCAAACCACTGCTACAAGTACTAACACAAATAATAATGTAAATACAAATACTAGTGTAAATACTAATATTCAGCAGGGTGAGATGACTAATCGTAATATTAACGAAAGTACAATTACTCAACGAGTAATTACCCCTCCACCTACTGCAATTGCTCCTACAATGATGAGTGGCGGCAATAATGACCTATGTAGTACCGGCACTAGCGGCAGTGTACAAACGCAAATCCTAGGAGCCAGCAGTGGTAGTACTGTTCGTGATATGAATTGCGAAAGACTAAAGTTAAGCAAAACATTGTATGATATGGGCATGAAAGTTGCCGCAGTTGCTACTATGTGCCAAGATCGTAGAGTGTGGGATGCCATGATGCAAGCAGGTACACCATGTCCATATGAAGGAAGAATTGGTGAACAAGCAAAATTAGCTTGGGAACAAAATCCGGGAAAAATACCAGAACCAGTTAAGGAGAAAACTGATGATACATATAAGAAAATTGGTCTCGGTGCTTTGCTGGGTGCTGTTGTTTATAAGTTTGCAGGATTCTAAAGCGCAAACTTTAGAGCCGGGTCAAATATATACTACTCCAAATGTTGTACAAGTTACTCAACAAGGAGGGCCCAGTACTTGGGTTAATGGAATATACCAAAATAGCTTAACTTGCTGGACTGGCGGAGACCCTGGGTATTGCGGCCCCAATGCCATCGTTAGACCAGGTAACAACATAAACTTTAGCTACGGTCAAACTGACTTGCACCAAGTACAAGCAATAGCGGGCTTATTGCCACAAGTTACAGGACTACAGGTTAATGGTTATAATTTTAGATTTACTGCAAAAAATGGTAATGGCTGGGACGACGGTCGTGTAGATCAATTAAGTGCATATGTGTACTTATACAATAACAAAGGTGCTATAGTTGAGAATAATCAATATAATTTAACATACAAATTTGATTGGACTAACTTCAACTTTAACAAAGACTTTACAACGCCTTACCAGCTTGGTGACTTAAGTACAGTTCGCTATGGATTTGTGGGCGGTGACAATAATTTTTGGGCAGGACCGTACGGGCCTGAAATAACTAACGTTAGTTTTCAATTAAAGTACAGTGTAGATCCGTGTACCACAAATCCACTGTACAGCGCTAATTGCAGTGGCTATTTAGCCGCACTAAATAACTTAGTTCCGCAACAAACACAGTCCACAACAACTACCGCTGTCCAAACAATACAAGAGCCTATAGCACCTGTTGCACCTGCTACAGTAGCTTCTGTGTCGCAAACAACGCAACAAGTTGCAGCAGTAGTAGCCCAAACACTACAACCTCAGACTCAACAGCAACAATCACAGCAATCTGGTAATACTCAGCTTGGCTTAAGCGTTATAGCTCGTAATCAAGATCGCGAACGGCAAATACAGGCTAGCGCTGTTCAGCAAGCGTTGGATATTGCACAACAGGCCACACTACGAACAGAGCAGCAAGCTATTAGCACAGTGCAACAACAAGTTGAGCAAACACAGCAAAGTCTTTTGGCAAATACAGCTGTAATGCATAGTGCTACAAGTCAAATAGCTGCAATTACGCAACAAGCGCAAAGACAAACAGACCCGCTAAATGTCAGAACAGTACAAGACCCCAGTCAGCAGCAAAATGTTGTGCAGCAAGTTCAAAATGCTTCCATGGC